>Ga0308019_10000009_pt1 | contig 159816 bp, 125 predicted proteins | sample Neamet284_FD_203135 | JGI IMG/M metagenome (GOLD analysis project Ga0308019, IMG submission 203135) | Marine microbial communities from water near the shore, Antarctic Ocean - #284 | ecosystem: Environmental > Aquatic > Marine > Unclassified | place: Southern Ocean | collected 2014-10-01
AGTAATTTCTAAACCCTTGAAAATCCATTACTTAATTCTTTAAAAAAATGAAAATATTTTACTTCTTTACCTTCGAACTCTTTTTACCAAGCCTAGAAAAGAACTTTTTATAGACTTCTACGTCTATAAACCCCTTGTTAGAGGCATACATCTTGTCTAAATTAATAACCAGTTTTGGTGCTTGATCAACTAATAGTTCTTTGATAAAAGCTCTTTGAAGGATGTCTTCTATTAAATAATCTTCGTTATTGGTCTCTGGACGATACTCCGTTCGTAATGAAAGACGAAAAAGATTCGCCGTTGTGTTGTACCAAAATGCGCGCCAACCACTTCGCAAACTCTTAATCTGACTAAACGTAGTCCTCCCTGTTTGACGGTGGATTAATTTAATTAGTATGCGCCCTTCTGTTCTTGTTAGTTTTTTTAGTTGATTTGTAAACTCCCCTTCTAAGTATTGCTGTGCAATTTTTATATATTTCTTCTTTTTTCGGTTGCTTTTTATTCTTTCTAACCTATTATTTAAGGTATCTAACCTTTGAGCGGCCAACATTGCATAAGGATACGCCTTAAATACTTTCTTACGCAGCCAATAATAATAGTTTATATCTTCTCTTGCTTTAAACTTTGTTTTTGGCAACAACTTAACTTCATCTAAATCTATAGTTAGCGTATCGCCAATTTTTATCAGAATGTGTTTTTTAGACAACGGAAGGGAATCCTTCTCTTGACAAAAAGAATGCAAAGAAAACAATGCGATATATAGGTATATAATTTTTTTCAACAACATAGTAGAATCAGACTGCTAAGATATTACAATTTAAGAAATGTCAAAAACAATCTAAAAAAGAAAATTTATAAAAAAACTCACAAAGTATTCCTTTGTGAGTTTCATTTTAATTAAGTTCTAAGTTACAACTTCCGCCTATTATCATCAGATTTTGTGTCAATCAATTTATTATAAGGATCTACACCAACCTCAACAGGTTTTTTATCAACTATAATAGTAATCTTATTATGTATAGACGTGATTTTATGTTTCTTTAAATACAGTTCTATTTCTTTCTTTTCTCCATCGACTTCCTCTTCTGCAAAAATACCAATATCTATATAATCTTGTAAAGAGACAGATAAAACAGGTTTCTTCATTTCGGGTGATTTATACGTTAACGTGTCACCTACTTTTTCTCCATAAAACTTTTTCCCTTTTTCATCATTTCTGTATTTAGAAATCTCAAAATCAATGTCTACTTGATATTTCCCGTTCTCTAATTCAGTCGTTTTTGCCTCAATAATTCTGTTTCTATATAACGTAATCGTTTCAAACATGTCTTTAATTACATATTTTAAAGAATCTGGAGTTGCCGCTCTTATATAATCAACCATCTCTATAGACGTTGTATAGGGAGGTTCTTGAAACTTCACCTTTTCTACATACTTATTTAAAGCTCCGTTCAAATTCTCTTCACCGATATAATCGCTCATTGCATAAAATACTAAAGACCCTTTTTGATAATGTATATAGCCTTGTCCGTCATTATACATTAAAGGTTTTTCTCTTTTACGCTCAAAAGTTCTTTGCGTTAAATAACCATCTAAAGCTTTCTTCAAGAATTTACGCATTTTAGATTTTCCTTGCTGATGTTCTAATACTTTTAAAGAAACGTATTCAGAGACACTTTCTGATAGCATTGTTGCTCCTAAAACGTCTGCTCCAATTACTTGATGCGCCCACCATTGATGTGCAACCTCATGAACCGTAATTGCAAAAGGATAATCTACACCACCTTCTTTAGAATCATCTACATCTGCAATAAAACCAATCGCTTCAGAAAACGGAATTGTATTTGGAAATGATTGCGCAAACCCTCCTCCAGTTTTTGGAAATTCAATAATTCTTAATTGTGTGTGCTGAAAAGGGCTAAAATTAGTCGCATTATACGTTAATGCTGCTTTCATTCCGTTCATCATACGATCTAAATTATAATCATGTGATTTATGATAATAGATTTCTAAACTAATTCCTTTCCACATTTCTTTTTTAACTTCATATCTTCCTGAATTAAATGCGTAGAAGTTTAAAATCTTGCTATCCATTTTATAATGGAAGTATTTCCGCCCCTCTTTTACCCATTCTCTTTGTAAATATCCTGGTGCAATAGCAATTTGATCTTCGGATGTAGAAACGGTTGCTTCAAAATTGATCCAATCTGAATCTTTAGAAATATATGTATCTCCTAAAGCAGTAGAATCTGATGGATGTGATTTTAAATCATTCTCCCCTAAACCAAATTTCTTACGCGTTTTATTATCTCTTAATTCTCCTCCAGCTGAATACCCTAATGTTGGGAAAATTCCGCTATTGATAAACGTTCCGTTTTCGATAACATTAAAACTACTTCTTAAGAACGTATTTTTCTTATTACGAATAGTTATCGACAAGGTTACCGTATCACCTGGCTGAATCTTTTTATCAAACTTGTAAATATCAAAATTATGAATCGTATCTTCTAACACCAATGTGTTTGGCAAGCTAAACTCAAAAGTACTTGGATGTCCGTTGTGATTTAAGAAAACACTATCTATAGCTACATCGGTTTTATTTACCATTGTCATTAACGCAGAAGCTTCAAAATTTCTTTTCTTCGGAAAAATATTCATTTCTGTATTCACAGCAATAATTCTTGGCTGCGCATAGTTCTCGAATTTCTTGTACATTTTTTCCCAATCAACTCTACTCTGCTCTCTTTCTTTAGAAGACAATCTTGTATTGTCTACATTGTTCTCTTTATAAACAGAGAGTCCTAAATATGAAAATGCAAAAAATGATAAAACAAAACCAGCAACAGTCAATCCTTTAAAACGACTTAGAGCTATTAAAAAACGCTCTTTAAATGAATTCGGAATTCCACGAACCCAAAATAAAGCCGCAGTAATTAATAATAGTAATCCGCCTAAAACCCAATAGATTTTATAGTAGAAATAGACACCAAAAGATGCTCCGTAACCATTCATATCAGAATAATCAAATCCTGGACCTTGGTTGTATTTATATATTGATTGCTCTACCCCTGCCAATCCTAATAACGGAATTCCGATTGATAACACAATCAGTACAAATAAACCTAAGTATGGATTTCTAATAATTGTTTGAACAAATAATGCCAATAATGCCCAAACGATATAGTTTATCAACCTTAAACCAAAAAGTTCTTTTATATAATGCCCAATTTCAAAATCGTAATATCCGTTATAGATTTGAAAAGCAATTCCTGCAACCATAATTACCGATAATAACACGATTTGCATTTTTATCAACGCAATTAACTTAGACAATAACAACGCCCAGTTAGGAATTGGAGTTACATCTATTAAATGGTCTGCTCTTGCAATTTTTGCTCTATGAATTAACATTCCGGCATATAAAAATGTACAAATATTAATTGCGACTGTAAACGAACCTCCTTGACTTAGCATTTTCCAAGTTACCGGAAGTGTTGCAGTACCAAATAAATTACCCACTTCGGACAAAGCAATTAATATAATTATTAATCCAACTAAAACAATACTGATAAAAGGCCAACTTTTAACAATGTATTTTAAATCGATATTAGACAGTTTCCAGGTCGTTTTTAAGTTTTGTAGAAAAGAATAGTCATAACTAACTTTCGGTAAATTGATTCTTGTAATTCCGCCAAAATTAGATTTTGTTGCTCTTTCTGATTTCTTCTTTCTAAATGAAAAAGAGATTGCATTCTGAGTAAAAGAAAAGATTTTATATACCAATCCAAAAACAAAAACACCAATTCCTAGCCATAAAAAACGATTGTATAGAACAACTCCTTTTACTGGCAAGTGCAATTCATTTTGTTCAGAAATCGTCCAATAACGTGTGTAATAATTAGACGCAGACCCTCCAAACGGATCTAAAATTGCAGCTAAAAATCGATTCTCTGGGTCAGACAATAAACTCTCCATTAATCCTTGTACAAATAGCAAAAGAATAACGGTAATAAACCCTGCAGCAATATTTCGTGTAAAAGTTACGACTCCAAAAACAATAGCTCCAAACAATAAAACATTTGGTAAAATATAAACAGCATATGCGTTGAAATACGATTTAAAATCAAATGCTCCAACAATTTCTGAGTTTGTTCCCGGTAATCTAAATCCAATAAATAAAGCAATACCAATGGTTAACACAATTAAGGTTACAATACAAATTGAACTTAAAAACTTAGCAAATAAATAATTGGCTTTGGTAAACGGATAGGAATACAAAATGGTATGCATTTCACTTTTATAATCTCTATAAACCGAAACACCAATAATAGACGGAAATAGAAAGAAAATCAACATAGACATTGCATTAAACAACCCTGCAACTCCAGATGGAGAATTTACAATGGATGCTGAACCTGTTGTTACCGTTAAAAAATCGAAAACCCCTGCAGAACTTGCTGAGAAAAATAGGGCAATAACGAAAAATATCGCCAAATAAATATAAAAAGCTGGCTTCTTAAACCAGTACTTTAATTCTTGTTTAAATATTGTAGAAAACATAAGTGTTGTATAAAAGTTGAACTGTTAAATTGTGTGTTTTTAGTTCTCGACTGCGCTCGAACTGACATTCTAATTATGCAATAACAGGTTCATCTTGTTTTAATGCAATAAAATATACATCATCTAATTGTGGTGTTCCTTGCTCAAAATCTTCTCCTGGTTTTTCTGAAGCATGCACTCTAATATTTAAAGTATTGTCTTGATTGTAATTAGAAGATAAAATATTGAATACTTTTTCTGCTTCCTCTAATTCATCTCTAGAAACAATCTTTGTCCAAATTGTTCCTGCTATTTCTTGTGTTGCTTCTAAAGGTGTTGTGTGTTTTAAAATTTTACCCCCATTTAAAATTGCCATTTCATTACACAACTCTTTTACATCGTCAACAATATGGGTAGAGAAAATTACCGTTGTATTTGTACCGACCTCACGTAGAACATTTAAAAAACGATGTCTTTCTGCTGGATCTAAACCTGCAGTTGGTTCATCAACAATAATTAGTTTTGGGTTGTTTAACAATAATTGAGCAATCCCAAAACGCTGTTTCATTCCGCCAGAATACCCCGCAACATGCTTGCTTCTTACATCGTATAAATTAGTGATTTCTAACACCTCTTTTACAATTGCTTTTCTTTCTGCTTTATTAGAAATCCCTTTTAACGTCGCAAAATAATCTAACAAATCTTCTGCAGACATTTTAGGATACACTCCAAAAGATTGAGGCAAATATCCTAGTGCTTTTCTTAAAGACATGTTATCTTCCAACACATTAATATCACCAAAAGTAATGGTTCCTGAATCAGGACTTTGTAAAGTAGCAATTGTTCTCATTAATGATGATTTCCCAGCTCCATTTGGACCTAATAGTCCAAACATCCCCGTACCAATTTCGATACTTAAATCGTCAATAGCTTTTACGCCGTTTTTATATGTTTTTGTTAAATTATTAATGATTAGTTTCATCTAAAGGTTGGTTTTATTAAAATTTTACGTGCAATATAAGTATCTCATAAGCAACATTTGTTACAAGAAGTTAAAAAAAAATCTAACGATGTCTAAAAAAACAATAGAAATTGAATATTTTTACACAAAATAGAATTTACATGACAAAAAAATCGATATTAAATAAAAAATCAATTGACTTTTTAGAAAAGTATTTAAATAATGCTGCTCCTACCGGATATGAATGGGAAGGACAAAAAATTTGGATGGACTATTTAAAACCTTATGTCGATGAATTTATTACAGATACATATGGTACAGCAGTTGGAGTTATCAATCCTGATGCGAAATTTAAAGTAGTAATAGAAGGACATGCAGATGAAATTTCTTGGTACGTAAACTACATTTCAGACAATGGGTTAATCTATGTGATTAGAAATGGTGGTTCAGATCATCAAATTGCACCGAGTAAGATTGTAAACATTCATACAAAAAACGGAATTGTAAAAGGAGTTTTTGGATGGCCAGCAATTCATACCAGAATGAAAGGAAAGGAAGAAACACCTAAACCAGATAATATTTTTATTGACACTGGTTGTTCAACCAAAGAGGAAGTTGAAAAATTAGGAGTCCATGTTGGTTGTGTAATTACATATCCAGATGAATTTCATATTCTAAACAAGGATAAATTTGTTTGTAGAGCTTTAGACAATAGAATGGGTGGGTTTATGATTGCAGAAGTGGCTCGTTTATTAAAAGAAAACAAAAAAGAATTGCCTTTTGGATTGTACATTACAAACTCTGTACAAGAAGAAATCGGTTTACGTGGTGCAGAAATGATCGCTGATCGTATCAAACCAAATGTTGCGATTGTTACTGATGTTACACACGACACAACTACTCCAATGATCGACAAGAAAAAAGAAGGTCATTTAGAAATGGGCAAAGGTCCAGTAATTGCATATGCTCCTGCTGTACAACAAAAACTACGTGATTTAATTATAGAAACTGCAGAAGAAAATAAGATTCCTTTTCAGCGTTCTGCTTTATCTAGAGCAACAGGTACAGATACTGATGCCTTTGCGTATAGTAATGGCGGAGTTGCATCTGCATTGATTTCTTTACCTTTAAGATACATGCATACAACTGTAGAAATGGTACATAGAGATGATGTTGAAAATGTAATTAAAATGATTTATGAATCATTATTGAAAATTAAATCGGGAGATACATTCTCTTATTTTGACTAAATAAAAAACAAACGTCATTGCGAGGATTATTGAAATTAAAATATATTTTAATTGAAAATACCCAAACAAAGTTTGTAACGAAGCAATCTTATATTAAGAGTACTTCACTTTGTTCGTAATGACGTTTTTCTTTTTATATGGATGAACTTATAGACATACTAACAGCTACTGGAGAATTTACTGGTAAAACTGCCTTGAAATCTGAAGCACACAAAAATGGTTGGTTTCATGCAACTGTCCATATTTGGTTATTTACTTCGGATAAAAAAATACTACTTCAAAAAAGAGCACTCACTAAAAAAGTATTCCCAGGACTTTGGGATATTTCCGTTGCAGGACATGTTGCTGCTGGAGAAGAAATTTTAGAAGCTGCAAAAAGAGAGGTTTTTGAAGAAATTGGTTTGCAACTCCAAGACAAAGATCTTATCAAAATCGGAACAAGAATTCATCAAGTTTCTCATGAAAACGGAATTCAAGATAACGAGCATCATCATGTTTTTATTGCCGAATTAAAAATCTCTATTGATAAATTAACCATGCAGGAAGAAGAAGTTGCTGGTTTAAAATTATGGGACTTAAAAGTCTTAAAGCAAACAAAAAACCTTGAAAACGTTTTGCTTCCAAGGTTTCATGAATATTATTGTACTATTTATGATAAAATCATAAAGTGTATATAGAATCTAATTCTTAAATTTTCGATTGATAGGTATACAATTCGAAATATCTTCCTTCTTTCTCTATCAATTGGTCATGTGTACCTCGTTCAACTATTGAACCTGCTTCAATAACTAATATTTGATCTGCTTGTTTAATAGTACTTAATCGGTGTGCAATTACAATGGTTGTTCTGTCTTTTATCAATTCCGATAAACTTTTCTGAATCAATGCTTCGCTTTCCGTATCTAAACTAGAAGTTGCTTCATCTAAAATAATAATTGTTGGGTTTGCCAAAATAGCTCTTGCAATCGCTAAACGTTGACGTTGTCCTCCAGAAAGCTTTACGCCTCTTTCTCCAATCAACGTATGTAAGCCGTCTTCAAAACGATCTGTAAATTCATTTACATACGCAGCTTTAACGGCATCTTGCAACTCCTCTTCTGTAGCATTTGGTCTTGGAAATAAAATATTCTCTCTAATTGTTCCTTCAAATAAAAACTCATCTTGTAAAACAACACCCAAATGTTTTCTGTAACTACTCAATTGAACTTTTGACATGTCTTGATTGTCAATAGTTATTTTTCCTGATATTGGATTTAAAAAAGTTGCAGACAAACCTGCAATTGTAGATTTTCCAGACCCAGAACTTCCTACTAAAGCCGTTACTGTTCCTTTAGGAACATCAAAACTAATATCATTCAATACTTCTTTTCCTTCATCATAAGAAAAAGAGACCTTGTCAAATTTAATATCTCCTTTTATATCATTTAATTGAATGGTTCTTTCTTCGTCATCTTCTTCAGCTTCCATATTCATTAGCTCTTCTGTTCTATCTAAACCAGCCAAAGCTTCTGTTAATTGACTTCCAATATTACTCATCTGAACAATTGGCGCAATCATTAAGCCTAATAAAAAAGTAAATGACAAGAAATCACCCACTGTCAACTCACCTGCCATGATTTTATAACCACCAATCCCCATAATTCCTGTAGAAGCAATTCCTAATAAGAATGTAGCTGAACTTGTCATGATCGCCGTTGCAGTTAAACTCTTTTTTACATTTTGAAATAAAAGATCGACTCCTTTTTCAAAAACTTCATTTTCTTGTTGCTCAGCATTAAACGCTTTAATCACTCTTACACCCGCCAACGTTTCTGTCAATCGCCCTTTTACATCTGCATTAATCACTCCTCTGTTTCTAAATATGGGTCTGATGTATTTAAATGCATTTAAAGCAACCAGTCCAAATACTACTACAGGAATTAATATAAATAGCGTCATTGACGGACTAATGTTTATCAATAAAACCAAAGAAATTACTGCCGTAATTGTTCCACCAACTAACTGAACCAATCCTGTTCCGATCAAATTACGAACGCCTTCAACATCACTCATAATTCTAGAAACTAAGGCTCCAGATTTTGTGTTATCAAAGAAACTAATAGGTAAAGACAGTACTTTTTTTTGCACTTTCGCTCGTAATTCAGAAATTAAATACTGAGCTTGTACACTTAATATACGTGTCAATAAAAATGACGTAACAGATTGCACTAAAATTGCAATTCCAACTACAAATAATAAACTGTACAATGCATCGTAATCCTTATTCGGAATTACATCATCTAACAAGTCTTTAATTTTTAAAGGAGCAACTAAACTCGCCAATCGACTTAAAACAATCAATACCAAACCAATAAATACCAAATTGCGTTTTGGCCAAATAATGGTTTTAAAAGCGGTAGCAATTGTTACTTTCGGTTTCTTTTTATTCTTCCCCTTTGATGATGATGTATGTAAATGTTGCATGTTCTCTTTTTTATTCGACAAGAGTATACGTGTCAAATTACATGCCATCTACGCTGAACATGACACAATAACAAAACGTTCTCTGAAATTTGTAATTATCCTTATTCTAGAGCTTTAATCAGGCTCCTTAAAGAATTTTTATTTAAGCTGAATCAGCTTTACTTTATGTAAGACCACCATAATGCAATAGGTAAGATCTATTTCATACCATTTTACACCACCAAAATTTGCACGACTACTATGCGCATGGTGATTATTATGATATCCCTCTCCCATCATTAAGAAATCAAAAGGTAATAGATTTTTAGAAGTATCACTTACTTTAAAATTAACTGATCCATAAATATGTGCAAACCAATTAATAATTACTCCATGAACTGGAGCCATTAAAAAAGCGACAGGTAAAAACAACCATTGCCACCAAGCAGTTGCAAAAAAAACGAAGAATAAAGTATATAACACGCCCCATATCAATCTAGAAAGTATAGAACTTGCAAACGTATCAAAACGCTCCCATTGCGGTACATTTTTGGTGAATTTATCTTCAATTACGATGCTCTTCGTATTGATGTCTTGATATATATTTTTTGTACGCAACATCATACTAAATAAATTTTTATCGTATTTTGGTGAGTGTGGATCTTTTTCTGTATCAGCATACGCATGATGCATTCTATGCATAACCCCATAACCATACGCGCTTAAATAGTTTGAACCTTGTGTTAACCAAGTTAAAAAGAAGCATACTTTCTCTCCTAATCTTGACATTTTAAAAGATTGATGCGCTGCATATCTATGTAAAAAAAAGGTTTGAAAAAACAAACCAGAATACCACAAAATCACTATTAAAATTACCACGTACATATTCGATTATTTAGTTTACAAATAACCGAACATAAATTGTGATATAAAATGAACCTAGGTTAAGAAATTCGTCTTCTTATTCTACTTAAAGCTTGTGCGGTAACGCCAATATAGGATGCTATATATTTTAACGGAATTTCCTTTATTAGATTTGGTCTTTCCTTAAATAAATTTAAATAGCGTTCTTCTGCCGTTTCATTTAACAACGACTGTTCTCTTTTTGATTTTATTAAAAAGAGTCTTTCAGAAGACAACCGCCCGAGTCTATCACCAATTTTCGTTTCACAATATACCTTTTGTAAATCGGCATACGTAATACTCCACATCGAAACATCTGTTAGTGTTTCTAACTCATATAAAGAAGGGTTTTGTGTCAAAAAAGAGTCATATGCGCTCACAAATTCAGTGTCAAAACAAAATCCAAAAGTTACTTCTTTCTCTTCTTCTTCCTTTGGAATTAAAAACCGAACAATTCCACTAGAAATAAAAGAAATATGGTTTTCTATTTCATTGATGCTTAACAGTTTTGTGCGTTTTTTAACTGTCCTTTTCTCTAATTTTGAGGTAAAGAAAGCCCAATCACTATCTTCTATTGCGACTGTTTTTTCTAAATATTTTCTAATATTATTCATTTATAACTTCCCCTCAATAATATTTTGCACCACTTCTGGGTTTAACAATGTACTTGTATCTCCTAAATTATCCATTTCATTACACGCAATTTTACGCAAAATACGTCTCATAATTTTTCCTGAACGTGTTTTTGGTAAACCATCTGTAAACTGAATTTTATCCAACTTCGCAATTGGGCCAATATGTTCTGTAATTATTTGGTTTATTTCTTTACGTAAATTATCTTGATCTCTACTTTCTCCACTGTCTTTTAATGTAACGTACCCATACAAAGCACTTCCTTTAATATCATGTGGAAACCCTACAATAGCAGATTCTGCTACTGCTGGATGTTCATTTATGGCATCTTCTATTGGTGCAGTTCCTAAATTATGTCCAGAAACGATTATTACGTCATCTACTCTACCCGTAATTCTATAGTATCCAACTTCATCTCGCAATGCGCCATCACCCGTAAAATACATACCCTCATATGCAGAAAAGTACGTTTCTTTATATCGTTGATGATTTCCCCAAATGGTTCTTGCAATACTCGGCCAAGGAAACTTAATACACAATCTTCCTTCTACTTGATTCCCTGTTAATTCAGTACCACTTTCATCCATTAAGGCTGGCTGAATCCCTATAAAAGGCAAGGTTGCATATGTTGGTTTTGTTGGTGTTACATACGGGATTGGGGTAATCATAATTCCGCCTGTTTCTGTTTGCCACCAAGTATCAATAATTGGACTTTTCTTCTTCCCAATATTGTCATTATACCAATGCCATGCTTCTTCATTTATCGGTTCACCTACAGAACCTAATACTTTTAAGGATGATAAATCGTATCTATCTACCAATTCAACTCCGTGTTTTGCTAATGCTCTAATTGCTGTTGGCGCTGTATAAAACTGATTCACTTTATGTTTTTGAACCACATCCCAAAAACGTCCAAAATCTGGATAACTTGGAACTCCTTCAAAAAGAACAGTCGTTGCACCGTTACAAAGTGGTCCATACACAATATAACTATGACCGGTAATCCAACCAATATCAGCAGTACACCAATACACATCGTTCTCTCTATACTGAAATGCATTTTTAAATGTATACGCTGTATACACCATGTAACCAGCTGTAGTATGTACCATTCCTTTTGGTTTACCTGTTGATCCTGATGTATATAAAATAAACAACGGGTCTTCTGCATCCATTATTTCTGCTTCACAAACTGTAGATGCAGTGTCTAACAAAGGTTGTAACCATTGATCACGACCTTCTTTCATATAAATATCTGAGTGGATTCTTTTAGCGACCAAAACGGTTTCTACTCCTGGGCAACTTTCTAATGCTTCGTCTACAATTCCTTTTAAATCGATAGTTTTTGCACCTCGGTAAGAACCATCTGAAGTAATGACAATTTTACAATCTGAATCGTTAATTCTTGTTGATAATGCTGTAGATGAAAATCCTGCAAAAACAACGGAATGTATTGCGCCAATTCTAGCACAAGCCAATACCGAAATTGCCAATTCTGGAATCATTGGAACATAGATACAAACGCGATCTCCTTTACCAATATTATTGGCTTTAAGTACGTTTGCAAACTGATTTACTCTTTCATGTAATTGTTTGTACGTAATATGTTCTGCACCTTCTTCTGGATTGTTAGGCTCAAAAAGAATAGCTGTTTTATCTCCACGGGTTGCCAAATGTCTATCAATACAGTTTTCTGTGATGTTTAATTTTGCGCCTTCAAACCATTTTACTTCAGGTTTTTTGAAATCCCAATCAAGTACTTTGTCCCATTTTTTTCTCCATACAAAATGTTCTTCCGCTACTTCTTCCCAAAAATTCTCTGGTTCATTGATTGATTTTCTATAAACTTGATAATATTCTTCTAAATGTTTGATATGATAATTACTCATTCTCTATTCTATTTACTGCAACTTCAACCGCGGTCAGTTACTTCTCGTTTTATCTTTTTTGTCTGAATTAGACTTGTTTATTTTTAATGATCTTGCGCTTTTCCTACACCAGACGGAATTCTAATTGTTTCTACTAATTCTTGTACTTCTTGTGGTGGATCTGGTGTGAACTTAGAAATTACAATTGCCACAACAAAGTTGATTAGCATTGCTACAGTTCCAAAGCCTTCTGGAGAAATTCCAAACCACCAATCTTCTTTTGCACCTCCACCAAACCAATCAAACTTGAATTTTAGCATGTAAAAAAGCATTAAAACAATTCCGACTACCATTCCTGCAATGGCGCCTTCTTTATTCATTTTCTTATAAAAAATCCCCATCGTAATTGCTGGGAAAAAGGAAGCTGCTGCCAATCCAAACGCTAAAGCCACCGTTGCGGCGACAAAATCTGGAGGGTTAATTCCGAAATATCCAGCAATAATTACAGCAACAACTGCTGATAACCTTGCTGCTCTTAATTCTCCTTTTTCAGAAATATTTGGTTTGATCATTTTTTTAATCAAATCGTGAGATACAGAAGCAGAAATCACCAATAACAATCCTGCTGCGGTAGATAACGCTGCTGCCAATCCACCTGCTGCAACTAGAGCTATTACCCAATTTGGTAAGTTTGCTATTTCTGGATTTGCCAATACCATAATATCTTTATCGATTGTCAATTCATTTGTTTTTGGATCTCCAACATATTGAATTACTCCATCATTATTTTTATCATCAAAAACTAACAAACCTGTATCTTCCCAATTGGTAAACCATTGCGGCATTTTATTATACTCAACATTACTTACCGTTTCTATAAGATTGGTTCTAGAAAATAATGCAATTGCTGGTGCAGTTGTATACAACACTGCTATAAAAATTAATGCCCAAGCTGCTGATTTACGTGCATCACTTACTTTCTTCACTGTGAAAAACCGAACAATAACATGTGGCAATCCTGCAGTACCAACCATTAAAGCTGCTGTAATAAACAACATATCTAAGGTAGATTTACTTCCAGAAGTATACTCATGAAAGCCAAGTTCTCTATGCAATCCATCTAATTTATCTAGTAAATAAATACCATCAGTTCCTTTACTTCCAAAACCTATTTGTGGAATTGCAGTATCTGCCATCTGAATAGAAATAAAAATTGCAGGCACCATAAAAGCAAAAATCAACACACAATACTGTGCTACTTGCGTATATGTAATTCCTTTCATTCCTCCTAAAACGGCATAAAACAAAACGATAACCATCCCAATAATCACACCTGTATTGATTTCAACTTCTAAAAAACGAGAGAACACCAACCCTACGCCACGCATTTGCCCAGCTACATAGGTGAAAGAAACAATCAAGGCACAAAAAACGGCTACAGATCTTGCTACGTTAGAATAATAGCGATCTCCGATAAAATCGGGCACCGTAAATTTTCCAAATTTCCGTAAATAAGGTGCTAGTAATAATGCTAAAAGCACATATCCACCGGTCCAACCCATTAAATAAACAGAACCATCATATCCATTAAAGGAAATAATACCTGCCATAGAAATAAAAGAAGCTGCCGACATCCAATCTGCTGCTGTTGCCAATCCGTTTGCTAACGGAGAAACGCCTCCACCAGCAACATAAAATTCTTTTGTTGATCCGGCTCTTGACCAAATGGCAATACCTATATATAAAGAAAAAGTGATTCCTACTAAAACCCAGGTCCATACTTGTAATGTCATAGTTATTCGTTTAAGTTATATTTTTTGTCTAATTGATTCATGAGTCTTATATATACTAAAATTAAAACCACAAATACATAAATAGCCCCTTGTTGTGCAAACCAAAATCCGAGTTTAAAGCCACCTAAACGAATCGTGTTTAGTTCATCAACTAAAATAATTCCGAATAAAAAGGAAACGATAAACCAAATACTTAATAAAATCACCAAGTATTTTAAATTTGTCCGCCAATATTTTTTTAAGTCTTTTTCTTGTGCCATATGCTATAATTTAGATTTGATTTTTGAAGTCTCTAAACTACTAAATTAGAATTAACTTTTATCGTTTTTTCTATAGATAACAATGAATCGTCGACTGATTACATTTTCAATTCTAAAAACAGCAAAAAATTCTAAAACAAAAATTATATTTGCTAACGATGAACAGTACTCTATTTTTTGAAATTCTAGCGACCAACTGGCATATTATAAGTTTATTCTTTTTGGTGGCCATTCTATACTCTTCTGTGGGTTTTGGTGGTGGATCTAGCTATTTAGCTGTTTTAGCAGTAACCGGAATTGCCTATACCCAAATTAGATCTACCGCTTTATTGTGTAATATTATCGTTGTTTCTGGGAATGTCTATTTATATATCATAAGAAAAGAATTCAACTGGAAAAAAGTAGTACCATTAACGTTATTTAGTGTGCCTTTTGCTTTTATTGGTGGTTTCTTAAAAATAAATCAAACATTATTTTTCGTATTACTTGGTGTTACGTTACTATTTGCTGCGGTTACGATGTGGATTTCTAAAAACATTACTGCTTCTAAAGAGAACTCTAATCAAATGAGTACCATAAAAAATGTGAGTTATGGTGGGATAATTGGATTTGTCTCTGGAATGGTAGGAATTGGTGGCGGAATTTTTCTCGCGCCTTTATTACATGTATCAAAATGGGATTCTCCAAAAAAAATTGCTGCAACAGCAAGTTTTTTTATTCTTGTGAATTCAATTGCGGGTTTGATTGGTCATTACACAAATCCTGATTTCAGTATTGATTGGAGTTTAACAACAGTTCTTTTAGTTACTGTTTTTATTGGTGGACAAATAGGAAGTAGAATGAGTACTAAATTGCTAAGTGAACTTCAATTAAAAAAGGCAACCGCTATATTGATTGCCTTTGTGGGTGTTAAAATATTGTGGAGTTACCTCTTCTAATTTATTACTTCTCTATTAAATTATCCAATTCAATCTGATAATCATATTGTAAATCTTCGTGTAGCGTAGCGATTCCTTTTTTGATCAATAAAACTTGTCTGTCAAAGGCATTTACTAACATCTGGCTCTTTTTTATTGAGGGCCTAAACTCTTTTAATTTTACACAGTAATACAATAATAATTCTACTTCTGTTTCTTTGTTCTGAGAGTATCTGATAAACTTTTTTGTAAGTGTTAATATTTTCCTAGCGCTCTTTCTTATATAGAAATAGCTCTTCGTATTTATCTGTTCAAACAATTCATCTACTTGTTGTTTTACACTCTCAATATATCCTTCTTCGTTATCAGACTCGAACAATAAATAAGTTAATAGTTCTTTGTTTTCTTTTTTAAATTTTGACAAACGCAAACACAGTTCAATCAACTCAAATGAGTTCTTATGAGTTAATTCGTCTTTTATTTTTTTTACGGTGACTGCTTTCATTGAATATCAATTAGTCTTGTAATTCTAAAGTAACCAAATATCCACAATGATCTGAAGCAATCACATCACAAATGGTTTCTCTACGGATCACTTTCCATTTTTTCTTTGGGTAAAACAAAACGTAATCTATTTTCTTTAACGGGTTTTCTGATGGATATGTTTTTTGGGGGTTCGTTTTTTTATACGAAGCTTTCCAAAAACTTTCAAGAATATTGATCGTTCTACTATTGGGAGTGTCGTTCAAATCTCCAGATAAAATAGTTGGGTATTTATTCTCAGAAAACACCTTATTAATTTCTTTTGCTTGAGAAACCCTATCTGTATCCGTTTCTAAATGGTCTAAATGTGTACCTATAAAAGAAATGGTATCTCCAGATTTTAAAACGGTGGTGATTTCTAAAGCCGCTCTTGGCTCATTTCCTTTTGTATACGGCAACGCAACATTTCTGGTTGATAAAAAAGAAGTTTTAGATAAAACGCCTTCTCCATATTCTCCACCATCATAATACATTGCTCTTCCAAAAACCGAAGCCATTTTTGTACGAACTCCTAATTCAGTTGGTAAATCGTATTTTTTAGCTCTATTGGTTTTAAAATCTACTTCTTGCAACGAAACAAAATCTGCATCTGCTTTTTTAATCACAGTTGCAATTACATCTAAATCAAAACTACCATTGGTTGTAGCTCCATGTAATATATTAAAAGACAAAACTTTTACACGTTTGTTTTTCTGTTTAGAGGTTTGTCCAAAAATTAGACTACTCATAAAAAACAACCCTATAAAAGCTTTGATTTGAATTTTTATGCCCATTTAATGTTCGCTTGGTATCGCAACCATTTCATTTACTTCCTCATCATACTTAATTCCATCAACTTTAAAACCAAATAAGTTAAAGAAATCTTTACTATATCCTACTAAATCTCCAATTTCTGATAAATTTTCTGTTGAAGCTGTTTTCCAAAGTTCAGCAACTTCAGCTTGAACATCTTCTTGCATTTCTAAATCGTCAATACGGATTCTTCCTTTTGCATCTAAGGCTAAATCGCCACCAAATAAACGCTCACTATACAAACGTTGAATTTGCTCAATACAACCTTCATGAGTTCCTTTCGCTTTCATAATTTTATACAATAAAGAAATGTATAATGGAATAACAGGAATTGCAGAACTTGCTTGTGTAACCAACGCTTTATTTACAGAAACATATGCTTTTCCTCCAATCGATTTTAAATCGTCTGTAATCGTAAATGCAGTTGCTTCTAAATGATCTTTTGCTGCTCCAATAGTTCCTTTTCTATACACCGCCTCTGTTAAAGAAGGGCCAATATAAGAATATGCAACAGTAGTTGCCCCTTCTGATAATAAATTTTCAGACTTCAAAGCGTCCATCCACATTTTCCAATCTTCACCTCCCATTACTGCAACAGTATTCGGAATATCTTCTCCTTCTGCAGGGTTGATAGAAATTTCAGTAACATTTCCTGTATGGAAATCTACCGTTTTATTTGAAAAAACACCTCCAATTGGTTTTAAAACCGACTTGTAACGTGTTCCTGTATCTGGATGCATTCTAACTGGTGAAGCTAAACTATAGATGACCAAATCAATTTGACCTAAGTCTTCTTTGATCATGTCTAACGTTTTACGTTTAATCTCATTAGAAAACGCATCGCCATTAATACTTTTTGCATACAAACCTGCTTCATGAGCATGTTTTTCAAAAGCTGCAGTATTGTAATACCCTGCTGAACCTGTTTTCCCAGGTGATGATGGTTTGTCAAAAAACACTCCAATTGTAGCTGCATCAGATCCGAAAGCACTAGAAATTCTAGATGCCAATCCAAATCCTGTAGAAGAACCTATTACCAACACTTTTTTAGCGCCATTAATTGCTCCTTTAGATTTTACATATGCTATTTGATTGGTTACATTTTTCTCACAACCTACTGGATGCGATGTTAAACAAATGAATCCTCTTGTTCTTGGTTCTATAATCATGGTTGTTTATTTTAATGTTCTCTATACAATTTTTCTTCGTTTCACTTCTAAAAATCACTCGAACTGACAATTGAAATGTCACATCGAGTAAATTTGATGTTCGATAGAAAAATCAAATTTGTATCGAGATGTTATTAATTAGAAGTTAAAAACTCCGTTACATTTTTTTCAATACGTGCTAATACATCTCCTGTATTTGCTTTCACAAATGCTTCACCGGTGATTTGCTCGTACAATTCTATATATCTATTTGAAATCTCAATGACTTTTTCATCAGACATTGCCGGAATTTGTTGTCCCTCTAATCCTTGAAATCCATTTTCAATTAACCATTGTCTTACAAACTCTTTAGATAATTGTTTTTGAGACTCTCCTTTTTCTTGACGTTCTGCATATCCTTCAGCATAAAAATAACGAGAAGAATCTGGTGTGTGAATTTCATCAATCAATACAATTTTACCGTCATTCGTTTTCCCGAATTCATACTTTGTATCTACTAAAATCAATCCGCGTTTAGCAGCGATTTCCGTTCCTCTTTGAAACAAAGCTCTTGTGTACTTTTCTAATACGATGTAATCTTCTTCAGAAACTACTTGGTTTGCTAAAATAGCTTCACGCGTAATATCTTCATCATGATCACCAGTATCAGCTTTTGTAGATGGTGTAATAATTGGTAAAGGAAACTGATCGTTCTCTTTCATTCCTTCTGCCATTTCAACACCACATAAAACTCTTTTACCTGCTTTATACTCACGTGCTGCATGACCAGACATATAACCACGAATTACCATTTCTACTTTAAAAGGAACACATAAATGACCAACGGCTACGTTTTCATCAGGAGTTGCAACTAACCAATTCGGAACAATATCAGAAGTATCATTCATCATTTTTGTAGCAATCTGATTTAATATTTGTCCTTTAAAAGGAATTTGACGTGGTAAAATCACATCAAACGCAGACAATCTATCAGAAGCAATCATTACCAATACGTTATCATTGATATTATATACTTCTCTTACTTTCCCTTTATACACCGATTTTTGATTCGGAAATTGAAAGTTTGTTTCGTTAATTGTATTCATTTTAGTTATGTTGTTGTTGCTGCAAAAGTAATCTAAAGACTATTGATTTACAACAAAAAAACCTACTCTGTTTCTATGCTTTTATATGCTGATATAATTCGTTTTACCAGACGATGTCTTACTACATCTTTTTCCTCTAAATACACCTGAGCGATTCCCTCTATATCTTTTAAAGCCAATAAAGATTCTTTCAATCCAGAAATTTGCTTTCTAGGTAAATCTATCTGGCCAGGATCTCCGTTAATAATGAATTTTGCGTTTTTTCCCATTCTGGTTAAAAACATTTTCATTTGGTTGTGCGTTGTATTTTGCGCTTCATCTAAAATAACAAAAGCGTTGTCTAATGTTCTACCACGCATAAATGCCAAAGGTGCAATTTGTATTACGCCTTTTTCTAAATAAGACGCTAACCGTTCGGACGGAATCATATCTCGCAGCGCATCATATAATGGTTGCATATACGGATCTAGTTTTTCTTTTAAATCTCCAGGTAAAAACCCAAGGTTCTCTCCAGACTCCACTGCTGGCCTCGTTAAAATAATTCGCCTTACTTCTTTTTCTTTCAATGCTCTTACAGCCAAAGCTACTGCTGTATATGTTTTCCCTGTTCCTGCTGGTCCAACTGCAAAAAGCATGTCGTTTTTACCCATTAGTGTAACCATATTACGTTGGTTCTGAGTTAAAGGTTTTATCAACTTACCATTAACACCATGCACCAAAACATCCTTCGCTATAGATTCCTTTTTGGTTTCTTTACCTGTTTCTGTAATAATAGATTCAATGCTGTCTTCATCTAGCTTATTGTATTTATTGAAATACTTAATCATCATTTCGACTCGCTTTTCAAACTCATCTAAAATATCTGACTCCCCATAGATTTTCAATTTAGCACCTCTGGCTACAATTTTAATCTTCGGAAAATATTTTTTCAATAAGGAAATAGTACTGTTTTGGGGTCCAAAAAAATCTTTTGGATCAATGTCTGTCAATTCAATGATTCTCTCTGTCAAATGATTCTGTTTTAATAAGTTAACAAATTACATGTTCAAAATATTTTCATAAATAAAAACGAGATAAATTCTATCACGTATTTCTACAAGAAAATTACGGATAAAATTCTAGAATTGATTAACTTTGTGTAAAATATTTATCAATTTCCAAACAACTAATCAACAGGTCGTTTTTACATGTCTTTAATTACTTTAACAACAGATTTCGGAACTAAAGATCACTTTGTAGGTGCTGTAAAAGGAGCTATCTATTCAGAGTTGCCTGATGCAAGGATTGTTGATATCACCCATGAAGTCTCTCCTTTTAACATTGCAGAAACTGCATACATTTTAAAGAATTCTTACAAAAGTTTTCCTAATAGAAGTATTCACATCGTTGGTGTTGACTCAGAATTGAGTTCAGAAAACAAGCACATCGCCTTATTATTAGACAATCATTATTTTATTTGTCCTGACAACGGATTGATTTCTATGATTGCTTCTGAAATAAATCCTACTCAAATTGTAGAGATTAATATTCATGATCGAATAGAGAGTAGTTTTCCTGTATTGGATGTATTTGTGCAAGTGGCGTGCTTTATTGCTCGTGGCGGAAATTTAGGGGTTATTGGAAAAGAAATTCAGTCGTATAAAAAAATGACTGAAATTCAACCCAAAATTGATGCTACTCAAACTCAAATTTTTGGAAGTGTAATATATATTGATAATTATGGAAACGTAATTAGCAACATCAGTAAGAAACTATTTACCGAAATTGGCAAAGGAAGAAACTACCGAGTTAAAGCAAGGCGCTACACCTTTGAGAAGATACAACAGAAATACAACGATATTATCAATTACGATATTGATGAAGACCGTAAACATTATGATGGAAACAAATTAGCTATTTTTAATTCCGCTGGATTCATCGAAATTGCTATTTATAGGAGTAATTTAAAAACTGTTGGTGGAGCTTCTACGCTTTTAGGCTTGAGTTATAGAGATAGTATTACAGTTGAATTTTATTAAGAGAGTTTATATGTTTGTACGAATTGTAAAAATGGGGTTTCACGAAGAGCATATCGCTACTTTCCTTTTAGCTTTTAATGCAAAAAAAGAATACATAAGAAATTCGAACGGATGTCAATTATTGGAATTATATAGAGATAAAACCAACCCAACAATCTTCTTTACCTATAGTTATTGGGAAACCGAACAAGATTTAGAAAACTATAGAAACTCAGATTTATTTAAAGAAGTATGGGCACAAACAAAAATACTATTCAACCAAAAACCAGAAGCTTGGAGTGTTGACAAAACAATGGTCTTAGACTAAAAAATAAATAATCAATTATATAAATAAATTAATGCAAGAATTTTCATTCACCCTTTTTCCAGAGCTTTCAACTGAAAGACTCGTATTACGTCAATTAACTTTTGATGATAAAAAAGCAATTTTTAGATTGCGTTCTAACAAAGAAATTAATGAATTTATTCAACGAGAAACATTAAAAAACCTCAATCAAGCAGAAGGGTTTATTCAGACGTGTTTAGATGAATTTGAAAAAGAGAATCGTGTTTTCTGGGCGATGGTATTAGAAGATTCTGATCAATTGATTGGAACTATTGTATTACATAAAGTTGATTTAGAAAATAACTATGCAGAAATCGGGTTTGAAATGAGTCCCGATTATCAAGATGAAGGATACATGAGCGAGGCCATGAGTACAGTTTTAGATTTCGGAACTACTGCAATGACTTTAAAAACGATTGAAGCATATACGCATCAAAATAATACCGCATCTATTGCGTTATTAGAAAAGTGTCTTTTTGTTTTACAACCAGAAAGAAAAGATGAAGCGGTTGAGGACAATCGTATTTATAAATTTGGGAGTTAAGTATTGATAAGAAAGGCATAAAGAGGCAAAAAAAGCGATACGTTCTATTGTACAAGTCCTTTCGATGTTGATTTTATCATTGAATGTCTGAAAACAAGAACAATTAAAAATTAAAAACGATAATGTTTCCAATATTAAAGAAAGAATTCAATTCCTTTTTTGCATCACCAATAGCCTATTTAGTTATTGGTGTGTTTTTATTGGTAAACGGACTATTTCTATGGGTTTTTAAAGATGATTTAAATATTTTAAATGCTGGTTTTGCAGACTTAAACAGCTTCTTTTTAGTCGCTCCTTGGATTTTACTTTTTTTAATTCCGGCAATTACCATGAAAAGTTTTGCTGATGAATTAAATAGCGGAACCATAGAAACATTAAAAACAAAACCAATTACTGATTGGCAAATTGTTTTAGGTAAATTTTCAGCATCATTATTATTAATCATTGTTGCTTTAGCTCCAACGCTAACCTATGCTTATACTATTTTACAATTAGGAAATCCTGTTGGTAATTTAGATATTGGAAGCACTTTAGGTTCATATATAGGTTTGCTTTTTTTAGCCGCAACCTATACTTCTATTGGTTTATTTACTTCAACATTTTCTAAAAACCAGATTGTTGCTTTTATTCTAGGTGTATTTATTACGTTCTTTTTGTTCTATGGATTTGATGCCATTGCAAGTTTGTTCTCTAATGAGTATTCTGTGCAATTATTCGGAATTAACGAGCATTTTAAAAGCATTAGTCGCGGTGTAGTTGACACAAGAGATGTACTCTATTTTGCTTCTGTTACCAGTTTCTTTTTATTACTAACTAAAAACCAGTTACGTAATGCCTAAGAATTTTAAAAACATTACAAAATTAGTCGTTGGTTTATTGCTGATCAACTTTTTAGGAAGTCACTATTACACCCGTTTCGACTTAACGCATGACAAACGCTATACATTAACAGAAACGTCTAAAAGCATCGTAAACGACCTCAAATTCCCATTGGTTGTGAAAATATATTTACAAGGAGATTTTCCTGCGGAATTTAAGCGTTTACAAATAGAAACTAAACAATTCTTAGAAGAGTTAAGAGCAGAGAATTCGAACTTGAAAATTCAATTTATAAATCCAGATTCTTTTAGAGAACGCTTGATTAAAAAAGGAATGACTCCAAGTAGACTCACCGTTGAAGAAAACGGAAAACTATCTGAAGCCATCATTTTTCCTTGGGCAGAAGTTCTATATAGAAATAAAGTGACGTTGGTAAACTTATTACCAAACTCAAATGCAGCAAGTCAAGATGAACAATTACAATTTGCTATAGAGAGTTTAGAATACTCATTTGTATCAGCAATACATACTATTAGCAGACAATCTAGACAAAAAATAGCCATTATTTCTGGTAATGGAGAATTACAAGATTTAGAATTGTATAGCTTTTTAAATGAAGTAAAAGACAAATATAGCTTAGCGAAGTTCACGTTAGATTCTGTATTGACAAACCCACAACAAACACTTAGAGCTTTAACTAATTTTGATTTGGCAATTATTGCAAAACCAACGATCAAGTTCTCTGATAATGAGAAATTAACCTTGGATCAATTCATTACAAATGGCGGAAAAACCTTATGGATGATAGATAATGTACAAGCAGATCAAGACAGTTTGTTACAAACAGGTAAGATGCTAACCTATCCGAGAGATTTGAATCTTACCGATTTATTATTTGCTTATGGAGTCCGAATTAACACCAGTATTGTAAAAGATTTGTATGCAGCTAAAATTCCGTTGGCAACAGGAAATACAGGAAACAAAACACAGTTTCAAAACCTACCTTGGTTCTTTCATCCTTTGGTAAATGGAAATGCGCAGCACCCAATTACTAAAAATATTCGCCCAGTTCGTTTGCAATTTACGACTCAGATTGACACCTTAAAAAACGACATTAAAAAAACACCTTTATTAGCAACATCATTATTATCTGCAAAAATGGGAACTCCAAATTATGTAGAATTAAAAAGCATTGCAGATGAACCGAATCAAAATCAATTCAATAGCGGAAATCAATTGACTGCGGTATTGCTAGAAGGTGAATTCAAGTCGGCATATAAAGACAGAATTAAACCCTTTAACACGGCTATCTACAAAGAAAAAAGTAGTCCAAATAAAATGGTTGTTATTGCAGATGGAGATATTGGAAGAAATCAACTTTTAAAAGGAGAACCGTACGATTTATCTAGAGATAAATGGACGCAAGAAACCTTTGGAAATAAAGAATTTTTACTAAATACTGTTGATTATTTATTAGATGATACCGGAATCACCACCCTCCGAAATAAGTCACTTAAAATAAACCTATTAGACAAGAAAAAAGCGTTTGAAGAGCGTTCTTTTTGGCAATTATTTAATATTGTTTTGCCTTTAGTTCTTTTAGCCGTTTTTGGCTTTATTTTTAATTACTTGAGAAGAAGAAAATATTCTTAAATAGTTGAAATATCTGAATGCTTAAAAGTAAAACCCAAGCTACTTTTTAACTTTTCGCTACAAATCTCCTTCATTTGTATAGGCTCGTTTTCTTCAAATACTGGAGCTTCTAACCCTAGCTTTAACTTGGCATGTGTGTAAAAATCTCTTCTTGTTGGATGCGTATCAGCACACGCATTGAATATTTCAGTTTCAATTCCTTTTTCTATTATTCTGTGGATGATTTCAATACAATCTTCTTGGTGAATCATATTCACAACTCCTTCTGGATTTTTAACTATCCGTCCATTTTTAAAGAAGTTTCCTGGATTTCGATGCTCGCCAAACAATCCTCCAAAACGAAGAATGGTTGTCTCAAAACCTGAGTGGTTCAGAAACAATTTCTCTATAGAAGCTAATGGTGTATCCAACGTGTTGTCTGTTTCTTCTATGCTATTTTCAGAAAATGGGTATACAGAAGTAGCACTAATAAAAAGCACTTTTTTTATGGGAGATTTCTCTATCTGAGAAATTAAGTTCTGAAAACCTACATAGTTTTTTGAAGGAATAGCAATTACTAAAACATCAACCGCAAGAAAATCAGCATCTATTGGATGCTCTTCATCAATATCTATTAAAAAAGGGGTAATATTTTTTGAGTGTAAAAGTGTTTTTTTCTCTGCTGTCCTAATGGAACCATTCACCACAAAACGGTGCTGAACTAGATACGTTGCTAAGGGTAATCCTAACCATCCGCAGCCTAAAATACTTATATATTTTTTTTTAACTTGCATTAACAACCTTCATCACAACAGTTGTCATCCTTTACAAGTTTACAAGAAACAACTGCTAATAAAGCACCTAAAATTGGTGCCGCAATATAGATCCATAAATGTTCATAATGACCAGAAACAAGTGCGGGTCCAATAGAACGTGCAGGATTCATAGATGCCTTGGTCATGGGTCCAGCAAACATTGCTTCCAATAAAACAACGCCTCCAATTGCAATTCCTGCCATAGTTCCAACTTCTTTACTTCCTGTAGAAACATTGATAATTACCAACATTAAAAAGAAGGTTAGTAAGAGTTCCAATACAAAAGCTCGCCACATATCTAACGCCGGAATTGTGGCTCCATAAAACTCGGATTCTGGGAATAAATACCACAAAATTAAACTAGCCGATAAAGCGCCTAAAATTTGTATGGATATATATTTCGGAACTTCTTTCCATGAAAACTTTTTAGCATATGCAAAAGCAATCGTTACCGCAGGGTTAAAATGTGCTCCAGAAATTTCTCCAAAAGCATAAATCATTGCCATTACAATTAATCCCCAAGTAATTGCAACGCCTACATGCGTTACTTCTCCTCCAGTAATTTCATTAATTGTCATGGCTCCAGTACCACAAAAAACCATGGCAAAAGTCCCTATGAATTCAGAAATATATTTTTTCATCTATGCTCGTTAAATTTATGTAAAGATACAACCTCTATGATTAATGTATTGCTATGATTATAGAGATGATTCTACATTTAAAAGGGTATACTTGTAACAAATAAGGTATCTTATCGTTAATTTAGTAAACGGTCACTAATTATTAGCTTCTAATGAATCAATTAAAACCAATTATTTTCAGTCTTCTATTGCTCGTTTCAATTTTTGCATCGTTTAAAATGCACAAAAGTGAACAACTACAACAGCAACATAAAAACGATTTAATAGAATTATCTAGTATTGAATACGGACTCTTAAATGTTGACAAATGGGAAAACCTTCTGGCAGATGTAATTGCAACAAAACTAGACGGTTTTAATGATGTAGGAATGGACAATAAGGCACTAAAAAAGAATGTTGGTGCATTGTTAAAGGCATTGATTGACGATTACGAGAAAAGCATGCAAAAGAAAAACGCTGGAGAACTTTTTGGAGCAATGAAAAACTCTTTGTATGCATCTGCTTTTGATGGCATACGAAAAGACATACCAGCGCTTACAGATAAAGTGATGGTTTTTTTAGATGTCAAAAATAATACAGAAGGCATTAAAGAATTTATAGTGATACTCTTAAAAAAATATACAGAAGGCACGTTTGCAAGAACAGATTATTCTAAAATAGATCTTATTGTAAAGAAATACGAAGGAGAAACAAGCAGAAATACAATAACTCTTTTACAACAAAAACTACAAGAGCAAAACGAAACAAATCAACCATACAAAACAATATTAGCAATTGCCTTTTTAGGATTTATTTCTGTTTTCTTCTTTTTCAAGAATGTCTCTAAAACAGATTATTTATTAGGAATTTCATTTAGCTTTCTACTTTTATTTTTAGGAATAACATTGCCAATGATAGAGATTGATGCGCGTATTTCTGAAATGAGTTTTTCTTTTTTAAATGAAACCATTAGCTTTAAAGACCAAGTGTTATTTTACAAAAGCAAAAGTATCTATGAAGTAGTTACGTTAATGATGTCGCAACATAAGGTTGATATAATTGTTGTCGGCGGTTTGATCTTCTTATTTAGTGTCTTGTTTCCTATCACGAAGTTAATCTCATCAATACTATACGTTCTCAATAAAAAACTAAAGAAAAATAAATTGATACAATTCTTTCTATTTAAAACAGGAAAATGGTCTATGGCAGATGTATTTGTAATTGCTATTATTATGGCGTTTATCGGTTTTGAAGGAATTGTAACGGATCAGCTTAGTCAATTAAAAAATGTTTCTGAATCTGTTGATATCTTAACAACCAACAATTCTAGTGTGCTTTTTGGATTCTTTTCTTTTACCGCTTTTGTAATTGTAAGTATTGCTATTTCTCATAGAATACACAGAGAAAAAGACCTTGTAGAAAACAGTTAATAATTCAACCTTTTTGATTATTTTTAATCTTTATTTTAATAATTCATCAAAATAAAAACGATGACTTGTCAATAAGCGGAATGGCATATGTTCAATTCCTTATTTGACTCCATTATTAATATACTATTTTTACCCAACAGATACATGAGTGTTTATAAGCGATACTAAATGAAACAATTTAAACGAATAGACTTCCTCTTTCTTGGGTTTCTAATTAGTACTACCATTTTATTAGTTTGTTCATGGAATCAAACCCAAAACGTGGTTGATTTACTCATAATTAGAGGTATTATCTTTAGTATTAGTTTAGCACTTATCTTTCTAAACCCGATTGTAAAATCAGCACTATTTAATCTCTTACGAAATGTTTACCCGGTATTGTTTTCTGGATATTTCTATACAGAAACTGTGTATTATAACAAGCTCTTCTTCGATGATTTAGATCCCTTTTTTATCAACTTAGATCAATGGATTTTTGGTTTTCAACCTAGTATTGAGTTTTCAAAAACCTTTTCTAGTACTTGGTTTACCGAATTGATGTACTTCGGGTATTTTTCATTCTACTTTATTATTATTGGATTTATAATAGCGATGTGTTTTAAACGCAAAGCCTTATTTTTAGAAAACACGTTTAAAATTGTTTTCTCTTTATTTTTTTTCTATTTCATTTTCGCAATATTCCCATCGGCTGGCCCACAATTTTATTTTGAGGCCGCAGAGAGGGCTGTTCCAACAAACGGATATATTTTTCAGCAAATTATGCACGCAATACAAGAAGCTGCTGAACAACCAACAGGTGCATTTCCAAGTTCTCATGTTGGTATAACTGTCGTTATTTTGCTATTGGCGAGAAAAAGTTTGCCGGTATTTTACAAAATTTGTTTCCCATTGGCCGTTATATTAATTCTATCAACAGTCTATATAAAAGCACATTATGCGGCAGATGCTATCTTCGGGGCTTTAATTGCGCCAATTATAGTATATTTAGCTGCTGTTATGTATAATTATCCTAAAAAAAAGGATTCCATCATCTAACATTTTCATGATTCATTTAAGAGAAGTAACTCAATACAAAGCGTTAAAAACCTTTATAAAATTACCTTATAAAATTCACAAAAGTCACAAGGAATGGTTGCCGCCATTAGTAACTGATGAGTACAAAATTTTTGATAAAAAGAAAAACCATTCTTTTGATCATTGTGATACCATTATGTATTTGGCTTACAAAAACGGTGAAGTTGTTGGTAGAATTATGGGAATCATAAATCACACCTACAACACAGGTCATGCTGAAAATAATGTGCGTTTTTGTTCTCTAGAGTGTTTTGATGATGCCGAAGTTTTTGACAAACTAATACAAGCAATTGAAGTTTGGGGAAAAGAGAAAAATATGGATACTATTGTTGGTCCATTAGGGTTTTCGGATAAAGATCCACAAGGGTTTTTAATAGAAGGTTTTGATGATCCAATGACCGTTATGGTTACCAATTGCAGTTTTGAATACATGATTTCGCATACAGAAAGAAATGGGTATGCAAAGAAAATTGATTTATTTCAATATCGAATTGAATTGGAAGATAAAACGCCAGAAATCTACCTAAAAATTGCTGAACGTGTTCAACAGCGAGGTTTTGAAATTTTAGAATTTACCGAATCATCAGAAATCAAACCGTATGTGAAAACAGTGTTTGAATTAATCAATCAAAGCTATACCGATATTTATGGTTTTTCTCCTTTAGACGATACAGAAGCAACTGAGTTTTCCAATCGATTTTTACCCTTATTAAACCCAAACTACATCAAACTAATAAAAGACAAAGAAGGTATTGTGGTTGCTTTTGTAGTGGCCATGCCAAACATAAGTAAAGGGTTCAAAAAAGCAAACGGACGCATACTTCCTTTTGGATTTATCCACATTTTAAAAGCGTTAAAAAGTGCCACACAATTAGATATGTTATTGGGCTGTGTGCGCCAAAAATATCGAAACTCTGGATTAGACGCTTTAATGACCGTTGCTCTTTTTGATTCGGCCAGAAAAGGAAACTTAACCGTTATGGATAGCCATTTAACAATGGAAGACAATGTAAAAATGCGTGCAGCTTACGAACGCATGAATCATACCATTTACAAGAAATATAGAATCTTCGAAAAAGCCTTATGAGTACACCATTAAAATTAGGATTAAAAGAAAATTGGAAACAGTTTGCAATTTTGGTAATTGTCAATGCATTTGTTGGAGGAATGGTCGGTTTAGAACGCTCCATTTTTCCGAAATTTGCAGAACAAGAATTTGGAATTTCTTCTAAAACAGCAATTCTATCTTTTATCATTGCATTCGGAATTACAAAAGCCATTACCAATTACTTTACGGGGAAATTAGCCAACAAATACGGCCGAAAAAACCTCTTAGTTTTAGGTTGGATAATTGCACTTCCGATTCCGTTTATATTGCTGTATGCACCCAGTTGGAATTGGGTGATTTTCGCCAATATTCTTTTAGGAATAAATCAAGGATTGACTTGGAGTAGCACGGTTGTTATGAAAATTGATTTGGTAGGCGATAAAGACAGAGGTTTGGCAATGGGAATTAACGAGTTTGCTGGGTATTTTGCTGTTGGAGTTGTTGCCTTTTTAACCGGAGTTATTGCTCAAAACTATGGTGTTACACCCTATCCTTTTTACTTAGGAATTGGAATTTCTATTATTGGTTTAATCCTTTCAATTTTGTTTGTAAAAGACACAAGACAGTTTGTCAATCAAGAGCAAAAAATTGACACTACAAAAAGTTTCGACAACGTGTTTTTAGAAACGACTGTTAAGAATAAAAACTTGAGTTCTATTACACAAGCCGGAATGGTAAATAATTTGAATGATGGAATGATTTGGGGCTTATTACCCATACTATTAGTCAGTTTACAATTTGACACTAAAAGCATTGGAATTATAGCTGCAGTATACCCAACAGTTTGGGGAATAGGACAGTTATTTACAGGAAAAATGTCTGATATTTACTCAAAGAAAAAGATGCTTTTCTGGGGTATGTTATTGCAAGGAATTGCAATTATAGCTATAAATTATACTACCGGTTTTTATGGATTGATTTTTATTGCTGCCATCTTAGGATTTGGTACTGCTTTAGTCTACCCAACCTTCTTATCTGCAATCGCAGCTACTACTACTCCAACACAACGCGCAGAAAGCATTGGTGTGTTTCGTTTATGGCGTGATTTAGGCTATGCAATTGGGGCCATTTTATCTGGAATTATTGCTGATACTTGGGGAATTGAATATGCAATTTTAACTATTGGTATCATTACGATTCTTTCTTCGTTTGTCATTAAAATTAGAATGAGTGATTAATCATTCTCTTCTAACGTAAAAATATTTTCTACAGATTCATTAAAAAGCTTTGCTATTTTCAATGCTAAAACTGTTGACGGCACATATTTTCCTTTTTCAATTGCATTAATAGATTGACGAGTGACTCCTATTTTTTCAGCTAAACCAGCTTGAGTCAAATCATGCATTGCTCTTTGAACTTTTAGTCTATTCTTCATCACGCAAATATTTTGATTTTAACACACTAAAACGAATTACAAAAAATAGTAATGTTGTAAACATATTAAAAAATAATATGTTTAAGAAAACCATATCGTACACAAATAAAATTGCAACAAGCAAAATGCTGTAATTTACAATCAATGCCCAAACTAAGGAATCTTTTCTCAACTTATAAATAAACTCATCTTCAATTTTTTCTTTGGTAAACCCAACTAAAAAGCCACCAACGATGATGAATACAGAAACCAATTCATCAAAAACTCCGTTTTCAACAATTTTAAAAAATGATGGTTCACCAAAAATATGATTGTGGTAAATAGAAAGTACTTTTATTTTTAAAATTTCTGTTGAGTCAAAATTTGTTACGTACATAAAAATTCCACCTAGAATTCCTAAAATGAATAGCACCCAACCTAGTTTTTTGAATTTGTTTGGTAATAAATAATTTGTTTTCATACTTTCTCTTTTTTATATTAAAAATCAAATGTAATGAAAATATTACATAATGTATAGTTTTCTTTACTTTTTGTAAAGTAAATATTTCTTTTTATGTTCAAAAAAAGGCAGTAACACAGTTACTGCCTAGATAATAAGGTTCTAAAAAAATTAATTTATTAAGTCAACTTTTCTCTTCATAGCTGTTTGTAAAAGAATCGCAATCCCCATAACCAAAGCACACCCTAATAAGTTTAACCATAAATAAGGCAACCAATCTAGTAGAAATACTCCGATGATAATAACTTGCGTAATTAATGCAGCTATAAACACAGCGTTTCCTCTTACATATTTTATAAAAAATGCCAATAAGAATATTCCTAAAATATTTCCGTAAAAAATTGAACCAATAATATTTACTAACTGAATTAAATTATCAAATAAATTGGCGACACAAGCAATCAAAATAGCGAGGATTCCCCAACCGAGTGTAAACCACTTAGACATTTTCACATAATGTGCATCCGTTTTTTCTTCATTTATATTTCGCTTATATAAATCTATTGCAGTTGTAGAAGCTAGTGCGTTTAATTCTGAAGCTGTTGATGACATTGCTGCAGATAAAATTACCGCCAATAACAGCCCTATTAATCCTCTAGGCAAGTTGTTTAAAATAAAGTGAATAAACACATAATCTTTGTCATTGGTTTCTACAGAAGCATCCGCTTTTTTAATAATAATTTTTGCTTTTTCTTTAATGACGACACTTTGTGCTTCAAGTACTTTTATTTTCGCTTTATCACTTTCTTGAACACCATTTAAAACGAGTGTCTTTTTATCTGCTTCCAGTTGTCTGTATTGATTTTCTAACACTTTATATTCTCCAGCAAATTCTGAATTGAGTACTGCTTCATTTGCTTTTGGGTTAAAGTTTAGTGGCGCTGCATTGAATTGATAAAACACAAATACCATGACACCAACTAACAGAATAAAAAACTGCATTGGTACTTTTAATAAGCCATTAAACAACAATCCTAACTGACTCTCTCTTACAGATTTTCCAGACAGATATCGTTGCACCTGACTTTGATCTGTTCCAAAATAAGATAGCATTAAAAATGTACCTCCAAGTAAACCTGTCCAAACGGTATAGCGATTGCTTAAATCAAACGAAAAATCGAGCACTTCCATCTTTCCACTTGCACCAGCAATATCTAATGCTTTTGTAAACGTAATATCTTGTGGTAATTGATCAACAATCATATAGAAAGCAACTAACATCCCTACAAAAATGATGATCATTTGTTGTTTTTGAGTCACATTTACTGCTTTGGTTCCTCCTGTTACGGTGTAAATAATTACCAGAACTCCTATAATAATATTTAAAGAAACTAAATCCCAACCTAACACGGCAGATAAAATAATTGCAGGAGCAAAAATGGTAATTCCGGCAGCCATTCCTCTTTGCACTAAAAATAAAATAGCGGCTAAAGTTCTTGTTTTTAAATCAAAACGACCTTCCAAATATTCGTAGGCGGTATATACTTTTAGTCTGTGGTAAATAGGAATAAATACCAAACAGATTATAACCATAGCAATTGGCAATCCGAAGTAGAACTGTACAAATCCCATTCCGCTATGAAATGCTTGTCCTGGTGTTGATAAGAATGTAATAGCACTTGCTTGAGTTGCCATTACAGACAAACCAATTGTCCACCATTTAGAGTCATTTCCTCCTTTGATATAATCTTGTACACTTGTGTTTTTTCTCGTTTTATACGCGCCAAAAATCACAATAAATGATAACGTAGCAGAAAGTACTATCCAATCTAATAATTCCATAATTTTAGGTGCTTAATTTGAGAAATAGGTTGTGATACAATAAAATAGAATGATGTAAACAACATTCATAATCAGCACTACACTGTATATTTTTTTCCAAGGACGTTTTTCTGTTTCCATATCTATATTTTAGTTGTCAGGTCGAGCGTAGTCGAGACCTCTTAAAACTACTCGGCAGCGCTCGAAGATACATTATTTTATATCCCTTTAAATTTTTTTCGAGGAAGAATATCGAAGTAATCTAAAGAGAGATTGCTTCGTACACTCGCAATGACGTTATTCTTTAATTTCTTGTTGTCCTTTTATATTTTCTTTTCCTATAGACAACATATTTGAAAAGAGTTTATAGGCTCCAGAAACACCTGCTGGCAATTCTCTAAAAAAACTTAAACCCGTATACATATAATATCCTTTTCCATGTTTTGCTACTAGCAAACTTCCTTCTTTTGCCGTTTCTCCTGTATCATTCATAGATAAAATTGGCGTGAATTGGCTGCCCCATTTATTTGGGAAATACAATCCTCTTTCTTGCACCCAACCTTTAAAGTCTGAAGCCTCAATTTTGTTTGGAAAATTCATTAACGAGTGCTTTTTTGCTAGAATAGTTACCTTCGCTGTTTCATCAGTAACACGATCTCTAGATACATTTAATTCATACGGCGCACCAACATCAACTCCGCTTCTACCGCTTGTGTTGTATTGTACAATCATATTACCTCCTTTTTCTACATAGTCTAACAAGAATTTCTGTTTAAATTTTAAGGCATCAACAGTATTGTATGCTCTAATTCCAAGAACTATTGCATCAAATTTATGTAAGTTTTCATTGTTAATTTTGGTTGGATCAATAACCAATACATTGTATCCAATCTGACGTAAACTTTCTGGAATTACATCTCCAGCTCCAGCAATATACCCAATATAATTTCCATTTTTCTCAATATCCAATCGCACAACTTTTGCTTCTGAGTCTAACAATACAGATTGTTTCGGAATGTGATTGTACTTAATTTCTACCAATTCTTTTCGGTATTCTTTTCCGGCTATTGTTGCAAAACTTTTTAGCACTCCTTCAGAGTGTTCAATTGGTGGAGTTACCATAAAGTCAACTGTTAGTTGATCTCCTTTTTGAGCAATAGAAAACGGAATCTCTTTCGGTGAAACACTCCAGTTATTAGGAAGCTCTAATCCTACATTTCCTTTTATATTTTTTGTACCTGATCTAATAACTACTTGAACTTTTTGAGGCGTATCATCAGAAAAAACAAGTACTTTATTTGCCAATTTTGTAGTTACTTCTGGCAATACCTCAAACGGTTCGTAAATCTCTCCTTTGTCTCTTTTTGAATATCGATACACAACATCTTTGGTAAACGTAATATCGTGTTCCAAAATACTGAGATGAAACTCAATTTGTAAAGGCCTATCAGACGCTGGCTTTCCTATTTTTAATTGCTCTTTTACATCGTACATTCCTAAAGACCCTTTGTTTTTTAACCAATATGGATCTGAATATGCTTTGTTTTTTAACTGAATGGTATCTCTTAAATTGAATTTAACATTATTCTCTAATTGCTTTTCTAGAGACTTAAGAATGGTAACACCCATTTTTTGATAGCTATAACTATCTAAAAACGTGGAAATAGTGCTTCTGTTTAACACTTCCATATTTATTCCTACTTCTCCATTTGGGGTTGTTGATGAACTCGTTGCAGAAACTTCTACATACAATCCTGCAGCAGCCTCAATAATTTCTTTGACTTGTTTTAATTTGATTTTTCTCCAATGAGAATCTTCCAACAACATAATTTTATCATACGCATTTAACAACGCTGGTAGATGTTTTGATGGATTTGAAAAATCAAAATTCGCTTCTACTTTATATAAAATAGCCCCTATTTCTCCTCCGCCTTTAATCCGATTCCAAGTGGTATTAATTCCTGAAAAAAGATCGTTTTGTACTTTCGGGTTTGATCCTTTTAAAAACGCTACATATTCTTTTTGACTACCTCGCGTTGTTAATCGCCCAAAACCTTGACATAAATGTTGGCTACTTGCCAAGGCAGCAACTTCATTATTTGACAGTCCTTTTAAAGGATAATACACACCAACATCTACAGAAGATAATTTTCCTTCAGTTGCTTTTTCAAACGCTGCTTGACTTTTATAAAACCACGAAGATGTATTAAAAAACAACCGTTCTGGCTGCCAGACATCCGTGTGTTTCAATTGACTTGTATATTTTGTTGTATTCGCTGCTAAATCAAACGCTTCTACACTTAGCATTGCAGAAGTTGTATGATGACCATGTGTTGTTCCTGGAGTTCTATGATCAAATCTATTGATAATTACATCTGGCTTAAAGGTTCTAATTGCCCAAACTACATCACTTAATACCTTGTCTTTATCCCAAAACTCCAGCGTCTCTTTCGGATGTTTAGAATACCCAAAGTCATTCGCTCTTGTAAATAACTGTTCTCCTCCATCAACACCTCTGGCGGCTAATAACTCTTGTGTTCTTATCAATCCTAGTAATTCTCTAATTTCTGGACCAATTAAATTCTGACCACCATCACCTCTTGTCAATGACAAATACCCTGTTCTTGCTTTTACATTGTTTGCCAAATACGAAATCAATCGTGTATTTTCATCATCTGGATGTGCAGCAATATATAAGGCTGTTCCTAAGAAATTTAATTTTTGAAGCTGCTCATAAATCTGATTAGAGTTTAATTTCTGAGGCTTTTGTGCAGTTGTCATTGAAGAAAACAATACTGCTAATAGCGCAAAACAAGCATATTTATTCATTAAAAGGTTTTAAGTAGTCGAAACAAATATAATATTATTATGATAGGTCAATCATTTATGATTTTGGTATTAACATAATTATAACAGTCAATACGTGTTTCATAAAAACCGCCAATTTGAGTACATTTTATAAATAATACTGAATAAAATTTCTATTGAACGAACATTCTTCTATCAATATCTACTAAATCGATTAAAACTGTTGATAAATATATTTTTAAAATCACTTTTTTAGAATATATTTGTAATTCATATTTTAAATAAAACTCATTATGAAGTAATTGGCTTTTGCTATTGCTTTAAAAAAATAAAATCAATGAAATTTATAGTATCTAGCTCGCAATTATTAAAACAACTTCAAGTTCTTGGAGGTGTTATTAATAGCAATAACACATTACCTATCTTAGATAATTTCTTGTTTGAATTATCAGAAAACGAATTAAAAGTTTCTGCATCAGATTTAGAAACTACGATGAGTGCTGTTGTAGAAGTAGAGTCTGACTCTAAAGGTTCTATTGCTGTTTCTGCTCGTTTGTTATTAGACACCTTGAAAACTTTTCCAGATCAACCTTTAACTTTTAAGACAGAAGGTAAAAGCGCTATTGAAATTAGCTCTGATCAAGGAAAGTATGATATGGCCTTTTTTAGTGGTGAAGAATTTCCAAAAGCGATTTCTTTATCTGCTCCAAGTAGCACTGTAATTCCTGCTAATATTTTAGCAACTGCAATTTCTAAAACTATTTTTGCTGCTGGTAACGATGATTTACGTCCGGTAATGAGTGGTGTATTTTTCCAATTCAGTACTGAAAGTTTAACATTTGTTGCTACAGATGCTCATAAATTGGTAAAGTATTCTAGAACTGATGTTACTGCAAATGAAAGTGCAGAATTTATCATGCCTAAAAAACCATTGAACTTATTAAAAGGAATTTTAAATGGTGCTGATACTGATGTAACTATTGATTATAACAACTCGAACGCAAAATTTACTTTTGACAATTTTGTATTGGTTTGTAGATTGATTGACGGAAAATATCCAAACTACGAAGCGGTGATTCCAAAAGAGAATCCAAATAAATTAACTGTTGATAGAGCTTCTTTTTTAAACTCTGTAAAACGTGTGTCTATTTTTTCTAGTAAAACAACACACCAAATCAGATTGAAAATGGCAGGAACGGAATTAAATATTTCTGCAGAAGATTTAGACTACGCAAATAAAGCTGATGAGCGCTTGTCTTGTGATTATCAAGGAGACGACATGCAAATAGGATTTAACTCTCGTTTCTTAAGCGAAATGTTAAACAACTTAAATTCAAATGATATTTTAATTGAAATGTCTTTACCAAACAGAGCCGGAATCTTAACGCCTATTGACGGAACAGATGAAGGAGAACAAATTACGATGTTGGTAATGCCAGTAATGTTGAATTCTTAAGACTTGTCATTGCGAGAACGTGTAACGTTTGTGGCAATCTCATTATTACAGAAAACAAAACTTTAAAACTAAAAAAAGCATCGTTTACCTACGATGCTTTTTTTGTACTTTTAGGTTGTAAAAAATTACTGCACTCGCCTAATACAGAAAACACACTTAAACAGCATTGATTATGGGATACAATATTGTACTTATAGAGCCAGAAATACCAATGAATACTGGTAATATTGGCCGACTTAGTTTGGCTTCTGGATCAAAATTACATTTGGTAAAACCTTTTGGTTTTGATATCGACGATTCTAGAGTAAAAAGAGCTGGATTGGATTATTGGAAACACATTTCTTTACACATTTATGAATCTATAGAAGAGTTTTACACTATAAACAGTGATAAAAAGATGGTGTATTTATCTAGTCATGCCAATAAAGACTATTGCTCTATTGAGTTTGAAGACGAGCTGTTTTTAGTTTTCGGAAAAGAATCTACTGGATTACCGAATAGCATCATTAGTGAAAATCCTGATACACTCTATAAAATACCTATTTACAGCGATCATATCAGAAGTCTAAATCTAGCCAATTCGGTAAGTATTGTAGTATATGAAGGCTTAAGAGCAATTAAGAAGTAGTGATTTTTAACACGAAATCGTTAAAAACTGCTCAAAACCTTTATGGTTTTTTGTTTACATTTAACTTCTTAAAATAATGTCTATTTGAATTTCCTAGCACACCTTTATTTATCAAACCAAAACACCAATGTTATGATTGGCAATTTTATTGCTGATGGTATTGTAGGTAATAAATTTGGGCATTATCCTACAGAAATAAAACAAGGAATTTTATTACACAGAGAAATTGACACATTTACAGATGCTCATGAAATTGTACGCAAGAGTAAAAGAAGGTTACATGCTCGATACAGACATTATAAAGGGGTTATTATAGATATCTTTTACGATCATTATTTAGCCAAAAACTGGTCTCTTTTTTCAGATATTCCTTTAGATACCTATGTGCAATCTGTCTATACAATCTTACAAGACAACTTTGATATTCTACCAAAGAAAACACAACATCTATTGCCTTATATGATTGAACACGACTGGCTGTGTAACTATCAATATCAGAAAGGAATTCAAGAAGTTCTCAACGGAATGAACCGCAGAACCAAAGGAATTTCTCAAATGAACTTAGCAATAGAAGATTTACAAAATTTAGATGCTGAATTTGAAAAAGATTTTATGCTCTTTTTCGAAGAATTACGTATCTTTTCAGACCAAAAAATTAAACAAATTCGCGAAACACAATCCTAATTATGAAAAAATTACTTGCTCTTGCTGTTGTAGTACTATTGACTACTAGCTGTAACACTAAAAAAGAAAACAAAGTCACCGGTCTAATTACAGAAAAAGCCATGGTCGTTTCAGCTAGAGTTGAAGCTTCTAAAATTGGTTCTGACATATTAGAAAAAGGAGGAAATGCATATGATGCAATGGTGGCAACACAACTTTCATTGGCTGTCGTTTATCCTGTAGCAGGAAATATTGGTGGTGGTGGTTTTATGGTATATAGAGCCAATGATGGAAAAACTGGAGCTTTAGATTTTAGAGAAAAAGCACCGTTAACTGCAGAAAGAGATATGTACCTGGATAAAGAAGGCAATGTAATTCCGGGTAAAAGTAGCTTTGGAGTACATTCAGTTGGTGTACCAGGTTCTATTGCAGGTATTTTTGAAGTCTATACTAAATTTGGAAGCTTACCTTTTAAAGACCTAATTCAGCCATCAATAGACATGGCAAGAAATGGTTTTAAAGTGACTAAAAAACAAGCTAGAGCGTTTAACAAAACTCGTAAACGTTTTGAAAAAGCAAACAATTACAAAATCTTATTTGATAGAGAATGGAAAGAAGGAGACTTGTTACAACAAGAAGAATTGGCACAAACTTTAGAGCGTATTAGAGATAATGGTCAAGATGGCTTTTACAAAGGTAAAACGGCAAAGCTATTTGTAGACTACGTGAAGGAATTGGGCGGAATTATTTCTTTAGAAGATTTGGCTAAATACAAAGCTGTTTGGCGTAAACCAATAGAGTTTACGTATAAGAATCATAAAATTATTTCAATGACCCTGCCGGCAAGTGGCGGAATCTGTTTGGCACAAATATTAAAATCTATAGAGCCTTATGATCTATCAAAAATAGCACATAACTCTACAGAATATGTACAATTATTAACAGAGGCAGAACGAAGATCATATGCCGACAGAGCACATTACTTAGGTGATATTGATTTTGTAAAAGTTCCTACAGATAGTTTAATCGCTGAGTCATACATTAAAAAAAGAATGAGTTCTTTTTCTTGGGACAAAGCAACAAAATCATCAGATGTTTCTTATGGAGATACCTTAGGACATGAAAGTGACCAAACTACCCACTACTCTATTATTGATCAATTCGGGAATGCTGTTTCTGTAACAACAACTTTAAATACCGGTTACGGTTCTAAAGTGTTAGTAAAAGGTGCAGGGTTTTTCTTAAATAATGAAATGGATGATTTTAGCGCGAAACCAGGTGTGCCAAATGTATATGGCTTATTAGGTTCTGAAGCAAATGCAATTGCTCCAGAAAAAAGAATGTTAAGTTCTATGACACCTACAATTGTTGAAAAAGACGGAAAATTACGCATGGTTGTAGGAACTCCTGGAGGATCGACAATTATTACGTCTGTATTGCAAAATATCATGAACGTTGTAGATTATAATATGGGAATGCAAGAATCTGTAAACAAAGCACGTTTTCATCATCAATGGATGCCAGATATTATAAGAATGGAGCCAAATGGATTTGACAACAAAACAAAAACCAAATTAGATTCTTTAGGCTATAAAATCTACGAAAAGAACTCTCTTATTATTGGTAAGGTAGATGCTATTTTAGTTTTACCTAATGGAACTTTAGAAGGTGGAGCAGATCCAAGAGGTGATGATACTGCTGTAGGGTTTTAACACAGTAAACAGATATCAATTAACAGAGAACAATTATCAGTTCGAGCGCAGTCGAAAACACTTAGAGCTATTTTCTAATTCCTGAAAATTCTCTATACAATTTCGTCCAAAAACGAAATCACTCGAACTGATAATTTTTGAAACTTTGAAACTAAAAAAAATGAACACACAGCCCTTTCATCTAGCTATTCCTGTTGCTAACTTAGAAGTTTGCAGAGTTTTTTATAGAGATCTTTTAAATTGTAAAGAAGGTAGAAGTTCTGAATCTTGGGTTGATTTTAATTTCTTCGGACATCAATTGGTCATTCACCAAAAAGAGGGAGTTGATACAGAATTACCAATAACAAATCCTGTTGATGGACATGAGGTTCCTGTTCCTCATTTTGGTGTGGTTTTAACCTGGGAAGACTGGCAAATTTTATCAAAAAGGTTGATAGCAGAAAACACACAGTTTGTTATTGCACCAACCATTCGTTTTAAAGGGAACGTTGGCGAACAAGCAACTATGTTTTTTTATGATCCAGAAAATAATGCCTTAGAGTTCAAAGCTTTTAAAGACATCAATCAATTATTTGCAACATAAATGCAATTAGCAGAAACACATATTGCCCTTCAATTAAAAGTCTCTACTCGATTACAAGAATATGCTGTGGGCATTTTTAAAACGATTCCAACAAAATCCGGAATAAAAAAAGCAATTAAAAAAAAGTTAGTTTTTGTTAATGGTGCACAAGCATCAACTGCATTATTTATTAAAGGTGGAGAAAAAATTGAATTGTTTCAATTAGACACAGAAACAACTTTTAAACGACTAGATTTCCCTTTAGAAGTATTGTTTGAAGATGATTTTTTAGCGATTATTCACAAACCATCAGGGGTTTTAGTGAGCGGAAACAAATTTGTTACGATTGCAAACGCATTGACTCAAAACTTACAGAAAAGCTCAGAGTCTGACGCCGTAAAACCGCAACCAATTCACCGGTTAGACTATCCAACATCTGGAGTGTTATTAGTTGGAAAAACAAGTACTTCAATTACTGCTTTAAGTCAATTGTTTGAAACAAAAGAAGTTCAAAAAACCTACCATGCTATTTGTATTGGGGAGATGCAACACACAGGAACTATAGAAAAACCTATTGAAGACAAAGCGTCACAAAGTAATTTTGAAATATTAAAAACAGTGAGTTCACCTCGATTTAAATTTTTAAACTTGGTTAAATTATCACCAAAAACAGGTAGAAGACATCAACTGAGAATTCATTTATCTTCAATAGGAAATCAGATTTTGGGAGATAAGGAATATGGAAACCCGGCACTAATATTAACAGGAAAAGGGTTGTATTTACATGCTTCTACGTTAAATTTTAAACACCCTTTTACTAAAGAGAATATTTCAATAACCAAAGAACTCCCTAAAAAATTCACGAAGATTTTCTCAAATTAAACGTATTATTTTTGAATCAACAAAACAATAGATTATGACAAAATCAGAGATACACTCAAATGAATATCACCCGTATTATTCTACATATTTAGATTTAGTACATGACAACACAGAACTAATTGAAGGATATTATACTGGTAAAAAAGACATGCTAAACTTGATCAATGCTATTCCTGAAGAGAAAATGTCTTTTCGATACCAACCAGAAAAGTGGAGCATCAATGAGTTGATTCAACATTTAATTGATACAGAACGTATATTTATGTATCGCTGTTTTAGAATTGCTAGAAATGACAAAACAGAATTAGCAGGTTTTGATCAAGATAATTTTATCAAACCATCTGAAGCAGATTTAAAATCAAAAGTTGAAATACTAGAAGAATTTACTATAAACAGAAACAATTCGATTGCATTATTAAGAAGCTTATCAGATAAAAACTTAGGGTTTATTGGCAATGCAAATGGCGGAGATGCATCCGCAAGAGCAATCGCTTTTACTGTTTTAGGGCACGATATGCATCATTTAAAAGTTCTTAAAGAACGTTATTTATAAGAAATTATTGCTTCTAAAAAAATTAGAGAGGCTGTTGTTTCTGGTAAAAATTCCTCAGAAAACAGAGAAACACCAAAACATGTTTTAGATTCTAATACTAATAATAAATACGGTAAATTAGCTGTTAAGTTAACTCACATATCTAATGAAAAAAGCAGCAAAAGCCCTTGGGATATTTTTGGCAATACTAGCCATAGTAATTGCCATTTTTTATTATAAAAACAATGAAGATTTACCCACAGGTATTGAAGGCAAAGAAGCAGATGCTTTAGCAACAAAAATGCGTACTGCTTTAAACTACGAAGCCTATAAAAATGCTAAATTCTTAAGCTGGAGTTTTAGAGATGCTCATTATTATAAATGGAATAAATCAGAAAACAAGGTTACTGTAACTTGGGATACGAATGAGGTTGTTTTAGATACAAAAAACCCACGTAATTCAAAAATCATCAACGCTTCAAAAAAAGTAAAAAAAGAAGAATTAATAAAAATGGCAACAGATTATTTTAATAACGATAGTTTTTGGTTGGTTGCTCCTTTTAAAGTTTTTGATGCAGGTGTAAAAAGAAGCATTGTAAAACACAATGATAAAGATGCTTTATTAATAACGTATACTTCTGGCGGATCAACACCGGGAGATTCTTATTTATGGATTTTAGATAAAAACGGGTTTCCTACACGTTATAAAATGTGGGTAGGGATTATTCCTTTTGGAGGTATAGAAGCTTCTTGGAGCGACTGGAAAAAAACAGAAGCAGGGTTCCAATTACCTACAAAACATACCATCAGTTTGTTTGGAATGGAATTAAATATGGGAGACGTAAAAGGGTATAATTAATATTTAAATTTACATTATGAATTCAAAAGAGCTATCAAACGGAATATTAAGAGCACTCGCAATAATTCTTGGAGTTACATTGCTAGGCTATTTTTTATATGAAATTCAATCTGTACTTGTATACATACTTTTCGCAGCAGTCATTTCTTTAATTGCACGTCCATTGATTCTATTTTTAAAAAAGCGTTTAAAATTTCCAAATATACTTTCAGTAATCACTACAATGGTTGTCTTAGTTAGTTTATTAATTGGAGTCATCAGAATGTTTATTCCTTTAATTATCAAGCAAGGAGAAAGCTTATCGCTACTTCAAACGGATACCCTTCAACAAAACATACAACGTGTAATTAATCATGTAAACGAATATTTCCTTTCAAAAGACATCAACTTACTTTCTGAATTAAAGAATATTGATTTCTTATCTGGTTTTCAAGCAATTCCGAATTTATTAAATTCTATTGCAGGCACACTAGGCTCTTTGAGCATTGGACTTTTTTCTGTATTATTTATTTCATTTTTCTTTATGAAGGATAGTAAGTTGTTGAAAAATGCAATCTTAACAATCATCCCAAATAAAAGTGAAAGCAGATTTTCTAAATCAACAGAAATCATCAAAGATTTATTATCACGATATTTTATTGGACTGGTTTTACAGATTACCATCTTGTTTATTTTGTATACTATTATTCTATTCATCTTTAGTATTGAAAACGCAATCGTAATTGCATTCTTATGTGCATTGTTAAATTTAATTCCATACATCGGCCCAATGATAGGAGCAGTTATAATGTTCTTACTATCAATGACCAGTAACTTGGGATTAGATTTTCAAACTGAAATATTACCAACAACAATGTATGTAATGATTGGGTATTTGATTGCGCAATTAGTAGATAATTTTTTCAGTCAGCCATTTATATTTTCAAAAACAACAAAATCACACCCTTTAGAGATTTTCTTAATTATCATTATTGGTGGTTTGCTTTTTGGAGTCGTAGGAATGATAACTGCAGTACCAATGTACACTGCTTTAAAAGTTATTTTAAAAGAATTTCTCTCTGATAATAAGATTGTTAAATCGTTAACCAAAGATATTTAATTGAATCCTAAAATTTTAAATACAGCAGTTCAGCAGTTTATTACTGACAATTTAAATGCTGACACCTCAAAATTACTGTTCAAGGGAAGTCCTTTTGATACTATTTCTATTCAAGAATTGGTCACTCAAATTATTTCTAAGAAGAAATGTGAAAAAAAACTACCAAGCTGGTTTAAAGCAGAAAACATCTATTACCCACCAAAAGTTCATATAGAACAAACTTCTTCAGAAATTACTGCAGCCTATAAATCATCACTGGTTTCTGGTGATTCAATTATTGATGTTACAGGTGGTTTTGGAATAGATTGTTACTATTTCTCAAAGAAATTCAAAAAGGTAACTCACTGTGAACTAAACGAAAACTTATCTATAATTGTTGAAAATAATTATCAACAATTAAAAACGGGCACTATAAATTTGGTTTCTGGTGATGGAATTGAATTTTTAAAAAATAATGACTCAAAATTTGACTGGATCTATATTGATCCTTCAAGACGAGATTCAATTGATAAAAAAATTTTTTTACTAAAGGACTGTTTACCAAATGTTCCTGAAAACTTAGAGCTTCTTTTTTCGAAATCTGATCGCATATTGATAAAGAATTCTCCAATTCTCGACCTCTCAAAAACGATAGAAGAATTACAGTTTGTAAAAGAAATTCATATTGTAGCAGTGCATAATGAAGTTAAAGAATTATTATTTGTTTTAGAAAAGAACCATACCGAAACAATTCAAATAAAAACAACAAATCATACAAAAAATAACATACAAGCATTTGATTTTCAATATTTAACAAACAGTACATCAAATTACGCTGCACCAAAAAAATATATTTACGAGCCCAATTCAGCCATTTTAAAATCTGGTGGATTTCATGAAATTAGTGCGCAACTTAATTTAGAAAAACTGCACCAGCACTCTCATCTATACACTACAGATGAACACGTTGAATTTCCTGGAAGAACGTTTCTTGTAGAAAACAGTTGTAGCTATAACAAAAAAGAAATTCAGAAGTTCTTAAAAGAAAACAAAGCAAATATTACCACGAGAAATTTCCCTGAAACGGTAGCACAAATCAGAAAAAAAACAAAAATAAAAGATGGTGGCGCTACCTATTTATTTTTTACAACTACGAACAACAATAAACATATTGTATTGATTTGCTCACGAGTTTCGTAACCGTTTTTCGCAAAAAACCACTTAACTTCGTTTATTTAGCGAACACACTTTAATACTGTTATTTACATTTATTTCTGTTCGTATTTAGAGTATGATTTTTCATAATCTTCCCTACACAATACTGTGTTTTAATTTTAGAGGTTTAAAACATTTTGAAAGCTTTGATTTATCACGGTTTTTTTATTTTTATATACTTTCTGAAAAAATACCTCAGAAATTACACATCTTTCATTTATAGTTGTAATATTTTATTAAATTTATACTTTATAAATTAGTAAGATGGCAAATAAGAATATTAGAACACTATCATCTAGAAAAGAATTAGATGACAACCTTTTTGAAAACATAGCTTCTGCTTCACAGAAAGAAGGTTCAAAAGAAAAACTACAAGAACTATCTAAACGGTTTATGCTTGATGATTCTGTGGTTTTGGGTACAAGTACCTTTTATGATTTTACTCGAGAAGAAAACAAGAATAAAAAAGTACATGTTTGTACCGGTACTGCTTGTATGGTTGCAGGTTCTCAAAACAACCTACACAAAAATTTAGAAGCTCATTTTAATTCGGATGAAATTGGTCATGCCGCATGTATTGGCCGTTGTCACACAAATAATGCTTTTATGTATGATGACAAAACCTACAACGCTTCAACAAAAGAAGACGTTGAAAACATCATTAAAGATAAAAACTATCAAGTAAACGAGTATAAGGTAGGGACTAATACTACGCCAATTTTAACTTCAAAAATTGATGCTATTTCTGACTTTTATCAACTAGCAGAACAGCATAAAGACAATTCATCAAATACAATTCAGCAAATAAAAACGTCTAATCTTAGAGGTCGTGGTGGCGCTGGGTTTCCGTTTTGGTTTAAGTTAGATGCCGTACTAAAAGAAAATAACAAACAAAAATATATTGTCTGTAATGCAGATGAAGGTGATCCAGGTGCGTATTCTGATATGTACTTAATGGAGCATCAAGCACATAAAGTGTTATTCGGAATGTATATCGCTGGATTAACAGTTGGTGCTGATACTGGAGTTTTATACATCCGCGGAGAATATCCCGATTCAATTAAAATAGTTGGTGAAGCTATTGAGGAACTTAAGGAGAAAAATTTAATTCAAAATTTTAAATTCAAAATTATCCGAGGACAAGGCTCTTATGTTTGTGGTGAAGAAACCGCTTTATTAAGCTCTATAGAAGGGTTGCGCCCAGAAGTTCGTGTACGTCCTCCATATCCTGCTCAATATGGATTGTATGGGAAACCAACCGTATTAAGTAATGTAGAAACCTTTGCGAATATTCATTGGATATTAGAAAATGGTGGTGCTGCATACGCGGCATTAGGAACAAAACAATCTACCGGAACAAAATTAGTTTCACTAGATAGCTTTTTCAATACACCAGGAATGTATGAAATAGAAATGGGAACTCCTTTACAAACTATCTTTGATGATTTTGGAAACGGATTTAAATCAGATATAAAAGGATTACAAATTGGTGGACCTTTAGGTGGAATTGTACCCATGCATAAAATCTCAGCGTTGACCTTAGATTTTGAATCGCTAAGCACAAACGGGTTCTTATTAGGACACGCAAGTTTTGTTTCGATTCCTGCAGATTTTCCAATGGTGAAATTTTTAGAACATTTAATGGAGTTTACTGCAGATGAATCTTGTGGTAAATGTTATCCGTGTAGAATTGGATCACACAGAGGTATGGAAATGCTACAAAAAGCACAAAATTCTGATTATAAAATAGACAGACAACTATTCGATGACTTATTAGAAACCTTAGAAATTGGATCTTTATGTGCATTGGGTGGAGGAATTCCTTTACCTCTAAAAAATGCAATGCAGTATTTTAAGGACGAATTAAAAGGGTATTTCACAAACGACTAGAACTATTTCACAAAGTTGCACAAAGAATCACGAAGATTCACAAAGAAAAAAATGACAGAAAACGAAATATCTAATATAGTCCTTGGTAAAGCTATTGAAGTTCATAAACAATTGGGACCGGGTCTTTTAGAATCTGCATATCAAGAATGCTTATATTATGAATTGATTAATGAAGGCTTGAAAGTTGAAAAGGAAAAAGCGCTACCAATCATATACAAAGAAATAAAATTAGATCATGGCTATAGAATAGACTTACTAATTGAAAATAAAGTAGTTATTGAACTAAAAACCGTTGAATTTTTAACAGATGTTCATACTGCTCAAATACTAACCTATATGAAATTAGGTCATTATAAATTGGGATTATTATTAAATTTCAATGTTAAATTATTAAAAGAAGGTATCAAAAGATTTATCTTGTAATAACTTCGTGTATCTCTGAGGTTCTTTGTGAATCTTTGTGTAACAATCACTATTATGAAAGCATATATAAACAACATAGCCTACAAGTTCAATTCTAATGAAACTATTTTAGAATTTGTAAGAAGAATTGAAAGCAACAAAGATGCAATACCAACCATGTGTCAAGATGATCGTTTAGAAAATTTTGGTTCATGTCGAGTTTGTTCTGTAGAAGTTGCTCGTGAAAAAGACGGCCCAACGAGAACCATGGCTTCTTGCCATACTCCTATTGGAGAAGGTTTATATATTTATCACAATACTGATAAAATGAAACGCCTTCGTAAAAACATTGTCGAGTTGGTTTTAACAGATTATCCTACTGATAAAATTTTCCCTCCAGAAAACAAAAAAGCTACACCGTTTCAAGAAACCATTGCTCAAATCGGAATTCCGAATATTCGGTACCCAGAAGGTTCAACTCATTTAGATATTGAAGAAGACAGAGCGCATCCATATATAAAATCAGATTTATCGCAATGCATTAACTGCTTTCGTTGTGTGAGAGCCTGTGAAGAAATTCAAGGTGAAATGATTTTAGGAATGTCAGGACGTGGATTTGCAACAAATATTATCAAAGGATTTGATACTTCTTTTGATGAATCTGCTTGTGTTTCTTGTGGAGCTTGTGTACAAACATGTCCTACGGAAGCATTGACCGATAAATACGAAACAAAAACATTAATTGCAGATAAAACAGTAAGAACAACGTGTACCTATTGCGGTGTTGGTTGTCAGTTAGACGTTTCTGTTATAGATGGAGAAATTAAAGGAATTCAAGCACCTGAAACTGCCGAAGTAAACGAAGGACATACCTGTTTAAAAGGTCGTTTTGCATTTGAATTTTACAATCATACTGAGCGTTTACGCGAACCGATGATAAAGAAAAACGGAAAGTTCGAAGAAGTTTCTTGGGATGAAGCCTATGATTTTATCACTTCAAAAATGATAGACATCAAAAATAAATACGGAGCAGATGCTATTGGTGGAATTTCATCCTCAAGAGCAACAAATGAAGAGAATTATTTAATGCAAAAAATGATACGTGTTGCCGTAGGAACCAATAATATTGATGGTTGTGCGCGTGTTTGCCACGCTCCTACTGCTTTCGGAATGCAACAATCTTTTGGAACTGGAGCAGCAACAAATTCTGTGGAAGACTTAAAACAAACAGATGCTATTTTCTTATTTGGTGCCAATCCTGTAAAAGGACATCCAGTTACTGGAGCTAAGATTAAACAATTGTTTATGAAAGGAGTTACCTCTATTGTGGTAGACCCAATCAAAACGAACTTAGCAGAATTAGCAACCTATCATTTACAAATTAGACCAGGTACAAACGTTGCTATTTTAAACATGCTATGTCATTATATTATCGCTGATAATTTAGTAGATGACAGTTTTATAAAAAATCATACAGAAAAATATTCAGAATTTAAAAGTCATGTTGAAGGTTTAAACATGGACGAACTTTCTGTCTTAACAGGTGTTGATAAAGAACTGGTTAAAAAAGCTGCTTTTGCGTATGCAACCGCAGAGAGAGCAATGGAGTTTCATGGACTTGGAGTAACAGAACATTTTCAAGGTAGTAAAACCGTGATGTTATTATCTAACCTAGCAATGATGACCGGTAATATTGGTAGAAATGGCGTTGGGTTGAATCCACTTCGGGGACAAAACAATGTACAAGGATCTGCAGATATGGGTGTTCAACCGCATCAAGGTGCCGGATATATGGATGTTAATAAACCAGAGGTTCAGCAATATTATGCTGATAAATATGGTATTGAAAAAATGCCAGAACGTGAAGGGTATAAGATTCCACAAATGCTAGATGCTGCTATAGACGGAAAATTGAAAGCCTTGTATATAGTAGGAGAAGATACTATTATGACAGACCCAAATACCAATCATAGTATCAAAGCATTTCAAAATTTAGAATTGATTGTTGTGCAAGAGTTATTTATGACAGCAACTACCGAAATGGCAGATGTCGTTTTACCTGCGTCTTCCTATTTTGAGAAAAATGGAACTTTTACAAATGGAGAACGTAGAGTACAACGTGTAAATAAAGTAGTAGAGCCAATTGGAAACACAAAACCTGATGGTCAAATTATCATTGATATGATGGATAGATTGGGATACCAACAACCAACAGGATTGACCTATGATGCAGCAAAGGTAATTGAAGAAATATCAGATGTAATTCCGTTTATGAAAGGGCTTTCTTGGGATCGCTTGGGAGAGAACGGATTGCAATGGCCAATTAAAGAAGATGGAACCGACACCAAAATGTTACACATAGACGGAGCCTTTAAAAAAGGAATCGGCACTTTTCATCATTTCGATTTTGAAGAGTCCCCAGAAATTGTAACGCACGGAAAAAAATTCCCTTTTATTTTAACTACTGGTAGAGAATTAGAACATTACAATTCGGGTACGATGACTCGTAGAACTGATAATCAAAAATTATTATCGAAAGATGTATTGGAAGTACATCCAAAAGATGCGATTAAAAAAGGCATTGAAGATAACGAGACGGTTCGCATATTTTCTGATCGTGGAAGTGTACTAATTCCTGTAAAATATTCTAAGAATGTAAAACGTGGAATTTTAAGAACTACTTTTCATCAGCCAGAAGTATTTATTAATATTATTACTGGAAGTGTTGGCGATAAAGAAACCATGACTCCAGAATATAAAGTTGTAGCGGTAGATTTTGAGCGAGTTTAATTTAAAAAATAAAGCACATTTCATCTATGATGGAATTCTAGTTTCAAACGGGAAGCACTCGAAAGTTTCTGATGGAATTGTAGTAGAAGCTGCCTTACAAATTAATATCAATAACGAATCTTATACTGTAGTTATGAGAACTCCAGGCAACGATTTTGAATTGATTAGAGGCTTATTATTTGCTGAAGACATTTACAAAAGAAAAGAAAATTTAGACTTTGAAATTCTTGAAGAAAAACCGAATGGCTTTTCAATTATCAATATAAACATACCTAAAGAAAAGCTCGGTAAAGGCTACTTAAATAAACGCACCTTATTGTCTGTTTCTTCCTGTGGGATTTGTGGAAAACAAGATTTAGAAGCCATCGAGTTAAAAGGAAGTGCATTAAAAAAAGAACAACTGTTTTCTGCTAAGTCTATCGAAGAAATGTCTTTAAAAATGAACTCTTTACAAGCTGTTTTTAAGCATACTGGCGGAAGTCACGCTGCAGCAATATTTAACAAGAACTATCATTTACTATCTATTAAAGAAGACATTGGAAGACATAATGCCGTTGATAAAGCAGTTGGTGAATTAGTAACTAATGATAATTTAAAGCACGCCTTTTGCATGTTGGTTAGCGGTAGGGTTTCATATGAAATTGTTTCGAAAGCATTTATTGCAAAAATCGGAATTATAGTCGCTGTTTCTGCCTGTTCAAGTTTGGCTATAGATTATGCAAAAGAATTCGGAATTTGCCTAATTGGGTTTAGCAGAACCAATAAAATGACTATTTATGCAAATCCGACAAAAATCGAGGAAGGGAATTAAATAGTACAAGCTTCAGTTTGGAGCTGAATTATAATTTGAGTTTTTTAACAGCCAATTAACACGATATCAAAAACCTAACTATAAAAATACTATATATTTATACAATTCAAATAATCAAAAACGAACTCTCATGAAAAATTTAAAAATTTTAGCGGCCTCGCTACTATTAATTATTTCTTGTAAAACAGAAACGAAAAAAAACGACAACACCATATCAGATGAATTATTGGCTAAAGCTAAAGAAATTCACAAACGTGTCATAACCTTAGATACCCATAATGATATAAATGTAAACAACTTTACAGACAGTATTAATTACAGTCAAGAACTAGACAATCAAGTAAATCTGCCTAAAATGAAAAAAGGAGGATTAGATGTATCTTGGTTTATTGTTTATACTGGACAAGGTGAATTAAATGAAATTGGCTATGCAGACGCATATGAAAATGCCATTTCTAAATTCAATGCAATTCATAAATTAACCGAAGAAATTGCGCCTAATGATATTGAATTAGCACTTACCTCTGATGATGTAAGACGAATTAATGCGGCTGGTAAAAAAATTGCGATGATTGGTATTGAAAATGGATACCCTATTGGAACAGATATTAAAAGAGTGAAAGAATTTTACGATTTAGGGGCAAGATATATGTCATTATCACACAATCGTCATAGTCAATTATGTGATTCTAATACAGGAGAAAAAGATAGTATTTGGTTGCATAATGGAGTTAGTGAGTTAGGAAAAGAAGTCATTAAAGAGATGAACAAATGGGGAATCATGATTGATGCTTCTCATCCAGCAAAATCATCTATTAAAGAGATGATTCAACTTTCTAAAGCACCAATTATTGCGTCACATTCATCTGCAAGAGCTATAGGTAATCATAGTAGAAATTTAGACGATGAGCAATTACAATGGATCAAAGAGAATGGTGGTGTTGTTCAAACTGTTGCTTTTAAATCCTATTTATATCCAGATAAAAACGAAAAATTCCAAGAAGCACAAAAAATCGTTTTAGATAAAATTGCGAAAGAACAAGGTTTTAAAATTTTAAGTTGGGGAGAAGCAAGAAAATTAGAGGGAGAAAATAGAGCTACCTATATAGCAGCATACAATGAAATAACAGAACTTGCTAAAGGTATAAAAATAGACGCTAAACCTGTTGATGTTGCTGATTTTGTAAATCACATAGACTATATGGTTGGAAAAATTGGAATAGACCATGTTGGTATTAGTTCTGATTTTGATGGCGGTGGTGGAATTGAAGGATGGTCTGATGCTTCTGAAACTTTAAACGTAACGATTGAACTTGTAAAAAGAGGATATACTGAAGCTGAAATCGAAAAACTTTGGAGCGGGAACTTATTAAGAGTTTTAGATAAAGTGCAAGAAGTAGCTCAAAAAATTCAAAACGGAGAAGAGGTTTAATTTCTCTTAGTAAATAAAACTAAAAAGCCTGCTTCACAGCAGGCTTTTTAGTTTTATTTACTTTCTTATTCTCCACTCTTTAATGTTTCCTCTAACCAATTTAAAGTATGAGTGAAAACAGCTTCTTTAGAAAGATCGTTGTGAGGTTCGTGTTTGGTATTGTCAAAAATTTTAAAGGTCACTTTTTCTTTATGAGATTTCGCGAACATCTCAGTTCCCGATTTGCAAATTATAGGGTCGTCTGCACCGTGAATCATCAATGTTTTAACAGGAAGTTTCGCCTCATTTTCTAAGGCCCATTTCCCAGAAGAATAGAAGTCTGAAAATAAACGAACAGAGATTTGATTATTATTTAATGGATCTTTAGTGTATTCAGCACATACTTTTGGGTCATATGAAAGATCGTTCGCATCTAGCTTATTGTTTTGTGTTAGACTAGGATATATCCCGTTCATTAATTTCGCTAAGCTTAAATCAATAATAGTAGGTTCTTTGGCTAATTTCATCCAAGCTGCAGAAAGGATCGCTCCTTTTAAAAAATTCGGTTGTTTTCGCAACAAAAAATTCACCAACACATTACCGCCAAAGCTATGTCCATATAAGAATAAATTCTGATGAGATATTGTTTTCAGTATGCGTTCTAAATCGTCTAAATTGTATTCTAAGCCAGGTGTATGTCCACGTTTTCCTTCAGATTTCCCATGTCCACGTTGATCGTAACTATACACCTGAAATCCATGATCTGCATAAAATTTGGCTACATGTGCATACCGTCCTTGGTGCTCTCCTAAGCCGTGAATGATACAAAGAGTACCCTTTGGGTTTTTAGTATCATTCCATTGTTGAACGTGTAAAAGGAGTTGATCTTTTGCTTGAACCTTGTATGTATGCATTGTTTTTTTTATAGCTAAATCAAATTTACTCTTTTTAAATGTAAATTGGGTATGAATACATATTTTATGCATGCATAGTATTATTTTAGTATTTTAGAGCCTTCTTAATATATCCACATGTCAAAATATATAATTGCCTTAGACCAAGGAACCACTAGTTCTCGCGCTGTTCTATTTAATGAAAAGGGAGTTTGCATCGCCATTAAGTCAAAGGAATTTGAACAGATTTTCCCTAAACAAGCATGGGTAGAACACAATCCTAAAGAAATTTGGGAATCTCAACAGCAGGTTTTAAACGAGCTTTTAGAGTTGCCTGAGGTACAAGAAGGTGAAGTCTTAGCTATAGGAATTACCAACCAGAGAGAAACTACGGTTCTGTGGGATCGAGTTACGGGTGAGCCTATATACAACGCATTGGTATGGCAAGATAAAAGAACGGCTTCCATCTGTGAAGAATTACGTAAACAAGGTTTAACTGATTACTGCAAAGAAAATACCGGATTGGTTTTAGATTCTTATTTTTCTGGAACTAAGATAAAATGGATTTTAGATCATGTAGATGGCGCCAGAGAAAGAGCTGAGAATGGCGACTTGTGTTTTGGTACTATTGATAGCTGGTTGCTATGGAATTTAACCAAAGGCAAAGTACATGCAACCGATTATTCAAATGCATCTCGTACACTAATTTTTAATATTAGAGAATTACAATGGGATGATACCATGTTGGATGCACTTCAAATACCAAAAGCTATTTTACCCGAAGTAAAAGATTCTGCTTCTCATTTTGGTGTTTATCAAAGTAAACATGGAGCTATTCCTATCACAGCTATGATTGGAGACCAGCAGGCCGCATTGTTTGGCCAAGCTTGTTTTGAAACCGGAATGGCCAAAAACACGTATGGTACCGGTTGTTTCTTATTGATGAATACAGGAAGTGAAATTAAAAACTCCCCTTCTGGCTTATTAAATACGATTGCTTGGGGTGTGGACGGAAAGATAACCTACGCACTCGAAGGTTCTGTATTTGTTGGAGGAGCAGCGGTGCAATGGTTGCGCGATGGATTACAAATAATAGACCATGCCACAGAAACCGAAGCAATAGCAAGTACTACAGAAGATAAAGATGTGTATGTCGTACCCGCATTTGCTGGCTTAGGAACCCCTTATTGGGATATGTACTCTAGAGGTGCAATATTCGGATTAACCAGAGATACTGGTAAGGATCATATTGTAAAAGCTACTTTAGAATCTTTAGCATATCAATCTAAAGATGTTTTAGATGCCATGCAAAAAGACTCGGGCATCCAACTAAAAAAACTACAAGTTGATGGTGGAGCTTGTGCCAACGATTATTTAATGCAGTTTCAGGCCGATTTATTAGATGTTGAAATAGAGAGACCCGATTTAATAGAAAGCACAGCCATTGGGGCAGCGTATTTAGCAGCCTATTCTATTGGATTATGGTCTTTAGATGAAATTACAGAACACAGAAAAGTATCTAAAATATTTCACTCCAAACAACAACAATCATGGAGAGATGCGAAAAGTAAACGATGGAATGAAGCTGTAAAACGTACAATGAACTGGGTAGATCATTAATTCGTTAGAAATTCACAATTTTCTATCTACTAAAACCTACATCTACCAACCATCCTATAAAGATGATCAACCAATGAATAATAGCTTAAACAGCACACAGAGAATTAAAAACCTAGACAAAGCATCTAAAGAAAATTTCGATCTTATTGTTATCGGAGGAGGAATAACGGGCTCTGGGATTGCTTTTGACGCCGCTACTCGTGGGATGAAAGTGCTATTGCTAGAGAAACAAGATTTTGCCGCTGGCACAAGTTCTCGCTCTACAAAATTAATTCATGGAGGTCTGCGGTATTTAAAAGAACTGGAATTTAACTTGGTGCGACAAGTAGGGAAAGAAAGGGCTCTTTTATATAAAAACGCTTCTTATATAGTCCATCCAGAAAAACTCTTATTGCCTATTTATAAAAGTGGAAGCTTGGGGTATTATTCAACTTCATTAGCACTTTGGGTATATGATTTATTGGCTGGCGTACAAAAAAAGGAAAGTCGTGTTATGTTGTCTGCTAAAAAGACAGCCAGTACAGAACCTCTTTTAAGTACAAAAGGGCTACTAGGTGCTGGAATGTATTACGAGTACCGTACAGACGACGCAAGATTAACTTTAGAGGTTTTAAAAACGGCGGTTAGCTATAGTGCTCAAGCATATAATTATACACAAGTAACTGACTTTATAGTAACCGAGGGACAAATTACAGGGGTAGAAACTACCGATGTATTAAACAATACTACTTATCGTTTTACTGCTAAACATGTGGTGAATGCTACCGGGCCTTGGGTAGATGAACTCCGAAAGAAAAATTCGGAAGATTTAAACAAACACCTATTTCTTACAAAAGGAGTGCATTTGGTGTTTTCTCATGTACGAATACCACTAAAACATTCAATGTACTTTGATACTCCAGACGGCAGGATGGTATTTGCTATAAAAAGAGAAGGAAAAGTCTATTTAGGAACTACAGATACGGAATATCATGCGAGTAACGAAAACCCAATATGTACAAAAGAAGATAAAGAATATCTTTTAACTGCTGTAAATAGCATGTTTACCAACCTCAACGTACAACATACCGATATAGAATCTTCATGGGCGGGATTAAGACCTCTTATTCATGAAAAAGGGAAATCTCCTTCTGAGTTATCTCGTAAAGATGAAATTTTTACAGCCCAAAATGGATTGATTTCTATCGCTGGTGGAAAACTGACAGCTTTCAGGAAAATGGGGCAGAAAATAATAGACAAGATTGAAGCTATAGAAAAACGTTTTGGAAGTTGTAAAACGGCGCATATACCCTTAATTGGATCTTTAGGTTTTGCGGCTAAAGGCTATGAGATGTTAACCAAAAAATTATCAATTTATACTTCAAAATTCCAAGAGCAAAAAAACCTGACAAGACTCGTGCACTCTTACGGAAATGCTAGTTTTGAAATGATGGATAAAGCTACCGATGATTTATCTTTAGTATACGCCGAAATAGCCTACTGTATAAACAATGAAAGCTTAGAGCATCTAGCTGATTATTATAGCCGTCGTTCAGGAAAAATACTGTTTTCCTCTGGTGAATTATTAGAGAATCAATCTGAAATACTGGCTTATTTTTCGCTATTAAAAGGTCTTTCAGAAACTCAAATAACGAAAGAAAAAGAACTCATAGAGCAACTAAAAATGGACGCATTAGGAAGTTCATAGCCCTCTCCTACTTCTTTAGTTAAAACAACAAAATATGAATTGTTTATTAAAAAAAACAATCTAACTAATTATCACATTATTTTGGTTGCTTATTTAACTGAAGGCTAAACTTTTAATGATTTCTTGTAAAGAAAACAAGAAACTTTGCAAAACTGATTTTCCTTTTTCAAATAGGTTAACGTATACTTTTAAACTAATTTTTCTTTTTCAATATCAATTTTTCTCTTTTAAATTAGTTTTGCAAAGAATTATACTAGGTTTTAATTTGAGAACTTTTTCATAGCACTTTTTTTTCAAAAGTACTATAAACATTAAACGCGTCCAACTTTGGACTGATTTTGGACTGCTTATTTATGAGTACATGTTATGTAACACTGCTGCTTTATTAAAACTTAATAAACTTAGAGAGCTCCTTTTTTTAGCTTCTTTAAATTTTATTTTTAAATCGTCAGATGCGCCTTCAATAATTATTTGAATGTATAAGGAAATAGCAGTATTGTGCTCAAAACGTTGAAAATTAGAATTTTCATCAAGGCTAATAAGTTTAAAAGACATTACTGCTTTTACCTTATCTCCTTCCATAAATGAATTTAGTGCTAAAAAAAGATCTATTATTACTTTTTCATTTAACAGATACCAATGTGAGTTTTCCAAGTTTGCATTTTTATAAAAACTACACACATCTTTAATTGTAGATATATCATTTTCAATTAATGCAAATACGAGTAACTCACGCACTAAAAGAATTGGATCTGATTTATAGAATTTCTTAAAGTTAAATTCTTTTTTGTTTCTTAAATAAGATATTGCAATCCACCTTCCTCTTACAAAGTCGTTTGTTAAATTAGAATAAGCTATATCAAGTCCCTTAAAAGTTAGTTCTTTTCTTCTAAAAAATTTTATTGTGTCTAAAAACAAATATTTATAAGCCTTATCATTTAAACCATACGGTTTATCATCACTAGCTGTAAGTATATCTATGTAACTCTGATTATCGCTGCTATAATCAATAAAGTGATGCATATACAATCTAATAAAAGTTTCTTTATTTGCTAATCCTATTATCGTCTTTGGGTCTTTAAATTTATATTTCCTTAGGCTCGATGCCATTAAATTACAACAGTTTGTAACAGGCATTAACATATTTGGAGCGTATATATTATTAATTTTTATAGTATAAAGGTCTACAAGCTGCTCTTCGTTTTTTTGGAGCAGCAACTTATTTGTTAAAAGACCAATTAATATGATGGAGTTTGAATCTTTATTGAGTAGGTCTTGAAGATCTTTTTTTAGCTGAGTGAAATTTTCTATTTTTTTACTTGAGTAGCTAATCATATTTATCAGCTTCCATAATTTGTAGCTTTTATGATGTTTTTCATGCTCTATAAAGTTTATATAACCACAATAACGAGACAAGACATTAAGAGTCTTTAGGTGATAGGTATTCTGTTCAGATTTGATTAGGCCAAACAATCGTCGAATAGTGTTATAACTTACTTTGCTATTTGTTACAAGCGTAATTGTTTCTGATAGTTTTTTTGCTATTGATACGTTTTCAACCTGTTCCCCAAATTTAGAAACAACGTCATCAATTAAAAAATTATATTTACTATCCATTGGATATTTTTAACTCATTCTATTTAAATCAATCTAATTACGTTTAGTCTAAAGCTTTCTTTTCTTTAAACATTATTGATGTCCGTTTTATAAAAGTTACGCTTTATGTATTCCAAAATTACTTTAATAAAATAAAACAATGATGCGGAAAACCGTAGTTTAAAGTGTGGATTTCCGCATTCTTCTATTATTATATAGCAAACGACTATCATGAGCCTTTTTTATAAACAATATTAAAAAAACAAAAAAAAACCTATATGGTTGTTAGGCTTGTTGATTTTAATTAAAATCGTTTCTATCTATCAATTAACTCCACCGTTCTCTACAGAGGTTGAGTTTTTCTTTCTTAAAAGTGTTGAATGTAACTTTTTTTGACTCATGTGAAGCATTGGTAATTATTTCTTGTACCCTCCAAGTTTAAGAAAAGAACCTCTTAGATATGCATGTTTTTATTTTTTTTAAAAAGATTGATATTGTATGTTTACAAGAAGTTAGCACCTCCAAATTATTTTAATAGAATGAAAAAGTTTAAAATATTAACGTTATCACTCTTTTTTTTTGGAGTATCAAATATTATCTCTTCACAAAGCAATCTACCTCCAGAGCTTAATACCAATAGTAGACAAGCATATTGCCCTTTGAGTCAATTAAATATAGCACCAAATTTCACTATTACGGATCCAGATGACACAGGTATTGAAGCTATTTATGTTCAAATTTCTTCAGGGTACACAAGTACTAATGATCAATTAACTTTAACAGGGACTCACCCAACTATTAATACTTCTTGGAATTCAATTGAAGGAAAATTAACGCTAACTCCTTCTGTGGGATCTACTCAAATTTTATATACTGAAATAGAATTAGCTGTTAGAGATATTGTTTTTGAAAGTTCATCTCCTACTATTAATGGAGAAAAATTCTTTTCTTTTACAATTGGAGAAGCCAATTACCTTCCATCTACAGAACATTTTTATGTTTTTGAAGAAAATATTGATGTTTTATGGACAGATGCCAAAACCTTGGCTGAAGGATTAACTTATTATGGCCTCCAAGGGTATTTAGCAACAATTCTTTCTGTTGAAGAAAGTCAAATATCAGCAGAGCAAATATCTGGCTCAGGTTGGATTGGGGCTAGTGATGAAGCTGAAGAGGGTGTTTGGAATTGGGTTACTGGACCTGAAGCTGGAACCAATTTTTGGAATGGCAATTTCACAGGCTCGGCTGCAACAGATGCAACAACAGGCTCTTTAATGTATTCTAATTGGAATACGGTAGAACCAAATAATGTAGGAAATGAAGATTATGCTCATATAACAGATGATTCTATAGGAATAGTTGGTTCGTGGAATGATTTACCTAATACGGGGGGAAGTGGAGCGTATCAAGCCAAAGGATATATCGTAGAATACGGTGGTATGCCTGGAGATCCAGTTTTAAAAATTTCAGCAAGTACAAGTATTTATATTCCTCAAATAGTATCAACAAATAGTGCAGAAATTTGCTTTAATAGTAGTGTGTTATTAACGGCAACAGTAACAGAGGGAGCTGTTTTTTGGTATGATGCAATATCTGGAGGGAATCTCGTAGGAACAGGAAGCACATTTACTACACCACTCTTAAATAGCTCTACAACTTACTACGCAGCAGCTTTTCTAGAAGGATGCCCAACATCAGATAGAGTCGCAGCAGAAGTCATTGTAAACCCATTACCTGTAGTTACCAATCCTTTAGTCGTGTCGATTTGTGATGACGATCAAGATGGTTTTGTAACCATAGATTTAACCACTCTAAATTCTGATATTTCTGTTGATTTTTCTAATGAAACATTTCTGTATTATCCAAGTCAAATAGATGTAGAGAATAACACAAAGGAAATTATCGATCCAACTAATTACACCAATGTCACAGACACTAACGATTCGGTTTGGGTAAAAACTACAACCGTTAATGGATGTTCTATTATTTCTCAAGTTAATTTAGAAATAGCAACTACAGTCATTCCAAACACCTTCGAAAGAGCATTTGAAGAATGCGATGATTTCTTAGATGTTGATGGGGATAATAATGCTAGCAATGATGATACTGATGGAATAGCGACATTCGACTTTAGCGCTGTAACTAATGATATTGTAGCGTTGTTTCCAGCCTCTCAAACCATTACTATTTCTTATCATGAATCTTTAGTTGATGCTAACAATGCGTTGAATAAAATAACCAATAACAGTGATTATAGAAATGTTAATTCCCCAAATACACAACAAATTTTTATCCGAGTAGAAAACCCTTTAAATAACGTGTGTTTGTATGTTGGTTCTCATATTACACTTACAGTAAACCCTGTTCCTATTATAAATTCACTTCCTAATATAAAACTGTGCGACGACAATACTGATGGTAATGACGCCAACGGTTTTGTTCAATCTTTTAACTTAGAAGAGCAAAGCTCTAACATCCTTGGGTCTCAAGACCCTAGTAACTTTACGCTAACGTATCATGAATTAGCCTCTGAAACTATTTCTGGAGCTAACGCATTGAGTTCTCCCTTTACAAATACAAAAGTAAATCAACAAACTATATTTGTTAGAATATTAAATAATACAACAGGATGTTTAATAGATAGACTTAGCTTTACGGTACATGTTAATCCATTACCAAGTATCGTAAATACGGTTGAATTAAAACAATGTGATGATGACACGAATGGTTTTTCTTCGTTTAACTTAAACGAAGCTGCTTCGGATATTTCTACAAATTTCACCAACGAGACTTTTGTCTTCTATCCAACACTAAATGATGCTCAAAACGACACAAAGAGTTTTACTCCTTCAGAAGCACTTACGTTTACGAATAGAACTGTTACTTCAGACATTATTTGGGCTAGAGCGATTTCTGATTTTGGATGTTTTCGTATTTCTGAAGTTACATTAGTTGTTTCTACAACAGGGCTTCCTGTAACATTTCAACGCGCTTTTTCATCTTGTGATGACTTCCTTGATATGGACGGAAATGATACTGCGAACAATGATGATACGGATGGCATTACTGCTTTCGATTTTAGCTCAGTTACTCAAGAGGTTATCGATATATTTCCAGCCACACAACAGCTTACAGTAACATATTACAGAAATCAAGCAGATGCATTGGCTGAAATTAATGCTATTGCAGATATTTCTAACTATCGGAATATTGGATACTCAAAGACGCAACAGATTTATATTAGAGTGGATAGTAATTTAGATAATGATTGTCTTGGTTTTGGTCCATTTATTACACTAACGACTACCTCTGTTCCTTTAGCTAATAATTTAGTTGAACCAATTATTTTATGTGATGATTTTAATTCTGGAGCTTCTGATGATGGAGAAAATGTTGCTATTAATTTAAGAGGTACTGTCAATGAAATATTAGGGACTACTCAATCTGAAACTGATTTTATTGTAACCTATCATAACACGCAAGCAGATGCAACTTCTGGTGCAGCTCCGATACTTAACGATACGAATTTCAGAAACACTGTTCCTGTTGGATTTGTAACGGGTACCGTAAGTCGACAAACGATTTTTGTTCGTGTAGAAGATAGAACTAAAGTTCCAGGATGTTTTAATGATCATATTTCTTTTGATATTGAAATAACTCCATTACCTGAATTACAAAACACAATTGAATCAATTGATGTTTGTGATGTTCCTACTCCTACAGATAGTGATCCTAGAAACAGAGTTGCTCAAAATATTAACCTTACCATTAGAACGAACCAAATTTTAAACGGGAGAGATCCTAGTATCTTTTCGGTTAATTATTACAAATCACAAACAGAGGCTTTAAATGATTTAAACGCATTGACAATTGCCAATTTATTAAACTATGAAAACGACCCTGCAAATACGCTATTTCCTATCAATGTAAATAGTGATGCACCAGGAATAGAAACTATTTTCTTTACCATTAACAACTCAATATCTGGCTGTCCTTCAGAGCCATTTACATTAGATCTTCGTATTTATCCAGAACCTAATATTCCTATAAACATTAACAACTACGTAGACTGTGACACTGATAATAATGGCTTAGGAAATGATACTGATGGGATTCTAGAGAACATTGCATTCTATACTAAAATACCTGAAATTTTAGCTAATTATACAACTGCAGAACAAAGTAACTTCGTAGTTACTTTCCATATAGATTTAGCAGATGCACAAACGGGAAGCAATCCTTTAGATACAAATGCATATGAGAATGAAGTGAATAATCAACTTATTTTTGTGCGTGTTGTAAACAATCAAACATTCTGTGTGTATGATGATTTGTCTTTTCAAATCATCATCAACCCTTTACCTTCTTATGCGCCATTAAACCTGCCTCAAGTAGCGTGTTTAAATAACCTACCGCTAACCATTCAAGTAGAAGATCCATTAACAGCCTATAATTATAGTTGGGTAGAGAATCAAACAGGTACAGAGATTAGCACAGCACAATCTGTCGATGTAAGAGTTGGCGGAACTTATACATTAACTGTTATAGACAAAGTTCATTTATGTGAACGTGTTGAACAATTTGAAGTTATTGAATCAGAAGCAGCAATGATTACTGATGACAATATTACTGTAATTGATGATACCTCTGGTGGTAGCGGAAACAACTTCTCTATTACCATAGATCCAACTGGGTTGGGCATTGGGGATTATGAATATGGACTCTTAAATGAACTAGGTGATTTTGTAAGAAACTACCAAGATGAATTTATTTTTGATCAATTAACAGGTGGATTCTACACACTACTAATACGTGATAAAAACAGATGTGATATCAATGGAATTCCTGCTTCTATTGAAGTACCTGTTGTAGAATTTCCTAAGTTTTTCACCCCTAACGGTGATGGTATAAATGATATTTGGACAATTAAAGGGGCGAATATAAAGTACTATCCATCTAGTGAAATTTATATATACAACCGTTTTGGAAAATTAGTTGCTAAAGTAAACTTAGCTGAAAAAGGTTGGGACGGAACATACAACGGTAAAAGGTTACCTTCAAATGATTATTGGGTATCTATTAAATTAGTGCCGTTTGATACCTCTAAAAAAATAATTTTAAAAACAGGGAACTTCTCTTTATTGAGGAAGTAATAAGCGATAAAAAGTATCGTGACACAAAATCAAATAGATTGAGGCAAACGATTTTTTCATAAAAGTTTTACCATTCATTAAATTTGTTAAATGATACTGTACTTAGAACATCCATAAGTATTGTTTTATTTACAAGATATATATCCAAAATTCCAAATACCTCAACCGAAGTCATATCCTTGACTGGAAATTTAATTATTTTAAATAAATTAGTTGCATTGAGCAATTAATTAGCTAAGTTTGTTACTAACTTAAAACATATTTAAAATGAAAAAATTTTTAATTGCATTGGTTTTTGTGCTGGGAATTCAGACTATTTTTGCACAAGATATAGTTAGTGATACTGAAAAAAAGGAATTACTTGCAAAAAGTCCTTTTAATACGCTGTATCCAACATCCATTTTAAAAAGCTCAGACAAATACTTTACAGCACAAATGGGGTTATTCTCTAAAGGGGTTATTAATGAAAAAAATGCACATTTAATCGCTTTAGGTACTTCTGCTGCAACGAAATGTGATTATTGTATTCCATATCATATTTCTGAAGCAAAAAGACTTGGAGCTACAGATGAAGAAATTAAAACTGCAGTTCTTATTGCTGCGGATGTTATGAAAATGAGTACTTTATTTTATGGAAATGAGTTTGACTTAGAAGCTTTTAAAGCAATGCTAAAATAAAAAAAGGAGCCTTACAGAAATGTAGGGCTTCCTTTAACCTCAAATTCATGAAGGCTTCAAAAGAGGCCTAATAAAGAAGAGCATGGGTTACAAAGAAACGAATATATGTGAATTATATGGCTATAGGCGTACCATGGATGAGCTTGCTTATCACCTACTCTTAAAAGAAATTTAGCGAATCTCAAAATAAAATAATACACGCAAACTAGCTGCTTACAGGCAATCTCCCTGAGTAGTGAATTTGTACTAAAAGAGTAAATACTAATTTTTAGGTGTCTATACCTTTTTTCTAATAATTTAAAGAAGACCCCCTATAAATACAGGTATTTGATTGAATAACAAATACTCAATTAAAATATAATAGATGATAACAGATACGTTAAAAGTTCTTTTCAAAAGAGATTTAGAACAAGTAAAAACGGAGATTAAACTTTACACGATCGAAGAAGACCTCTGGATCATTAACAACTCAATTTCAAATTCAGCAGGAAATTTATGTTTGCATATTATAGGAAACCTGAATGCAACAATTGGTGCTGGACTTGCAAAAACGGGGTATATAAGACAGCGAGAACTTGAGTTTTCTTTAAAAGGTATTTCTCGAGCAAAGCTCATAAGTCAAATCGATGCTTTAATAATAACTATTGAAAATGGATTGAACAGTTTGACTGAAAGTCAAATGACCGATGATTTTCCAGATACAATTTGGAAAAAATCGCACAAAACCGAATATACATTAGTGCTGCTTATATCGCATTTAAGTTATCATCTTGGACAAATAAATTACCACAGAAGGTTACTTGATCATTAAAGGAATGCTCTAAATGGAAGTAAAACGTGGAACTCATCGGAGATTAATTTATGGAACGAACCCATAGGTATCTCTTTCTCCGTCAATTTAGCAACTTCAAGATCCTTGTGAAATATTTAATTACTCTTTTAAGCTCTTAGCTTAATTCTTTTTTTAAGAGGCTTTTTGAATTTTATCTAACACCCTATTATCAATAACTTAGACCTACAGTACTCGCCTTTAATAATAATTTCACTTAATTCAAAAGTAACGTACTTATTTTCCATATATTTAGGTCGCGTCATTGTAATGATGTTAATTTTAACAGCATTATAAATTTATTTTAATATATTTATAAAAACAATATTGTTTTTATAATTACAGAAGGACAAGTAGCTCGGGAGTTTATAAAAAAATCACTTTATTATGAAAAAGATCATTATATTTTTTACGCTTATTTTTAGTATTGGGCTCTTCTCCCAAAATACATTTAATGTAAAAATAGACAACATTAACGAAGGAGATTCCATTCGTATAATTGTTCAAAAATCTTCGGATATTTTACTGAAAGATTGGGCGCATTACAACGGTGGTGATACTTCAACTGTTAGTTTTAACCTTTCTGAAGGGGAATGGGCTGTTTCATTAGACGCTACAGGCTACACCTATCCTTCACAACAAGTAGTAAGTATACCAAGTGACATTAGCGTAACCTTTGCTTTAACAGCGCTTACAGATGCTGATTACGATTACACTTGGGAAGATGATGGAAGTGCTGCTGGGCACGCAACACAAAGATATGTAAATGGGCCTGCAAAAATAGTAGTGGTAAACGACTCTATTGTTGTGCCAGATGATTTTTCTGCGGTAAAATTAAGAACAGAATATGGTATTGTATTGTCAGATTCCATTCAAACCTGGTCTTCAGAAGATAGTTACAGGTTGTATAAAATGTTTTCAAATTTACCCTATGATAAGTATGGTGAAGGAAATGGTTTAGATTATGAAACTGGTGAAAATATTCGAGGAATATTTATGTTGACAGACTTAGAACAAGACAATGATTTAACTATAAATAATGCTACTTCAGTGCCCTATGCTACCGTAAGCCAAAGTGCTTTTACGTATGCAGAGCCACAAATTGTAACCATAGATGGTATTCGAGGAAAGTTTTTCTCTAAAAGACTGTATCATGCCGTTGTGAATTTTATTACAGATTTCGCAAATAATGATGAAGTACTTTCTTGGTTAGCCAAAGAGCGTTTTGGTGTTGAGTTTATGAAAGTTAATCAAGAGACAGAAGACTTAATGAGTGAAGATCAAAGTAATTTTCAAGAGTTTTTTAACTCAGAAAAATTAGAAATACTTGCCATGTTTGAAGAATTACCAGAAGGCTTTCACAAACAAGATGGGCTAAAGTACTTAGTAAGAAGAATTAATGGGCAAGACAACCCTCAGTATCCGCCTGCAGCAGCCATTGCTTGGTCAGATTTAAATGTAATTGAATTTATGTCTAAAGCTTTTAATGGTGGTAGTATTAACGATAGTAGAAGACTTATTTTACATGAAAAAGCACATTTTTTATGGGCGTATACATTTGATCAAGAATTAAAAGATGATTGGGCCGAATTGGGTGGTTGGTTTTTAGACCCAACTACTGCTAGTGGCTGGTCTACAACAAATACTACAGAATCTGTTTCTGCCTATGCACATTTAAAAAATCCAAATGAAGATATGGCAGAGTCGATTGCATTCTATCTAACGAATCCAGATGCCTTATTGTCGGTGTCTGTTAAAAAATACGAATTTGTTAGAGATCGCGTGATGCACGGCACAAGGTATATTGCTCAAATTAGAGAAGATTTAACGTTTACGGTATATAATTTATTTCCAGATTACACCTACCCAGGCAAAGTAACCAAAGTAGAGGTAAATATTGTTGGTGGATCTGAAGAAGATAAAGTGGTGACTATAAGAGCTAGTTTGCACTCAGACTCCAAAGACCCTAATATCGATGGAGCCAGTGAGGCTTATTTAAGATTTGCGTCGAGCATTGGTACTATTCATGATTTACGTCTATATCCTGAAAACGGTCAGGCACAGGATTCTGTTTTAATTGGAACTACTAATTTTAGCATGCTAGAAAAAAGTGGCTATTGGACTTTAGCTTCTTTTAGTGTTACGGATCCTGTTGGAAATAAGCGTTATGAGAATACATCTACAGTAGGAATGAAATTATATATAGAAAATCCATTAGAAGATATTCTCCCGCCTGCATATAATTATGATTATGCCTATGAAATTGTTACTGATAAATTTATAACAGGAGGTAATTCTGGAACCATCAGTGAAGATGGGGAAGAAATGAGGGCGCTAAAGTTGAGTTTTTCACATTATGACGCTAGTCCAACAAGCAGAGGGTATGCGAGGTTAATTGTACCTAACAATAATGACGAGGAAGTTTACGAAAGAGATATTCAAGGACCCGCTACAGTGGATTCAGAAAAAAACATGGATAATGGATTTAATTCTGATAAATATTTTGAAATGCATTTATTATTATATGATTATTTACAGTCTGGTTATTATTCTACTACCTATTCATTTGTTACTGATATAGCAGGAAACAAGGGTACAACATACCATGTAAAAGACACCGCTGATTTTATTATTTCTGAGAAAAATAAATTTAAATTCTTTAAAGAAGTTAGAGATAGTATTTATATAGAAACCTTATATCCTGACTCTCTCAAGCCTGAAATAGACATCAACAATATCACCATTTCGGCAGAACCTACCAACCCATCTGCACCTAACGGAGAAACGCGAGTAAATATATCGATATTAGCTAGGGACCTCTCCGAATTTGAAGGACGAGAAGCAGGTATTTCTGGAGTTAGCTTTACTCTTAGAGACCCTTTAGGAGGTATTCATGGGTATCAATCGGGTAACGGAACTATGAACGATCCTTTTGACGGGAGTCAAGATCCAGGAAATAATAATAATTGGGAAGTTTATAATTTTGATTTACTATTACCACAAGGTTCACCGCCAGGAGAATGGGGTATGGCCTCCGCTTATGCTGAAGATAGAGCTGGTAATTGGGAAGAGTATTCTTTTGTAGAGTATGTACGTTTCGATATTATAGAATCAGATATAGAATTGACAAAACCTTTAGAGGTAGAAATCACAGACAAAGTGGTAAATACGTATAATGTAAACAGTATAACCGCTTCTATGAGTTGTGAGCCTTGTAAAGACATGAATTATGTGTATACCATATATAGCCTTATGGGAGGAAACGTAGTTAGAGGAGAAGGGATTTTTGAAAATGACAGTATTTCTGTAAGCTCTATTAATACGACTGGAGTACTAGACGGTATTATAAAATTAACAATACAAGTTACAGATACAGAAGATAAGTTAATTGCAACAAAAACTGCTGAATATACAAAAGACACCGTATTACCTAATGCATATTACAGTCAGTCTAATTTAGAAAATGACGGCACCAGTTCTTTAGATGATTTTGTAATCGCTGTAGTAATTGAATCTGTAGATGTTGGTGGAACTTATGACTTAAATATTGAAAGCGCAGAATCAGGTAAATCCACTAACATAATGTCTTTAGACTTTCAAGGAGATCTAAATACTGAAACGACTAGTTTAGGTAATTTAGATTTATCAACATTGGGAGATGGTGACTATAAATTTGAGCTCATGGTAACTGACCCTAATGGAAATAGAGGGGAGCCAGAGATCTTGTATTATAAAAAAGAAGGCAATTTAATTACATTAATTGGAAGTGATGTATTAGATGTTTTAAGCTATAGTTTAGATAGCATCAAGTCGTATCCTAATCCTTTTAATGAGTTCTATGTTATTGAAAGTATTCTTCCGCTTAAATTAGAAGTGTACGACATTAACGGTAAAATTGTTCTAAAGAGAAACTTAGAGTCTGGTCAGAATAAAATCAATGAAACTAATTTATCGAAGGGGCTTTATATTTTTAAGTTTAAATACAAAAACAGAAGTAGTTCTAAAGTTTTAATAAAAGAATAGAAAGAGGGGCTACAACAAGGAGGAGATGTTAATCTCTTCCTTCTCTTCTGATACCATTGTCTCTGAAACTTATCGCAGAACAACTTTGCCAGACCCCTGCACCTAAACCTTAAAACAATTTAAAAAACCCATAGGCATTTCCTCCTCCGTCAATTCAACCACCTCAACTCATCTTAGATAGGTTAAATGCTGTCACCAATGTTATTGTTGTTGTTGATTAATTGACTATATTTGACTCGAAGAGGATTAAACCTCTTTCTTTTTCATAGCAATTTTCTCCACCTCTCTAAAGAAGTGGAGTTTTATTTTCTACTAGTTTTGATTCCATATGTATATTTTAAACTGTTATAAATAACAAAAGGCTTACGCATGAATTGCATAAGCCCTTTGTTTGAGACGATGTCATAATTACATTACTAATTCATCGTCAATTAATTGTGTTGTCACTTGAAATAATCCTGTAAGATATTCGGCACTAGCCTTGTCTGCATTCATTAAATGCGACATGTCTCTAGGCAGTAACAGCTATTAATTTTTTGATGCTTATTAAATTTTAATTAGCCATGTAAATAACTTCTCTCGTAACCTTACCGTCATTATTAAAGTCGTGACTCATGTGTAAATATTCACGAGTTTCCTCTCCTGTTTCTGCATTAGTGTTGTTTACCCACCACCAAGATTGAACCACCCACTGGCCTTTGCCTCTTGAGTAATAAATAGCATCTGGATATCCTGACTGCTCTAGATTACGTACACTGTTTGTTGCCACTTCCTGATTCCATGTAGCTGTGCGCTCTTCTAAGTTCAAGTGTCCGTTCACACCCAGGCGGTAAAACTTTACATCTTCCGCAAAGTAAGTAGCCAATTCCGATATTTCTCCAGCTTCAAAATGTGCAACCATCTCATTCAATGTATTAATGATTGGGTGTTCATCATATACGCGACCGTTTCTATGCATTCCTAAAGACGCTTGAATTTGTGTACCAGCAGACTCTCTATCAAAGTGGTTCGCCGACATCGTGATTTTCCCTTCGTTAGTCACATAACTATTCGAGTGAATATTTACCTTAACGGGTAAACCGCTGGTTTTATTCACTGCAGAGAAGACCATCCAGTCCATAGCCCAAACACCTTTTTTATCACCCTTATACTTAATAACATCTGGTGTAGCACCTTTCATCACCGTAATTTTAATATTGCTAAAGTTCTCTTGCCACCAAAGCATGTTACTTACTTCTTCATCTACAGTACCTGCCTTCTCATCACCTGGACCCCAGATTTTCGCGTCCTTAGTATACAGCGCTCTTAGTTCAGCCTCAGTTCCTGATTCCCATATCTGGTAAGTCTCTGTAATCACATCATATGCTGGATGCTCTGAATAAGACGTTCCTGATTTTACTTGACTCCATCCCAATAGAGGAATAAGTGCTAATACAATTACTAATTTTTTTATGTTATTTGTTTTTAAAGTTATTTGTTATATTATCTCAAATATACTATTTATTAGTTGCGTTTTACAATTAATTATTTTATTTTTGATTTTAATTAAAAAATTATTAAAATGAAAAATTATTTTTACATTATCACTTTATTTGTTTGCAGTTTTATTTATGCTCAGGAAGATACACAACCAGAACTTTGGATTACATTTGAATATACGCCAAAGAAAGGAATGAATCAAAAATTTGAAGAGGCTATTGCACAGAAAACAAAACTTTTCAATACCGCAGACAATGTAGCTTATACAGCTGTATTAATGACTGGATCTGAGGCTGAAAACGGGCGATATGAACGTATCATGCCTCGTCGAACAAACGACTGGTATAGCAACTCTCTTAGCACAGAAGAGACAAGTTTTTGGCAAAAAAATGTTGCCAAATATATTCAATCTGGAGAAGGTGCCTTTGTGTGGCAAAGAAACAAAAGTTTATCAATAAATTTTGAAGAGCCACGTCCAACTAAATATTTTCGCTCATTTATTCGTGTTCTAAAAAACGGTAATAATGAAGATTTTTGGCGCTATTTGAAACGTTATTCTGAAGTATTAAGAAAAGCGCGTCCAGACATACAACAAGGAGTATTTACAATGAGTTCTGGAGGAAACACCAATACTGTTAGAATACTTACAGCATTTAACAATCCAAATGAGAGAGAAGGTAAAACAACTAACGGTGTTGTAAAAGACATATACGATGAAATGTTTGGTGAAGGAACTTGGGAAGATGATTTTCAAAAATACAACGAACGTCTAGTTGAATGGACTCGTCCTACATATGACTTTATACTGCGACCAGATTTATCTACAAAACTCTAATACTGTAGTTTTATAAATCAGTTTATATATATAATATAACCCTCCCAAAGTGGAGGGTTTTATTTTAGGAATAGCTGCACCAATTGAGTAGATGGAGTTAATCACTTGACATTAGAAAAACACATCCTTTAATTTTAATACTACTTCAATCTAAAAAAAACTACATGGCTAATGATTAACTATGAATACATAATCGTGCCAATTATCGTTCCAATTACTAAGTGAAATATTCGTAAAAACAAAAAAACTCCTAATAACCAATCGGTTAGCAATATTTTGAGTGAGCCCGACAGGCAAAAGTTCAAACTTTTTAGAGGATATAAAAAATCTATTATTCAAAAATAATCAAAAATAAAATTTTCATCTCTATCGATTTTTATTAGAGCTATTTGTTAAATCCTAATTCATATATTGATCCCAAACAACAATTGTGAATCTGTATTTTTAATATTAATATAAGGTGTTGAATGATAGCGATACCGTAGCGTTGCATATCTCTTAAAGTGTTCAAAACTAAATACCCAGTTGAATATATTGATTGTAATGGCAATTGTATCAATGCTTTTGCCCTGATTTAAAGCTCTATTTTATTGCGTATGTCTTACATTTTAGTATTTTAGTGAACTATTTAAGTTTAAATTTTGTGAGAGTATAAAAAAGGAAGCTAAAAAATCTGATTTATAATGCGATTTACTTCATTGGACTTACTGTAATTTACACCATTAAAAAAACTATATTATCGAAGAAAAAGAGATTAAAAACCACGACATTTATAAGAGTATTCAACCATGGGTATTTTTTCCTTCTGCTGCCTTAATAATCCTTTTTGTGGTGTTTACGCTTATTTATCAAGAGTCCGTAAGTGTGTTTTTCGAATCGGTACAAGCTTTTATAGCGGCAAAATTTGGATGGCTTTATGTTGTTGGTGTTAATGTTATTCTCCTCTTTTGTATATACCTAGCCTTTAGTCGTTTTAAAAATATTAGGCTCGGTGGACCTGATTGCAAACCAGAGTTTAGTACTTGGGCTTGGTTAAGTATGTTGTTTAATGCTGGTATAGGTTTGGTGTTGATGTTTTACAGTGTTGCCGAACCAATATTACATTTCTCTAATCCTCCATACGGAGAAGCAGGTACTATTGATGCTGCACAAAATGCTTTAAATATTTCTTATTTACATTGGGGACTGCACGGTTGGGCTATTTATGCCTTAATGGGTTTGTCCATCGCATTCTTTTCCTATAACAAAGGACTTCCTTTGGGTATTCGTTGGGTATTATATCCTTTGCTCGGCGATCGATTAAAAGGTCCTATTGGTCATTTTATAGACACTATAGCTGTGGTTGCTACAATGTTTGGCTTAGCAACTACACTTGGTCTAGGTATTCAGCATATTAACTCAGGTATGCATCACCTATTTGGTATAGTAGAAAACACAAATATTCAAGTAATTTTGATTGCTATAATAACTATTCTTGCTACTATTTCTGTTGTTTCAGGATTACATAAAGGCGTTCAAATACTCAGTAAAATAGCTTCAATAATGGCTGTACTCCTAATGATATTTATGTTAGTTGTTGGTCCTACTTTATTTATTCTTGGATCTACAATTCAAAGTACAGGTTATTATTTACAAAACATAATAAGTACAGGTACTTGGATGGAAGTTTATAAAGGAACAAACTGGATGGATAGTTGGACTATTTTTTATTGGGCATGGTGGTTTGCTTGGGCTCCTTTTGTAGGCTTATTTATTGCCCGTATTTCTAAAGGAAGAACCATAAAAGAGTTGCTCATTGGCGTAGTACTTGCCCCTTCGGCGGTAAGTATTTTATGGATTTCTATTTTCGGAAGTACTGCATTCCATATAGAACTTTTTGGTGAAGGCGGTATTACAGCTGCTGTAAACGAAAATATTACAACGGCTTTGTTCAGCTTGTTAGAACATTTCCCTTTATCCTATTTTAGTATTCTATTTGTGGTTATTGCCGGAATAATATTCTTTGTAACCTCTTCCGATAGCGGTTCACTAGTTATAGATTTTATAACCAGTGGAGGTAGAAAAAAAACAGCTGTATGGTTGCGTGTTTTTTGGGCATTAGCCGAAGGGATTGTTGCTGCTACTCTTGTATATGGAGGTGGACTCATAGCTTTGCAAACAGGTTCGCTTGTTACGGGCTTACCTGTCTGTATTCTTATGTTAGTTTTGTGCTATTCCATTTTAAAAGCACTCCGAAAATACCAAGCTGATTCCGAAATTAAGCCTTGATTTTTATAGACTCCCTTTCTTTTTGAAAAAAGGATGCTGCTCTGGTTTTAAAGGAGTGTTCCCAAGGATTAAGTCGGCGGCCTTTTCTGCTACCATCATAACTGGTGAATAAATATTTCCATTGGTAACATAAGGAAATACCGAAGCATCAACAACTCTAAGGTTGTTAATTCCGTGTACCTTTAAGTTTGCATCTGTTACAGCCATGCTATCAACACCCATTTTACAAGTTGAACTTGGGTGGTAAGCGCTTTCGCCTTCTTTAGCAATAAAATCTAAAATCTCTTCATCAGTTTGTATATGAGCTCCGGGAGATAATTCTTTCCCCATTAATTCACTCATCGCATCAGTCTCAATAATTTTTCGTGATAATCGTACTGCTTCACACCACTCTTTTCGTTCGTTTTCGGTAGAAAGGTAGTTGAATAATATACTAGGATACTCCAATGGATCCGCAGATTTTATTTTTACTCTTCCTCTAACATCAGTTCCCATAGGCCCAACATGTAGCTGAAAACCATGACCTTCGCTAGGAGCAGTTCCATCGTATCTAATTGCTAATGGTAAAAAATGGAATTGTAGATTAGGATATTCTACAGTGTCATTACTTCTGATGAAACCACCTGCTTCAAAATGATTACTTGCACCAATTCCTTTTTTTCTAAACAACCAATCGAATCCAATTTTAGGGGCTCTCCAAGGACTCAAAGCTGAAAATAAACTAACCGGTTTTTTACAAGCCCATTGTACATATACTTCTAAATGGTCTTGTAAATTCTCTCCTACTCCAGGTAAATCCTTTACTACAGGAATCCCTAAACTCTTTAAATGTTCTGCATTTCCTATTCCCGAAACTTGTAATAATTGAGGCGTATTAATAGCTCCACCACAACAAATAATTTCTTTTCCGTAAACTTTATATGTCTTTCTACCCTTTTTGTATTCAACACCAATAGCTGTATTTCCATCAAAAAGAATACGCATTACCATGGCTTGTGTTACCACATTAAGGTTTTTACGGTGTTTTATGGGGTGTATATATGCACGAGCAGCATTCAATCTTCTAGAATTATGGATAGTCTGGTCGAACTTCCCAAATCCTTCTTGCTGATGTCCATTAACATCGTCGGTTAAAGGATAGCCAGCTTCTTGAACAGAATTGAAAAAAGCATCAAAAAGTGGATTGTCACATTTAGGGGTGGTTAATTTTAAATTCCCTTTATCCCCTCTATAGTCATCTCCACCAATAAGTCTATTTTCAACTTTTTTGAAATAAGGTAAGCAGTGTGCATAATCCCAAGAATCTAGTCCATCGTCGTTCGCCCATTTATCAAAATCCATCGCATTACCACGAATCCATATCATACCATTTATAGAACTACAACCACCCAAAACTTTCCCTCTAGGCTGTGCTATTTCTCGGTTATACATAAAGGGTTCTGGGTCTGATGTATAGCCCCAGTTATAATTAGTTCCGGTAAGTAAATAAGTCAATGCTGCGGGCATGTGAATTCTAAAGTCCCAGGTATAATCTGGTCTCCCTGCTTCTAGCACTAATACCTTATTCGAAGAATCTTCACTTAAACGATTGGTAAGTACCGAGCCTGCAGAGCCTCCACCAATTATAATATAGTCCTGGGTCATGGAATGAGTTTTGTTATTGCTGCAATTTACTAAATTATCAAGACTATATCTACTAGATGAATAAAATAGGAAGTAATTCAATGATTTCTTTATTCTTCTATTAATTACAAAGAAAAAATGTCTGTCAAATGTCTGTCAAAATTGAGTGTAATTTGGGTAAACGAAGTGAAAATGATATATTTACTTAAATCTAAAGGTCATTAATATAGACCAAGTAAACATAGGTATTGGAATCAAAAAATCCTTACTATTTCTAGTAAGGATTTATGTGAGCCCGACAGGATTCGAACCTGTGACCGCCTCCTTAGAAGGGAGGTGCTCTATCCAGCTGAGCTACGAGCCCGTAGTTTTTATGTTTCTACGAAAACAGTGTCGGGGTGGCAGGATTCGAACCTGCGACCTCCTCGTCCCAAACGAGGCGCGATGACCGGGCTACGCTACACCCCGAGTTTGCAAAAAAAATTGCGGAGAGACAGGGACTCGAACCCTGGCGACAGTTACCCGTCGACAGATTAGCAATCTGCTCCATTACCACTCTGGCACCTCTCCTTAAAATAACACCGAAGTATTAGTTTAAAATTGCGAGTGCAAATGTATGGTTACAAATGCAATTTCACAACCTTTTTTTTTATTTTTTTATAAAAATTTTATCTTAATCTGGATATTCAATTCTTAGGTGATACATATTCATCAACTTCTTCTTAATAACCTTTTTTATCTTTTCTATCTCCCTGAAAGTAATATCAGAATTAATAAATTGATTATCAGATTTTTGCTTTTCTACAATTTTATCAATCAACAAATCAATAGATTGTGCTGTGGGGTTTTTTATGCTTTTTGTTGCAGCCTCAGCAGCATCAGAAATCATTAAAATAGCAGTCTCTTTTGAGAACGGAATTGGACCTGGATATTGAAATTTACGTATATCAATCGTTTCTTCTGGATTCATTTCTTGCTCTTTCTTGTAAAAATAATAGACCAAACTCGTTCCATGGTGTGTTCTGATAAAATCAATAATTCTATCTGGTAACCGATGCTCCTTTGCCAATTCAATCCCTTTTATTACATGATCGATTATTATAGATGCACTATCTCTTGGAGATAAATCATTATGTGGGTTTACACCTGTAGCTTGATTTTCTATAAAATACATTGGATTGAGCATTTTACCAATATCATGATACAAAGCTCCTGTTCTTACCAACATAGAATTTGCACCAATCTCATTTGCTGCTGCCTCAGCTAAATTTGCAACTTGCATTGAATGTTGAAACGTTCCTGGTGCTTTTTCGTTTAACTCTCTTAATAGCGTTGTATTTGTATTAGAAAGCTCTAACAAAGTAACATCAGAGACCAATCCGAAAATTTTCTCATACATATAAATGAAAAACACAGCCAAAAAGGACAATACTCCGTTTGCAGCAAACATCATAAAATAATCTATATTTATTTGCGAAGCATTTCCTTCTTTAATAATTGAAAATGCAAAATAAGTAATCATATAAATAAGTGTAATCTGTCCAATAGAAATAAACAAACTAGCTCTTTTATAAAGTTCTGATACCGTTAAAATAGTTACGATTCCTGCAATTATATGTAAATAAATAAACTCAAAACTATTCGGCACAATAAAACCCAGTAATAATACCGTCAGAACATGTACAAACAACCCTAATCGAGCATCAAAAAAGGCTTTTAAGACAATTGGAAGAATACTTAAAGGAACTACATACAAATAATCAGAATTGTACTTTACAACCAAGGTTTGAATTAATACCATAAATATGATATTAAAAAAGATAAAGGTTACTTTATTGTTGTTGTTATAGATTTCTTCTCGGTTCTTTTTAAGGAATAGCAAAAGCATTAACAACGCTAAAGAAACCAAAACTGTATATCCAGAAACAATCCATATATAATTTGATTCACTCCAAACTTTAGACTCCGATTCAATTTTTAATGAATTCAAAATAGCCAATTTTTTCCCTTCAATAATATCCCCTTTTAAAATAATTAGTTCTCCGGTTGTAACTAACCCTTTTTGATAAGAAATACTCTTAAAAGATTCGTCTAATGCTTTCTGTGTAAAGCCACTATCAAAAGCTACATTAGGCTTTAAAACAGCCAACAAAGTACTTAGCAATTTGGTTTTACCGTAATCTAAAGGCAAGCCTCCTATATTCTGAGTAATAAAATCTAACGTTTCTTTATATACAAACAACTTACTATACGCAATCTCCGCTACTTCAGTATTCTTTCTTAATAATATAATGTCGTTTTCTTGAATGGCTTGATTCTGATTCGCTTCATTTATAAATCCATTTTTGTAAACTTCATTAATTATAAAATTTCCTGTAGCTATTAAACTCAGCATTTGAGAAGAATCAATTGAATCATTCTCTTGAATAAAATTTATTTTAGCAGTAAAATCAGCTTTAACGTCAAGCACCGTTGTATTATCATACTCAAAGTACTTTTTATTATTTCTTATAAGGTATTGTTTTTCTATATCTAACTCTTCTTTCGTTTTTTGAATAGAAAAATCAAATGCAGCATATAAGTTATCGTATTGCCAAGGCTTCCCCTTATTAAAATCGTATTTAAACTGGCCTCCTTTAGGAAATAAATAGACGATTGCAACAACCGATATTAAAAACAATAATACTTTATAAACCATCGCATTATTCTTGTAAATCTTATTGATGACATTGCTCATATACTTCGTATTTATGAAATTGTATTATTTACAAACTTACTTTAAATACTTTCTCTTTCAAAAATTCCATTTAACTTTATTTAATATATAAGAATGCGATACTTTATTTTATTGCTCACTATAAATTGATTATTTTCGCAATACCAAAATTTAATGCACAAAATTAATACATAGAATAGAATATGAAAGAAGTAGTAATTGTATCAGTTGCAAGAACTCCAATAGGGAGTTTCATGGGAAGTTTATCTTCAATTCCTGCTCCAAAATTAGGAGCTATTGCTATTAAAGGAGCGTTAGATAAAATTAACTTACAGCCAGAAATGGTTGATGAGGTGTATATGGGGAATGTTGTTTCTGCTGGCTTAGGACAAGCTCCTGCAAGACAAGCAGCAATATTTGCTGGAATTCCAAATACAGTTCCTTGTACTACTATAAATAAAGTATGTTCTTCTGGTATGAAATCTATTATGCTAGCTGCACAAGCTATTGCTTTAGGAGATGCAGAAATAGTTGTTGCTGGAGGAATGGAAAACATGAGTATGATACCACATTATCACCATGCAAGAAAAGGTTCTAAATTCGGTCCTATTACTATGGAGGATGGAATGCAAAGGGATGGACTAGTTGATGCTTACGAGCAAGTTGCAATGGGTGTTTGTGCTGATGAATGTGCTACAGAATATGGATTTTCTAGAGAAGATCAAGATGCATTTGCTATCGCATCTTACAATAGATCTGCAAAAGCGTGGAGTGAAGGAAAATATTCTGATGAAATTGTTCCTGTTGAAATTCCACAAAGACGTGGAGAACCAGTTATATTTTCTGAAGACGAAGAATACAAAAATGTAAAAATGGAGAAAATCCCAGCTTTAAGAGCTGCGTTTTCAAAAGAAGGAACTGTTACTGCTGCAAATGCCTCAACGATAAATGATGGTGGAGCTGCTTTAATATTAATGTCTGCAGAAAAAGCTGCTGAATTAAATTTAACTCCACTTGCTAAAATTAGAAGTTACGCAGATGCTGCACATGAACCAAAATGGTTTACTACAGCTCCCGCAAAAGCAGTACCTAAAGCATTAGCTAAAGCAAACATCTCTATTGATGATGTTGATTATTTTGAATTAAATGAAGCTTTTGCTGTAGTTGGATTAGCAAACATGAAGATTCTAGGTTTAAATCCTGATACTGTAAATGTTAATGGAGGCGCTGTTTCTTTAGGGCACCCATTAGGTGTTTCTGGAGCAAGAATCGTTATTGCGTTAACGTCTATTTTAAAACAAAATAACGCAAAAATTGGTGCTGCCGGAATCTGTAATGGTGGTGGTGGTGCAAGTGCAATGGTACTTGAAAGAGTTTAAAAAATTAGCAAATTAAATAATAAAATTTTCTATGCTCTACGGCATTTGTAACTTAAGTATCGTTCCTTTAAGAAGTGAACCCTCTGAATCTTCAGAAATGGTTTCACAGGTATTATTTGGCGAATACTTTAAAGTCTTAGACAAACGAAAAAACTCAAGTAAAATCAGATTGCAATTTGATTCTTACGAAGGATATATTAACAACAAACAGTTTGAAGAAATCACAGAAGAGCAATATACTGCTTTATGTAAATCTGATACTGTTTTATCTGGTGAGCTTATCGATTTTATTACCGACACAAAAGGGAACTTATCTACAATATGCATTGGTTCTACATTGCCTTTTTATAGCAATAAAAAAATCACTTTCAATACTTCAGAATTCAACTATGATGGAGCAATTATTAACAAAAAACTTGATAAGGAGTATTTACTAAAAACTGCATTTATGTATTTAAATGCTCCCTATTTATGGGGCGGTAAAACGCCGTTTGGAATTGACTGTTCTGGCTTTACTCAGATGATTTATAAGCTTTGTGGACATCAACTTCTAAGAGAAGCAAATCAGCAAGCAACTCAAGGTGACGTATTAAGTTTTATTGAAGAAAGTGAACCTGGAGATTTAGCTTTCTTTGACAACAGCGAAGGTCTAATTACACATGTTGGAATTATAATGAAAGATAATTATATCATTCATGCACATGGTAAAGTAAGAATTGACAGACTTGATCATAGCGGAATTTATAATGTAGATTCAAAGAGACACACACATAAATTAAGGGTCATCAAAAAAATTATTTAGCATAAAAAAAACCGAAACTATTAAGTTTCGGTTTTTTTATATCAATAAATGATCTACTGATCTCTCATTTTCTTATAAATAGGTCTTAAAGCGTCTGCCTCAGTTTCCATTTCTAACGTGTCATAAATATTCAAAAGAGAACTAACAGTTGTTTCTGTTCTAGAAAGAACATCTGCCTCCTTAATATAAGGAAGAGCATCTAAACAAATATTTTTTAGTTTTTCTTCTAATTCAGTATATTTTTTATCATTAGATAAATTTTCATTCATCTCTTCAGTAACAGCAACTCGTTTATTTAAAATTGTAATTCCTAAATTTAAATACGCATCTGCATATTTTGGATCTAATTCAATTGCTCTTTTATAATATCCAATTGCCTCTTCAATTTTATTTTCACCAGCATTAACAACACCTAAATTAAAAAATAAATTAGGGTCGGTAGGATCTAATTTTACTGCTTCTTCCATCAATTCTCCAAACTTATCCATTCTTTCAAGCTTGATATACATTTGTGCTTGATTTAATAAGATATTAATATCTTTTGGATTTGATTTTCTTGCTTCTTCTAAAGCAGCAATAGCTAATTTTGGCTTCCCTTGATTTACATAGATATACGCTATGTTTTTAACAATTTCTGATTGTTTAGAATCAGAAACTTTATCTTGAGCATTTATATATCCGCCTGATTTAACCATTATATCTCTTTGTGTTTTAGAACCTAAATCTTCTTCTTCACCTGTTTCTTTATTAACGGCAACATATTGACGAGTAACACCTGTATACTTGATTTCCTGCAACTCCTTATAATAACTTAATGCTGCTTCATATTCTTTTGCTATAGCACCAGTCAGTGCAGCATTGTATAAAAATGAAGTGTCAGTAGGGCTTAATTTATAGGTTAAATAAAAGTTGTACGCAGCACTTTTATAATCCTTCGCTTTATACTGATCAATTGCTTTATTAGAAACAAATTGAACTAATACATTTAACTTAGGCTTAGCATCTTTGGTATACCTCTGCTTTCCAATTTTTTCTTCATAGTCAAACAACTTGTTATACGCTTCTGATGCCTTCTCAACATTTGTTTCACCATAAGCAGATCCTTTCAAATAGTAATACTTTGCTTTGTATTTAGGGTCCATTGAATCTTCTGTAGCTTCTAAGGTAGTAATAGTAGCTATCGCTTCTTTAAACTGACCTTTTTTAATAGCCTTTTCTACAGCTTTTAGTTCACTTTTTTGCGCAAAAGAAGCAACTGTTATAAAACCTAAGGCTACTGTTAATATTTGTTTTTTCATGATATTCTTAATTTTAATAGTATTTAATTATTCTTGACCTTCTGTTGATGGATTTTCAACATCCGTGTCGTTTTCATTTTCTTCTGACTCTTCTGATTCTTCTCCCTCTTCTTCTTCATCTTCATGCTGAACTTTCGCTACAGCCGCAATACTATCTGAATCTTTTATGTTTATTAATTTAACTCCTTGAGTTGCTCTACCCATAACACGTAAATCTGCAACTGCCATTCTAATTGTAATTCCAGATTTATTAATGATCATTAAATCATCTTCATCTGTTACATTTTTAATAGCAACTAACTGACCTGTTTTATCAGAAATATTCAACGTTTTAACTCCTTTACCTCCTCTATTGGTAATTCTATAATCTTCTAAATTAGAACGTTTCCCGTATCCTTTTTCAGAAACTACAAGAATATTACTCTCCGCATCATTAACAGCAATCATACCAACAACCTCATCTTTATCATGCTGTAATGTGATTCCTCTAACACCAGAAGCAGTTCTACCCATAGGTCTTGTTTTACTTTCTTCAAAACGAATCGTTTTACCCGATTTTAAAGCAAGCATTACTTGACTGTCTCCAGTTGTTAATTTTGCTTCTAATAATTCATCACCCTCTTTAATGGTAATTGCATTAATACCATTTGTTCTTGGACGAGAATATTGCTCTAAAGAAGTCTTTTTAACTTGACCTTTCTTAGTCGCCATAATTACATAATGACTATTGATATAATCTTCGTCTTTTAAATCTTGAGTCACTAAGAACGCTTTTACTTTATCGTCTGACTCTATATTGATCAAGTTTTGCATGGCTCTTCCTTTGGTGTTTTTACCACCTTCCGGAATTTCATACACACGCATCCAGAATACTTTTCCTTTCTGCGTAAAGAACATCATATATTGATGGTTTGTACCAACAAATAAATGTTCTAAGAAATCTTCATTTCTGGTAGCAACACCTTTTTGACCTCTTCCTCCTCTATTTTGAACTTTATATTCGTCTAGATTTGTTCTTTTTAAATATCCCGCATTAGAAATTGTAACAACTACTTTTGTGTCAGGTATCATATCTTCAATACTCATGTCTCCACCAGCATATTCAATTTGAGATCTTCTTGCATCACCATATTTGTCTCTAACAACGATCAACTCATCAACAATAATTTGATAACGTCTTCCTTCGTCTGCTAGGATATCTTTCAAGTCAATAATCGTTTTCATGATTTCATCAAACTCAGCACGTAACTTGTCTTGCTCTAACCCTGTAAGTTGACGCAAACGCATTTCTACAATTGCTTTTGCTTGAATGTCTGACAATTCAAAACGAATGATTAACGCTTCTTTAGCTTCATCAGCATTTTTAGAACCTCTAATTATTTTGATTACTTCATCAATGTTATCTGAAGCAATAATTAATCCTTCTAAAATATGTGCTCTCGCTTCTGCTTTCTTTAATTCGAATTTTGTTCTACGAACAACAACAACATGTCTGTGTTCAACAAAATAATGAATTAATTGTTTTAAGTTTAACTGCTCTGGTCTACCATTTACTAATGCAATATTATTTACACTAAACGAAGTTTGTAAAGCGGTATACTTATATAATTTATTTAATACGATATTTGGAATTGCATCACGTTTTAAGATGTACACAACACGCATTCCGTTTCTATCAGATTCATCTCTAATATTCGCAATACCTTCTAATTTCTTGTCGTTTACTAACTCAGCAGTTTTTTTAATCATTTCTGCCTTATTAACCTGATAAGGAATCTCTGTAACAATAATACACTCACGGCCTTTCACCTCTTCAAATGAAGTTTTTGCACGCATAACAATACGTCCTCTTCCTGTATGAAAAGCATCTTTTACACCATCATATCCATAGATCGTTCCACCAGTAGGGAAATCTGGAGCCTTTATATGTTGCATTAACTCATCAATCTCAATATCTCTATTTTCGATATATGCCAATGTTCCATTTACAACTTCAGTTAAGTTATGTGGCGCCATATTTGTTGCCATACCAACAGCAATACCAGAAGCACCGTTTACCAATAAATTCGGAATTCTAGTTGGTAAAACTGTGGGTTCCTGTAACGTATCATCAAAATTCAAACGATGATCAACAGTGTCCTTTTCAATATCTTGCAACATGTCTTCAGAAATCTTCTGCATTCTCACCTCAGTATAACGCATTGCAGCCGGGCTATCACCATCAACAGAACCAAAGTTACCTTGTCCATCAACCATCATATAACGAACACTCCAACTTTGAGCCATACGAACCATAGAATCATATACAGATGTATCTCCGTGTGGGTGATACTTTCCTAATACCTCTCCAACAATTCTGGCAGATTTTTTATAAGTCCCTGTCGCTTTAATTCCTAGCTCATGCATTCCAAAAAGCACCCTTCTGTGAACTGGTTTTAAACCATCTCTAACATCTGGCAATGCTCTAGAAACAATCACCGACATTGAGTAATCAATGTAAGCAGATTTCATCTGCTCCTCAATATTAATTGGAATCACCTTTTCTCCGTCTGACATATATATTTGTGTATTAATTTTTTACTCATTTCCTTAAACGAGCAAGATACAATAAATCCTTTTTTTGTCAACAAATATTAAAGATTGATTCCTTAGAGTTATCAACATTTTTTTCTTTTTTTTAACACCCTTTACCACGCTGATTTTCAACCATTTCTACACGTATTTTACAAGACAATTTGACAAAAATTAGAAACTGGCACTTTTTTTGTAATTTTTTCATAAAAAATCTACTAAATTTACAATTATAGACACTTAAATATATGGACGATAATTTTTCACCAAGAGTACGAGAAGTAATCACCTTTAGTAAAGATGAAGCTTTACGTTTGGGCCATGATTTTATTGGCACTGAACATTTATTGCTAGGTTTACTTAGAAAAGGAGATGGCAAAGCAATTGATATCTTAACTGCATTTGATGTTGATTTAGAATTAATTCGAAAAAAAATAGAAAGTTTAAACCCTACGAACCCAAGCTTCGATACAGAAGAGAAGAGAAAGAGTTTACACTTAACTAGGCAAGCAGAAAAAGCACTTAAAACAACTTTCTTAGAAGCAAAGCTGTATCAAAGCGAAGCGATAGATACGGCACATTTATTATTGTGTATTTTAAGAAATGACAACGACCCAACAACTAAATTATTAAATAAGCTTTATATAGACTACGATCAGACAAAAGCCTTATACAAACAATTACATACAGACGATACTGAAATTTCTTTAGACCCAATTGCAGAAACGCCATCTGAAGATGAGTTTAATGAAGAAAAATCTAGTCCGTATGGACAACAACCCGGAAAAGGAAAAGCGGCTAAAAAGTCTAAGACTCCTGTTTTAGATAATTTTGGTAGAGACTTAACCTCTTTAGCAGAAGCTAATAAATTAGATCCTGTTGTTGGACGAAAAAAAGAAATTGAAAGAGTTTCTCAGATCTTAAGTAGAAGAAAGAAAAACAATCCAATGTTAATTGGAGAACCCGGAGTTGGTAAGTCTGCAATTGCAGAAGGCTTAGCACTGCGAATTGTGAACAGAAAAGTATCTAGAGTTTTGTTTGATAAACGTATTGTTTCTTTGGATTTAGCCAGCTTAGTTGCAGGTACAAAATACAGAGGTCAGTTTGAAGAGCGCATGAAAGCGCTAATGAATGAACTTGAAAAGAACGAAAATATCATTCTTTTTATTGATGAAATTCATACCATAGTTGGTGCTGGTGGAGCAACAGGCTCACTAGATGCATCAAACATGTTAAAACCGGCATTGGCAAGAGGAGAGATTCAATGTATTGGAGCAACAACACTCGATGAATTTAGAACGAACATTGAAAAAGATGGCGCTTTAGAGCGTCGTTTTCAAAAGATAATTGTAGAACCTACAACTGTAGAAGAAACAATTCAGATTCTACATAACATCAAAGAGAAGTATGAAGAACATCATCATGTAGACTACACAGATGCTGCCATTGAAGCCTGTGTCAAATTGACAAACAGGTACATGACAGATAGATACTTGCCAGACAAAGCAATTGATGCTTTAGATGAAGCGGGATCTAGAATTCACATCACCAATATTGTAGTACCAAAACAAGTATTGGCATTAGAATCTGAATTAGAAATAATTCGCACAAACAAATCTAAAGCAGTTAGTGGTCAAAAATACGAAGAGGCTGCAAAACTTAGAGATGACGAAAAAAACATTGAATCTGCTTTAGAATCTGCTCAAAAACAATGGGAAGAAGATTCTAAATTAAATAAAGAAATTGTTACAGAAGATAATGTTGCAGAAGTTGTTTCTATGATGACAGGAATCCCTGTAAATAGAGTTGCAGAAGCAGAAAGCAATCGCTTGAGTGAATTGCCAGGCCTTATTAAAGGAAAAGTAATTGGTCAAGATGAAGCTGTAACTAAGGTTGTAAAAGCTATTCAGCGTAACCGTGTTGGATTAAAAGACCCAGACAAGCCGATTGGCTCATTTATCTTTTTAGGTTCAACTGGAGTTGGAAAAACACAATTAGCAAAAGTTTTAGCAAGAGAATTATTTGACTCTGAAGATTCTTTGATTAGAATAGACATGAGTGAATATATGGAGAAGTTTGCAATTTCTAGATTAATTGGAGCACCTCCAGGCTATGTAGGTTATGAAGAAGGAGGACAATTAACTGAAAAAATTAGACGCAAGCCTTATTCTGTTGTTTTGTTAGATGAAATTGAAAAAGCACATCCAGATGTATTTAACATGCTGTTGCAAATTTTAGATGATGGACATATCACAGATAGTTTAGGACGTAAAATTGATTTCAGAAATACGATTATCATCATGACGTCTAATATTGGAGCCAGACAATTAAAAGATTTTGGAGCTGGTGTAGGTTTTGGTACTTCTTCAAAAGTAGCACAAGCAGATGCGCATGCAAAAGGAATTATTGAAGGCGCATTGAAAAAATCTTTTGCTCCCGAATTCTTGAATAGAATTGATGATATTGTTATTTTCAACTCACTAGAAAGAGATGATATCCATTCAATTATTGACATAGAATTAGATAAGTTATTAAATAGAATTTCTGACCTTGGATATACGTTAAATCTTAGCAGCAAAGCTAAAGATTACATTGCAGATAAAGGGTTTGACAAGAAATACGGTGCTAGACCTTTAAAAAGAGCCATTCAAAAATACATTGAAGACGCTTTAGCTGAAGAGATAGTCAATTCAAAATTAGCTGAAGGAGATACCATTGCAATGGATTTAGATGAGAAGAAAAATGAACTTACCATCAAAATTAAGAAAGCAAAGAAAACTCCAGAAGAACAAAAAGAAGAGTAATACAAAACCGAGCATAAAGCTCGGTTTTTTTTTATGAATAAAATAACGCATCTAACAATGCCAATTCACGTATCTTTACACCCGTTTATAAAACCATACTAATGAAAAAAATCACGTTACTTTTAGCTGTAATCATTTTACTTAATTCATGTAAAAAGGAAAATGCTAATCATGTTAAATTCTCAGGAGAAATCAACAACATTAACGCTTCTGACTCTGTACTTTCTATAAGAACTAATGTTTTCAAAAAAGACATTACAATTCAAAAAGACGGATCCTTTAAAGATACTATAAATATCGAAAAAGCAGGATATTACACCCTATCTCTAAATGGTAAGAATATTGGATTTACTTTTTTACGAAACGGTTTTGATTTAAATCTAACTGCAGAAAGAAATACATTTTTTGAAACTTCTAAATACACTGGTACTGGAGCTAATTCTATTAACTATTTATTATCTCAATACAAACTAGGTAGATCTTTTGGAGACCCAAGAGCATTCTTTTCTTTAGAAAAAGAGAATTTCTCAAAGAAAATAAACTCCATGAAAAGCAGTTTTGATAGCTTAAAAAAATCATATGCCACTATTGACACAATGTTGGTAAGAACAAATGATGCACAAAATAGCGAATTCTTTAACATGCTAGAAAAAAGTTATGACCAACAGCATGCCGCTGCAAAACAACAAACAGCTACATCTATTAATTTAACAAAAGGAAAGCCATCACCAAAATTCGAAAATTACACAAACTATAAAGGTGGTAAAACATCATTAGATGCTTTAAAAGGAAAATATGTTTACATAGATGTTTGGGCAACGTGGTGTAATCCTTGTATTGCAGAAATACCTGCCTTAAAAATTTTAGAAAAGAAATACCATACTAAAAACATCCATTTTGTCAGTATTTCTATTGATGATAAAAGAACTGCTGGTTCTTGGGATAAAGCGTCCGCTAAATGGCGAAAAATGGTAAAAGACAAAAACTTAACAGGTATTCAGTTATATGCTGGAGAAGACATGTCGTTTATGAAAGCGTATATGGTAACTGGTATTCCTAGATTCATATTAATAGACCCTAAAGGAAATATCGTAAGCCAGAATGCACCTAGACCTTCAAACCCTGCATTAGAAAACTTATTTAAAGAATTAGGGATTTAAATTAATTTAAGTTTCAACCATAAAAAAAGCAGGATTTAAAAATCCTGCTTTTTTTATATCTATATGTTGCTTACTCTTTGTAAACCCCCATTGTTGCATATTTATTCATACGTTGCTTCACTAAATCTACATCGTTTAAATCTTTCAAACCAGCATAGGTTTCTAAAATAACTCTCTCTACCTCTTTAAATGCTCCTTCTCTATCAGAATGCGCTCCACCTAATGGCTCTTTGATAATTCCGTCTACAATTTTTAATCTAATACCGTCTTCTGCAGTTAACTTTAAAGCTTCAGCTGCTTTTTCTTTATGCTCCCAACTTCTCCATAAAATTGAAGAACAGTTTTCTGGAGAAATCACAGAATACCAAGAATTCTCTAACATTAAGACCTTATCTCCTACTCCAATTCCTAAAGCTCCACCAGAAGCTCCTTCTCCAATTACAACAGCAATTACAGGTGTTTTTAAACGAGACATCTCTAATATATTTCTTGCAATTGCTTCTCCCTGACCTCTTTCTTCAGCTTCCAATCCTGGATAAGCTCCCGGAGTATCAATTAATGTGACAACAGGAATATTAAACTTCTCTGCCATTTTCATTAAACGCAAAGCTTTACGGTATCCTTCTGGATTTGCCATTCCAAAGTTTCTGTACTGACGCGTTTTGGTATTGTATCCTTTTTGCTGACCAATAAACATAAATGATTGATCACCGATTTTACCTAAACCACCAATCATCGCTTTATCATCTTTCACATTTCTATCGCCGTGTAATTCCATAAAGGTATCACCAGCCAATGCTTTGATATAATCTAACGTATATGGTCTGTTTGGATGACGTGATAATTGTACACGTTGCCAAGCAGTAAGGTTTTTATAAATATCTTTCTTTGTTTTCTCTAGCTTCTTTTCAATTTTCTTGCATGTTGCTGTGACGTCAACATTGCTTTCTTCTCCAATTAACTTACACCTTGTTATTTGATCCTCAAGGTCTTTAATTGGTTGTTCAAAATCTAAATACTCCATATTCTAGTTGTTTGATTATAACGAAATCAATTATAAATTGATTGATAATACATCGCTACAAACTTACTATAAAATTAATTATTGCAAGTCCGTTTTTACTTTTTATTCTTCTTGAATTTCTCTTTAATTGTTGATCGGTTTTTGATAATTCCGTTTAACAATACTACAAATAAAACAATAAATGCTCCATAATAAAACTCTACATTCATTTTTTCTTTATCCCCAAATATAAACAACGCTAATATAATTGCATACACAGGTTCTAAATTAAGAGTTAGCATTACTGTATACGGAGTTAAGTGCTTCATTACTTTAACAGATACAATAAACGCATACGCTGTACACACACTACCAAGCAGTATTAAATAAAACCAATCAGACACTGTTAACTTAAAAAAATCTGCTGTAAATGAATTCGTGAAAAACAAAAAGAGGGTTACAAATGCAACTCCAAAAAATAGTTGGTAAAATGAAATTACATCCGCAGCTGTTTTCTTTACAAATAAGCCGTTTAGCACAGAGAAAAGTGCGGCTAAAAATGCAGAGATTAATGCATAAATAATTCCTAAATAGTATTGCGTTTCAAAATTAAAAATGATGTACAATCCCCCTATAACAAGTACTCCTAAAATTATTTCTATGAACTTAATTCTTCTTCTAAAAAACAAGGGTTCTATTAACGAAGTAAAAAAGGCACCTGTACTCATTGTTACCAAAGCGATGGACACATTAGAAACTTTAATTGCTTTAAAAAAAGTAATCCAATGTAAGGCAATTATAATTCCAGTAAATAAAAATTTTAGTAATGATTTTTTATCAATAGCAAAGCTTTTCTTTTTGATCAAAAAATAAATAAATATAAAAAAAACAGCGAGTAACATTCTATACCAAACCAATGGTATTGCATCTATACTTATTAAAGCACCAAGTATCGCCGTAAAACCCCATATAAAAACAACTAAATGAAGCTGTAAAAAATATTTTATTTTACTTTCTTGCATTATAATATAAATAGATTGCTAAAGCACCAAAGACAAAGTTAGGAATCCAAACCGTTAACAAAGAATTTGCTCCTGCAACAGCTCCTAATACTTCAGATACTTTTAAGAAAAAAATGTACACAAACATTAAAGCAAACCCTAACGCTAAATTAACTCCTATACCACCTCTTCGTTTTTTATACGCTAATGCTACAGCGATTATAGTTAATATATAAGATGAAATCGGTAAACTGGTTCTTTTATGGAATTCTACTAAGTGCGCATTCAAGTTTTTAACACCTCTTTTTTTAGAAATATTAATATACTTAATTAACTCGTCTGAAGGCATTTCTTGTGCCAATGCAGCTCTGTAAATTAAATCTTTAGGTGTAAAAGCAAAAGTAGTATCTATAGATTTTTTAGAAAAAATACTATCTCTATCTTTATAAATTCTTCTAATTCTATATTTAGATAATTTAAACGTACTGTCTTCTTCTTTCCAACTAATACGATCTGCGGTAAACTTTCTTTTTAATCGATACCCATCATACACTTCTTCTGAAAAAGTATACCCTGAATTTGTTCTCAAATCAAAACTTTGAATATAAATATAGGAGCTATCTGTTAACTGTAAACTAAAATCTCGAATTTGATTCTCTCCATATTTTTTAGTTTTCAGATATGTTTTTTCAAATTTTTTACGAACCTTACTACTACTTGGAACCACAAAATGATTCATCACTAAGGCTAAAATTGTAACCAAAGTGGCACCTATAAAATACGGATATAAAAAACGGGTAAAAGAAACTTTAGCATTGTTAATTGCCACAATCTCTGTGTTATTAGAAAGCTTAGAGGTAAAGATAATTACAGCTACAAATAATGCCAAAGGCATAAAGGTATTCGCATAATAAATGATAAAATTCTTATAATAATCATTTAATATTTCGAATGTAGTTAATGTATCTGCTGCTAAAAACTTATCAACTTTCTCTGCAACATCTATAGCTACAGCAATCGGAATTAAAATTAATAACGTAAAAACAAAAGTTATTAAATACCTTTTTAATATGTAACTATCAATTATTTTCAAATTACAATCTTTTGTCCATTTGGATTACCATTTTATCTTTCCATTGCGTAAAATCTCCTGCTAAGATATGCTTTCTTGCTTCTCTAGTCAACCATAAGTAGAAACCTAAGTTATGTATGGTTGCAATTTGTTTCCCTAGCAATTCTTTCGCTGCAAATAAATGACGTAAATATGCTTTTGAATACATTGTATCTACAAAAGTAATATCCATTTCATCAATGGCAGAAAAATCATTCTCCCATTTTTTATTTTTAATATTTATGCTTCCATGTGCCGTAAACAACATTCCGTTTCTAGCATTTCTTGTCGGCATCACACAATCAAACATATCAACACCCAATGCGATATTTTCTAAAATGTTTATTGGCGTACCAACTCCCATTAAATATCTTGGTTTGTCTTCTGGTAAGATCTCACAAACAATCTCTGTCATTGCATACAATTCTTCTGCTGGTTCTCCAACAGACAAACCGCCAATGGCATTTCCTTCTGCTCCAACTGATGCAATAAATTCTGCAGACTGCTTTCTTAAATCTTTATATGTACTTCCTTGAACAATCGGAAAAAAGGTTTGATTATAGTCGTACTTTAAGGGTGTTTTTTCTAAGTGATTGATACAACGTTTTAACCAACGATGCGTCATATGCATAGATCTTTTTGCATAATTAAAATCACATGGATACGGTGTGCATTCATCAAAAGCCATAATAATATCAGCGCCAATAGAACGTTGAGTTTCCATTACATTTTCTGGAGAAAAGAAATGGTAAGAACCATCAATGTGACTTTTAAAATTCACGCCTTCTTCATTAATTTTTCTTCTCCCTGATAAAGAATACACTTGATAACCTCCACTATCTGTTAAAATATTACGGTCCCAATTCATAAACTTATGTAAACCACCAGCTTGCTCAATAATCTCAATTTTCGGTCTTAAATACAAGTGATAGGTGTTCCCTAGAATTATATCAGGATTTATTTCATCCTTTAATTCAGATTGATGCACTCCTTTTACAGTCCCAACTGTACCTACAGGCATAAAAATTGGGGTTTCAATAGTACCATGATCTGTTGTGATTACACCAGCTCTGGCTTTACTTTTGGGGTCGGTAATTTTTAAGTCAAATTTCATTGCTTGCAAAGATACAGTTATTTAAGAATTGAAAAGTTAAAAAAAATAAAACGTTTAACGCCTCTTATTTCTTGGTGAATGATTTTCGTTTCGTTTAGATTTTGGTGAATTTTTTCTAAATGATGCGCTTTTTTTATTAAAATCATTGGGTTTTCTAGCTGGCTTTTTTGAGGTTGGCGTTTTCACTTTCTTTTCATCAACAGATGCTTCTTCTGTTTTAGAAGATGTTGCCACCATTTTATTTATTTCTTCTAGCTCTTTTTGGGTAAGTTCTCGCCATTGACCAATTGTTAACTTCTCTAAATGAACATTCATAATTCGCGTACGTTGTAGTTTTAGAACTTCATATCCTAAATACTCACACATTCTACGAATCTGACGATTCAAGCCTTGCGTTAATACAATCTGAAATGTTTTTCCAGAAATTTTGGTAACCTTACATTTTTGGGTAACGGTATCTAAAATAGGAATACCAGCTCCCATTTTTTTGATAAAGTCATCTGTGATTGGCTGGTCTACAGTTACCACATAATCTTTTTCGTGGTTGTTACCAGCTCTTAATATTTTGTTTACAATATCGCCATCATTGGTTAAAAAAATCAAGCCTTCAGATGGTTTATCTAAACGCCCAATAGGGAATAAGCGTTCTGGGTGATTGATATATCGCGTAATGTTTTTTTTCTCTTTAGAATCTGTAGTACAAACAATTCCCACTGGCTTGTTAAACGCAATGTATAACGTTTTTGGTTTTGCTTGCAACGCTCTTCCATCTACTTTTACAACATCGCCTTCAAAAACACGGTTCCCTAATTGCGTCGGGTTTCCATTTACGGTAACCCTACCTGCAACAATGAATTTCTCTGCATCTCTACGAGAACACATTCCGGTACTACTTATAAATTTATTAAGATTTGTAGATGGTTTAGATTCCAAAATAAATGAGTGATTTTATTCCTGCAAAGAAACAATAATCTTTACAGATTAATTGTTCTAAAAGTTAAATTTATTCTTGGTGTTTTAATCAATTTTGTAGGTGGCAATCGATGCAACCAATTCGTTTGTGTAGTGTCTTTCATCACTAACAAACTTCCTCTTTCTAAAACGATATCAACTTTTTGTTTAGACTCCTTATGCTTGAAAGAAAATTTACGTTCTGCACCTAATGTTACCGAAGCTATTTCTCCTTCTTTTTTCAACATTTTTTCTCCATCAGAATGCCAAGCCATCCCTTCTTCTCCAGAATGATATAAATTCAATAAGCAGGAGTTGTACGTCGCTTTGCTTTCGGTCTCAACAATCGCTTTTAACTCCAACAATTCTTTTGTCCAAACCAATGCTTGTTTTGTAACATTCGAGTAGTTATAGTAATAATCTGTATCTCCATACCAAGCAACCTTGCGTTTGGTAATAATTCGTTTTCCAAAAATAACGGCCTCATCATTTTTCCATGCTATCGCATTCAATAAAACGTTGTAATAGTACACGCTTACTTTTTCTGATAAAATTTGACCGTGATAATTGGCAACTCCATCATAAGGCAAAATATTTGTTACTACTTCTTGGTTGAATAAATCCATAATTAAAAATAAAAAAGCGTTGTAAAATTACAACGCTTTTTTTTAAAAATAGATCAAAGAATAAATACCTATTGTTCTATTCCTTTTCTCCTGTTTGATTCATATCCATCGCATGATCATATTTACAACATCCAGGTAAACCATTATAAGATTCTAAATTACCAACTACATTTTCTGTATCATATCCCGAATTTGCTACAGCTGTTTGTACAGCCATCGCATTGGTTTTTGAAGCATCAAAAGAAACATCCATTTTCTTCTTTTCTTTATCCCAAGTTGCAGAGGCTACTCCATCTACACTATTTGCAGCTGTCTCAATTGTTTTTTTACACATTCCACAATTTCCACGCACACCAAAACTAGCTTCTGTTACAGCTATTTCCACTACTACTTCTTCTGTTTTAGTCGTTTCCTTTTTTTCTGATTTACATCCTGTAAAAACCATAGCAGCTACTATAGCTACACTAAAAATTACTTTTTTCATTTTAAATATATTTAGTTATTAATTTATAATTTCTTCTACACTCCCACATGTTAACATGGCATCCCCGAAGTAAGGGTTTTTAATATTTTCTTCAAAACTTAACCAATTTGCTCCTTTGTCATTATTTGCCATTGGACAAAATTGATTGTAAATTTCTGTATTGATTCCAAAAGCTTTTACGGAGTTTATCATTGCTGATGATAGCTGAATGAATGCTGCTCTCTGCACTTTAATTTCAGTAGATGCTTTCATTAGATGAACACTCACTTTCACCTCTTTTAATAAATTCATCCACAATTTATGCGCTGCTGGATCTTTTAATAAGTTCATGTCCACTTTTTTAAGTGAGGTGCTTATTTTTGAAACTATCTCATTGGTTTTTTCTGTTTTAGAAAGTACCAACTCATTCTTCAACTCTAAATAATTAGCAACTACAGCTTGCAATTGGTTTTGAAACTTCACAGCAACCGCTATTCTCTCAATTTCTATTTTATCTTGTGATACAACTGTAGCAGTCATCATAGATTTCTTTCCTAAAAGCTGTGCAGCTGCATCAACGGTAAATGTTCCGTTTACAACAATTTCTTCTCCAAAACTCAATCCAGAAACCACTTCATAATTTTTACCAACTGCAACTCCCAACTCTACCGATCTCATTTCAAAAATAGATTCATTAGGCACTTTTACATACACTAAAGATCTTTTCCCTGTCCAAAGCACTGCTGTTTTTGGTACTGTTATTTTTTGAGTAGCAGCAACCGTTTTTGAAATCAGACTTCCGTTGATAAACATTCCTGGTTTTAATCTTTTATGCGTATTGTTTAGTATTGCTCTTACAATAACAGTTCTTGTTTCCGTGTTTAATACGGGGTTTATAAAAGAAATGGTTGCATTTATTTTTTCTTGCGTACGTGTAGTAATATTAATTTGCTCACCAGTTTTAACAAGAGGGATTTGCTTTTCATTCATATCAAACTCTGCCCAAACAGTACTCAAGTCTGACACGCTAAAAATTGGCTGACCATCCATAATATGAGCGCCTACATTTACAGAAATAGCTGTTACTGTTCCTGTAACATGAGCATAAATTGCAAAAGCCATTTTCACTTTCCCCGTTTTTTCTATTACTGATATCTGTTCATCTTTAATTTTCCAAAATTGAAATTTTCTTCTCACAGATGCATACAACGCAGGCTGTTCTTTTCTTACGTTATAGGTTGCTATTAATTCTTGTTGAGCAATCACTAATTGTGGAGAATAAATTTCTGCGATGCGATCTCCCTTTTGTACATGCTGACCAACAGAAGTAATATATAATTTCTCAATTCTCCCATTAAAATGAGCTGGCTGTGTGGCTGTTGCATCTTTATTAACTACAATTTCTCCCGAAAGGGTAATCACAGCATTCTCTAGAGTTGTGTTTTGCACTGTACTCGTTTGAATGTTTGCTATTGCCATTGCATTTTTTGACATGGTAAACTGATTGGCCTCTAAACCATCTGCAGTAGTTTCTGCTTGTATTAAATCCATTCCGCAAATTGGACAATCTCCAGCTTCTGGTTGCATAATTTGTGGATGCATTGAGCACGTCCAAAATTGATTTTTTGCAACTGACTCATTATGTTCATGGGTGGCTTCATCAACAGATGAACCTCCAAAAAGAAACCAACCTAACAAAAGACCAATTACTAATAGTACGATGTAGCGTGTATATTTTTTCATGATTTCTATACTTTATTGCTTAAATAGTTAATAATTGTGGTTTGTTTATAATAGGTTTTCAAAGACTCTATTTGATTCATCTGAAACTTTAACTGCAACTCCTGAATATCTAACACATCATTAAAATCAATAGTTTCGGTTTCGTAACTACCAATCAATAATTGTTCTGCAGCTTTTGCTTGTTGTATATTTTTTGCTTGTGTATTGTACTTAATCCTAGCTGAAATTCTATTTTTAATTGCACGATCTAACACCACCTCTAAGCGATTCAATCGTTCTTGTTTTTCAAAAGTGATTTCTTGCTGCTTTAATTTATTTTGTTTGCTTTTAGAGGTGTATTTCTTATTAAAAACCGGAATTGAAATTGACAGCATTGGCATAACAATATCTTTTCCATTATCGCCAAAACTCATATCTGGTCGTTTAGAAACAGCGATATAATCAAACCCAAAACCAAGCATTGGATTGCTCTCTTTTTGATTTAGCAATTCAGATTGTGCAACAGATTGATACAATTTATCATATTTAGTCAATTCTGGATGCAACACTAAGTTTGCTGAATGTATCAACGCACTTTCTAAAGGAATGCTTAAAATAGTTACCACTGTAACAACAGCATTCTTATCCATATTTAACAATTTATTAAAAGCAGTTTTTTCTGCCAAATACTGCTGCTCTAGCACTTGTCTTAATTGCTCTAATTCATTTTGACGCATTTGTAATTTCAATACTGTTACGGCAGAGACTTTTCCAACCTCAACAGCAGATAATGCTACTATTTCATACGTTTTAAGAAGTTTTATGTTCTCCTTTAAAACTTCTTGTTTTCGTTGTATTGCATATAAATTATAATAAGACTGAGAAACTGATGCCATCAATTTCCTTTTTGCAATCACAACATCTTCATACTTCGCATCGGCTAATGAGCTTACATAATTCTCTCTTGCGGTTATCGATCCAAACCAAGGAATCATTTGTTTCGCTGAGAGTTTAAATCGTTGTGCTCCTGTTCTTGTTTCTGGTTCACTCACAAAAACCCCAACGCCAAATTCAGTATTTGGCAATGTCTGTACTTCATTTATTTTTTCTGAAACAATTTTATATTGCAATTCAAATTTCTGAATTTCAGGATTGTTCTTTTCTGCAATCTTTAAATAATCTTGCAAGCTTTGACCATTTGCTAAATGAAAAGCTAAAAATAAAAAAATGAAAATACTACCTTTTTTAAGTACTCTTTTGTCTGTCATAATCATTAGCTTTTAGAAGTTTTAATTGTACTTACTAGCATTGCTACTAATTCTTTACTTAGAGGGTATAACTCTTTATGTTTTTGTTCATTAATAAACTTTGTATCCTTCAATAAATCTATCCAATACACCGTTTCATTTGCTTCCTTGAGAGAAATACTCATTTTATGAATAAAGTCGGCTTTACTTTGTGCAAACTCTGCCTCTCTTATTAATGCTCCAATTGCAGTTCCACTTCGTATGAGTTGCTTGCTTAAAACATACTCTTTCTTTTCTGTTACTAAAAATTGCGATAACTTTACAATTAGTATTGCAAAATCATAACTCTTCTCTTTTAAAATATTCTTTCTCATAACTTTTAGTGTATCATTTCCCCTTTGTCACTTTCATTTACCTCTTCTCACTTTTAATTTTTAGTTTTTCACTTATCCCTTTTCACTTTTCATTTACCATTTTTCATTTACCTTTTTTAGTTTTTCACTTTTAACTCTTTCTTAAAGCTAAATAAAACAGGCACTACAAATAAGGTGATTAGAGCTACTAACATTCCTCCAAAACTAGGTATTGCCATCGGAATCATGATATCAGAACCTCTTCCTGTTGACGTTAAAATTGGCAACAACGCCAAAATTGTAGTTGCTGTTGTCATTAAACAAGGTCTAATTCTTTTATTTCCTGCTTCAACAACAGAAGCGCGAACACCTTTTATACTTGTCGGAGTATTTTTGTCAAAGGTCTGTGTTAAATACGTTGCCATTACAACACCATCATCAGTTGCGATTCCAAATAAGGCAATAAACCCAACCCAAACTGCAACACTTAAATTAATTTGATGCATTTGAAAAAGTTCTCTCAAATTAGAACCAAAAATTGAGAAATCTAAAAACCACGATTGTCCATACAACCATATCATAATAAATCCACCCGCAAAAGCAACAGCGATACCAGAAAACACCATAAATGATGTTGCAACAGATTTGAATTGTAAATACAAAATCAAAAAGATAATAACCAGTGCTAGAGGAACTACAATTGACAATGTTTTCTCTGCTCTTAATTGATTCTCATACGTTCCTGTAAACTGATAATTGATTCCTTTTGGCACAATTAATTCACCACGATCAATTTGACCTTGAATCGCTTTTTGAGCTCTTTCTATCACTGTTAATTCAACCTCATCGGTTAATTTATCAAACAATACATAACCTATTAAAAAAGTATCTTCACTTTTAATTACTTGTGGTCCTCGTTGGTATTTTAAGGTAACCAATTCTTTTAACGGAATCGGATTTCCGTTTTTAGTGGGCACATAAATATCATTGATATCTTCTGGACTAGAGCGTTGCTCTCTTGGGTAACGTACTCTTACACCATAACGTTCTCTTCCTTGAACCGTTTGTGTAACCATTTTCCCTCCAATTGCTACTTCTAGCGTGGTTTGCACATTTTCAATAGACAATCCATAACGTGCTATCTTTTCTCTATCAATATCAATTAGTAAATACGGTTTCCCTACAATTCTATCCGCAAAAACAGCTTCCTTTTTTACGCCTTTTACTTGCTTTAAGATTCGTTCTAGTTTCAATCCGAATTTTTCAATTTCTTCTAAACTCTGCCCTTTAACTTTGATTCCCATTGGCGCACGCATTCCTGTTTGCAACATAATTAAACGGGTTTCAATTGGCTGTAATTTAGGTGCTGATGTAACTCCTGGTAATTTGGTTACTTTCACGATCTCCTTCCAAATATCATTGGTAGATTTTATGTGATTTCTCCAGTTTCGATAAAAGGCACCGTCATTATTTTCTACCAAGTCTTTAAAATCAATTTTGGTTCCGCTCGAAATGAATCTCCCTTCTTTTGTTTTAAACAAGCCTTTTTCATTGGTTTCAAACGTAGCACGTTTCCCTTTTGTATTTACTTTGTATTCTGGATAATAAATAATGATATTTTCATACATAGAAAGTGGCGCAGGGTCTAAAGCGCTTTCAACTCTACCTGCTTTTCCTACTACTGTTTTTACTTCCGGAATTGTGGCTACTGCCATGTCTAATTGCTGCAACACTCTTTTGTTTTCTGCAATTCCGGCATGCGGTAATGAAGTGGGCATTAATAAAAAGGACCCTTCATTTAATGCTGGCATAAATTCTTTTTCGGTAGTATTCCAAACAGATATTCCAAACACAACAATTAGTATTGGCATGCTTAAAAACAACATTTTATTTTCTAATGCCCAGGTTAAAATTCGAACATAAAACTTTCTAAACAATGTAAAAATCCCAAGCAATCCAAAACAAATTAGCGCAACAAACAACACACTAATAAAAATGGAATTATCAACGCCTAAAGGTCTCCAATAAACGCCAAGTACAAGCACCACTGTAATAATGGCACTTACAATCGTTATCCAATTGGCTTTCTTTTCTGTAAGAATATCAAATGCTTTTAACAGGTTAATTCCACAAAAAAGCACGAGTAAAAAACCGATAGTATATCCTTGCGTTACGGCAAACAATCCAGCTAAAATAAACAAGATATTTAATGCAATCTTTCCTTTCTTAAAGGTTGATTTAACGCCGAATAACCACGCTGCAAATGGTGGTATTAAAAACAACGCTACAAGTAGTGACGCAATTAACGCCATTGTTTTTGTAAAGGCCAATGGTCTAAATAGTTTCCCTTCTGCACCAATCATTGTAAAGACCGGTATAAAACTAATAATAGTTGTTAGTACTGCGGTAATAATTGCTCCAGAAACCTCTTTTGTGGCTTTAAAAACGATATCATTCATTTTTCGTTTTTCAATTTTCATTTTCACCTTCTGCTCATCTATATGCCTAATGATATTCTCTGAGAGTATGACGCCAACATCAACCATAGTACCAATGGCAATTGCAATACCAGATAAAGCCACAATATTTGCATCTACATTAAAAATCTTCATCGCTATAAAAACCATCAATACAGCTATTGGAAGTAGCCCTGAAATTAAAATAGAGGCCCGCAAATTAAACAGCATTACAATAATTACCAAAATGGTAATCAATATTTCTAAAGTCAATGCTTCGTCTAAGGTTGTTAATGTCTCTTGAATTAGTTCTGTTCTGTCATAAAACGGAACAATTGTTACCTGAGAAATACGTCCATCTTTTAATTCTTTGGATGGTAAACCGGCACTAATTTCTGCAATTTGCTTTTTAACATTGGTAATGACTTCCATCGGATTTGCTCCATAACGAGCAACCACAACACCACCAACTACCTCCGCTCCTTCTTTATCTAAAATTCCACGTCTTGCTGCAGGTCCTAAAGAAATATTAGCAACATCTTTTAACAAGATAGATTTAAACTCTTTAGAGGCTACAACTGTATTTTCAATGTCTTCAATAGATTTTATATACCCTAACCCTCGTACTAAATATTCAGCTTGATTTATTTCAATAGTTTTTGCTCCTATTTCTTTATTGGTTTTACGAACAGCAGTTACAACTTGCGCTAAAGAAATATTGAACTGTTTTAAAATTTCTGGTTTGACATCTATTTGATATTCTTTTACATATCCTCCAATAGAAGCTACCTCAGAAACACCGCTTGAAGAAGCTAGTCCGTATTTTACATAGTAATCTTGAATGCTTCGAAGCTCTTGTAAATCCCATCCACCGGTTACATTTCCTTTTTCATCTCTACCTTCTAGTGTGTACCAAAAAATTTGTCCTAACCCAGTTGCATCCGGCCCTAAACTTGGCTGTACATTAGCAGGTAACAAACCACTTGGTAAAGAGTTTAACTTTTCTAAAATTCTACTTCTACTCCAGTAAAACTCTATATCCTCTTCAAAAATGATGTAGATACTTGAAAACCCAAACATAGATGAACTTCGTATGGTTTTTACACCCGGAATTCCTAATAAAGAAGTTGTTAATGGATAGGTAATCTGATCTTCAATATCTTGAGGAGATCTCCCATCCCATTTGGTGAATACAATTTGCTGATTTTCTCCAATATCTGGAATAGCATCAACTGCTACAGGGGTTCTTGGTACTCCTTTTATGTCCCAATCAAAAGGCGCCGTAACAACTCCCCAACCTATAAAAAGGACTAGGATAATAACGGCTACTAATTTATTTTCTATTAAAAACTTGATGCTTTTATTCAGCATAATATATTGATTTTAGATAAAGAGTACTAAGGATAAAAATAAATTTAACGCACAACACAAAAACTCTGAATTGCTCTAGGCAAACAGGAGTATTGTTACTTCATAAAAAATCAAATTAGAAAAGCTTCGTCTAAAACGTGTATGTCTTTAACGAGAATGGGTGGGATATAGTATTTATAAGGTACTACCGTACTTTCTTTGTTAGAAAACAAAGCACTGTACGTATATAAAAAGGTCGTAATAAAAAGTTGTTGTTGAAAAGCAAGCTGTTTACCATCTTGTTGAACTTCATCTTGTCCGTCAATAATTGTGATTACATCATTGCAACAAGAATCTGAGATCAGACTGTGTTCTTCTGATACTGGCATTGACATGCTTTCCATCATGCACGTATCTGCTTTCACAAATAAAGAAGTATCTACCAAACTACCACCACAATAATGCTGATTAATGGTAAACGACATTGTAGATGCCATTACCAAAAACGCCAAACATATAGCTGCAGTATTTTTTAAAATTCCTTTAATCATCAACACAAAAATAGGAAATAATTATGAAACAATTTGTTAAGGTCTCTATAAAGTTTTTAAAGACAAGTATGTAGTCTCTTTTATTCCCTAAACAAAAGCAGTACCCTGGTTCTATTTTAAGAGCCTGATGTATCTATATATCTGATATTTAATTTAGCGATATGTAGCTTCCGGAATTTTGTTTTCGTAAAACACAGTTCAATATAACAATGCTGCCAAATAACTAGTGTTTTATTCCTAATTGAATCCATTTTTCTCGATACCAATTTTTATCTGTCAATCTTTTAAATAACCAAACCCGGTGCTCTTTGTGAAGAATAGCTGCATAGAGAATGTTTAATCTAACTTTTATAAATAACAGAATTTCAATTCTATTGTGGCGTCTTTTTGTTCTTAAGCTATTGGTAAACTGTTTTTTAAAAATTGAAAGATATGCTGTTGTTTCTTTTGTTTTAAGGTATTCTAAACTATCTATCATATTAAAAACCTCATAGCAGCTTGCTAAAAAACAATTTAATGGATGTTTTAGTTTCTGTAATGTATGCACTGCATTTTTTGCATTGGTTTTTTTTGAAAGCAAAAAAACATCATATGCATTTCTTAAAGCAATGGTTTTATAATAAAATCTACTGTCGTTTATTTGGTTTGCAATTATCGATAAATTTAATTTGTTCGCATAACTCAAAACAGCAGTTTCGTTTATAACTTGGTAGTCTTTTTTTATAAAGGAGTAATTAAATTCATGGGCATATTTCTCTAACAAAAGCTCTTTATGAATCTCTACAGCTGCAATACGACCTTCTTTTTTCAATCTTGGATAATGCTTAAACTGAGGAAAGTTATATTCCGTTTTCACGACCTCTAGATACCCGTTGTTTCTTAAAACGGTTATTGCTTTTGGGTAATCTTCTTTTGAGAAAATAAAATCAATATCTCCAACCATTCGCTCGGCAACATCACTATACAAACCGGCAACTAAATTACCTGTTCCTTTTAAAAATATAGGAGTAATGCTATTGGCTAATAACAACGTATTCAGTTCTTTTGCTTGTGTAATTACTTGCTCGTTTCTCTCACGGTTTAAATGGGTAATATGCTCCATGTAAGCAACCAGGTCTTGAGGCACATAGTGCAAGAAATCTGCACGCTTTAAATTACAATACAATGCCGGAAACACATAATGACTAGTACTCACTTTTACAACAGCATCCCAGTCTATCGTATTTTCTTTTAGCTGTTTCTCTATTGCTTGTTTATTTTTATCCTCCAAAGAAATTGTTAAACAGGTGGCAACAAAATATAGTGTTTCTTTATAAGTCATCATTAAATATTTTAGAAACCGCAGCAACCAATTCATTTGTATCTGAATACGTGAGTTGATAACAGTTTAGTTTTTCAAACCAATCTAAAAACACCTGTGCATTTTCTTTTTTTGGAGACAGCCAAGAGTCAGGAACAAGCTGTTCAAAAGCAGCAATCTTAGAAATCTCTATACACGATATCTCAGCATCCTTTTGGTATTTTATAAACACTAAATCTTTACAAGGCAAATGGGTAGAGAAACCTGTATTATTCGGTTTTAAATACCGTACAATTTTATGTAATTTTTTAAAGTCATATTCTGTAGCCTCGTTTAATTCAGGGTATAATGGCAGTAACGTTTCTAAGCTATTCTTTTTTACAGAAATTGCAGCCGGAAAACTATACACTTCTTGGTTTTGCAAATCAACTGGCACAAAATCATCTGCAATGCAGTTAAATCCGTGTGCTTGTAAAAGGGCTAGAGAAGTACTTTTTCCATTCCCAGAATCTCCTAAAAAAAGAATTGCTTTTTTGCCGTTTGCTACCGCAGAAGCATGAAAAACACCTAACCACTGATCTTCCTCTTTTTTATGAATTTCTTGAATGAGTTCCATAGAGAATTTTCCTTGAAAAAAATGAACGGCATCACTATCCCAAGAACCTATAATTTTAGTATTTACGGCCAAAAAAATTTTAGCATCTTTTATAAAAACATTAAAACAAGCAGTATGTTTTGTTTGAGGTATTTCTAAATGCGCAAACTTAGGATGCACTAAAGAGCATTCTAACTCACTGTTAAAACCTGCCTTTATAACCGTGTCGTTTATTTTATAAAATTTATGAATCTTTAAATCACCCGGAATTACAACCTCTTTAAAATTATTGCTTTTTTCTAGATCTTCTGAAGTACGACATTCAAAAAAGCGTTGTTGCAGGTCTATAACAAATGTAGTACTATCTTTAATTGGTATGGAGAATTTTTTTGACACCTCTTTTGAAATAACCTCTACATTTTCTCCAGTAGATAGTTTTTTGAGTATCGCTGCAGCCGTATTTTCTAACACCAAATATTGATTATTCGATGCAGTCCAAACAATGGTTTTATGCGCTATCTTTTTAAGTATCATTTTTATGTAAACATACCATTTAGATTCCTAAAACAGAAAGGATTCCATTTAAAAATAATCAGCCCTTCTAGTCTTTTTTTACATCATTTACAGCAATTGTAATCGTAAAAGTGTCTGAAGAACCGTATATATGTGTTGGAAAAATAGCATTTGTGTGGGTTGTAGAAGTGCCATCTCCCCAGTCAATGGCGATGTCCGTATAGTCTTTAAGAGGCAACTCAAAAGCACCACTTGATATATTCCAAGTAGAAACAAAATTATTATTTTGTGCGTTGATTGTAAAAAAGGATACACAAAAAAAGAATAGCAAGTGTTTTTTGAACATAAATTCTTATAAATAGCAATTATAGGGATTCTAATAACAAATCTAATAAAAAAAACTAAGCCATAGGAGGCTTCTCATTCATAAATAAAAAATTATTGAAATAAAAAAAAGAAAAATTAGTGTAATAGAATATAAACTCATAATAGTCAATCACTTGCAAACAGAGTAAGGAAACCTTATAAAGTGTTGTAAAATTGATTATTTCTCACATCTCGAATTAACGGCGGTAAAAACAAAAACCCACAACAGTTGTTGTAGGTTTCTTTTTGCGGAGGACACAGGATTCACTGCGTGCGTCCCTAAAAGGAAACCCTGAGCAAGCATAGAAACCCAAACTCTTTACAAGAGTTTCCTGTTTTTTATTTCCATTCACTTTTGAAAATAAATTTTCAACGTTTCTGGGTTCGGATTCACTCACTCCGTTCGTGCATCCTAAAAAGGAAACCCTGAGCAAGCATAGAAACCCAAACTCTTTACAAGAGTTTCCTGTTTTTTATTTCCATTCACTTTTGAAAATAAATTTTCAACGTTTCTGGAAATAAAAAACCCATAACATATGTTATGGGTTTCTTTTTGCGGAGGACACAGGATTCGAACCTGCAAAGCTTTAACACCCGATAGTTTTCAAGACTACTTGACAACCACTGTCCAATCCTCCAATTGCCTCATCAGGTATTCCCTGAATGCGGATGCAAATATAGAACCCTTTTTCTATACTCGGAAAGATTTTATCATTTTTTTCTAATTATTTTTTTAGCCGCTTGTGCTATTTTTTGTAATACTTTTACAGTCAAATTTATAGCAAAAAATGGTAGACCTAATTTTATTAATAATTATTGGTTTTGTAGCAGGCGTAATTAACACATTAGCTGGCGGAGGGTCATTATTAACCTTGCCTGTTCTAATTTTTATGGGTTTACCTCCTAACATTGCAAACGGAACAAATAGAGTAGGAATTGTAATTCAGATGCTTGCTGGAACTGCCGGATTTAAAAGTAAAGGCATCACAACATTTCCTTTTAGTATTTACATGGGTATATCTGCACTTATTGGGTCATTAATTGGAGCACAAATAGCGGTAGATATCAAAGGAGAAACATTTAATAAAGTGCTCTCTTTTGTAATGATGGTAGTTGTTCTCATCATTATTTTTAAACCAAAGCTAAAAGCAAAAAAAATCATTGAAAGAACTACAGGAAAGCATTTATGGATTGGATGTGTCGCATTTTTCTTTTTTGGTATTTATGGTGGATTTATTAATGCAGGTTTGGGTTTTATATTAATTCTTTTTTTACATTTCTTTAATCATTTATCATTGGTAAAGGCTAATGCTACAAAAGCAGTCATCATTACTATTTATATGTCGGGTGCATTAGTCGTTTTTATCTTAAATGATGCCGTTAATTGGAAAATGGGATTAACCATGGCAATTGGTACTTCTTTAGGTGCTTGGTTTACTAGCAGGTTCTCTGTGAAAAAAGGCGATGGGTTTATAAAAATCTTCTTAATTGTTATCGTAAGTGTTATGGCAGTGAAATTGTGGTTTTTTTCAAATTAAAAAGTGGTGTTTTTAGATTAATGTAGTAATTTCGTCAGAACAACTAAATATAATTAATAATGGCTTTTAATTCTTTTGGTAATTTATTACAATTAACAACATTTGGTGAATCTCACGGAATAGCAATTGGTGGTGTAATTGATGGTTTTCCTGCGGGAATGAACGTTGATTTTGAAGCCATTCAAAAAGAATTAGATCGTCGTAAGCCTGGACAGTCTGTCATTGTTACTCAACGTAAAGAACCAGATACGGTTCAGTTTTTATCTGGAATTTTTGAAGGAGTAACAACCGGAGCGTCTATTGGTTTTCAGATTCAGAATACCAATCAAAAATCAAAAGACTACAATCACAATACCAATGTATACCGCCCTTCTCATGCAGATTACACGTATGATAAGAAATATGGAACACGTGATTATCGTGGTGGTGGAAGAACTTCTGCTAGAGAAACTGCCAATTGGGTAGTTGCTGGGGCTTTGGCTAAACAATTAATTGCACACATCAATATTAATGCATTTACATCTTCTGTTGGAGATATTTTTATTGACAAACCATATCAAGAGTTAGATTTTTCTAAAACTGACACAAACATTGTAAGATGTCCAGACGAAGCATCCGCTGAAAAGATGATTGCTAAAATCAAAGACATTAAAAAACAAGGAGATACAATTGGAGGGACCATTACATGTGTCGCTCAAAATGTACCTGTTGGCCTAGGAGAGCCCATCTTTCATAAATTACATGCTGAACTTGGTAAAGCAATGTTAACGATCAACGCTGTAAAAGGTTTTGAATTTGGTAGCGGATTTTGTGGATCAAGAATGCAGGGAAGTGAACACAATGATGTGTTTACCAAAGGCGGTAAAACAGAAACCAATCTTTCTGGTGGAATACAAGGCGGAATTAGCAACGGAATGGACATCTATTTTCGTGTAGCATTCAAGCCAGTCGCTACGATCATGAAAAATCAACAAACGATAGATTCTGATGGAAACATTACAGAAATTCACGGTAAAGGGCGTCACGATCCTTGTGTGGTTCCTAGAGCAATTCCTATTGTAGAAGCTTTAACTGCATTGGTTTTAGCTGATTTCTATTTACTAGATAGAGCAAGAAGAGTCTAACGTTTTTAAAGTTTCCTAGAATTTGAAAAACAGATTATATTTTATTGATATTGTTCGTGCTTTTGCTATTTTAATGATGCTGCAAGGACATTTTATCGATACTCTTTTAGAAAATTCGTATCGAGATTTAGATGTTAAAATTTTTAGCTTATGGTCCTTTCTTAGAGGAATTACAGCGCCTGTTTTTTTCACCATCTCTGGATTAATATTCACGTACCTTTTATTAAAAGCGAAAGAAAAAGGATTGGAGAAATCTAGAATGAGAAAAGGAATTACCAGAGGTTTTTATTTAATTGGTATTGGGTATTTCATCCGAATTAATTTTATCGATTGGTTTTCGGGAGTCTTTAATCCATCTATCTTAGCTGTTGATGTGTTACAATGCATCGGCTTAAGTTTGATTCTAACAGTAACTGTCTTTTTTTTATGTACTAAAAAAATAGTTCTTTTTTCAATAACAACCTTGATTTTAGGAGTCCTTATCTTTTTATTAGAACCTTTATATAGAGTACTAAACATAGAAGGTGTCCCACTTTTTATCCATAATTACATCTCTAAGAGCAATGGCTCTGTATTTAGAATAATACCTTGGTATGGCTATTCTTCAATAGGTGCTTTTATTGCAACACTTTTTTATTGGAACCATCACAAAAAAAAATTTAAAGCAACCGTAATTTTATCTTTTATATGCGTTGGTTTACTTCTCATCTTATATTCTTCAGAGATACTTATGCAAGCATTTTACATTACTGATGTTGCTGTATTTAAAGATGCTGCCAATTATAATTACTTATTCTCAAAGCTTGGGTATGTTCTTATGTGTTTCGCTGTGTTTTATAGCTTAGAAACGTATTTAAAGCGTCCTTTCATTTTAAGGATAGGAAATAACACCTTGTCAATTTATGTCGCTCACTTCGTTCTTTTATATGGTAGCTTTTTGGGTCTTGGCTTCAATAATATTGGTAGAATTTTAACGCCAATTCAAGTTGGTTTTGGTGCCGTATTCTTTTTAATTCTGATTGTTTTTATCAGTTTTAATTACACAAAAATAACTGTATTTTTAAAACAGTATTTAACGAAATTGTATACATATATACTTCATCTAAAAAACTAAGAATTAAGAACAAAAAAAAGTGAAACTTTCGTTTCACTTTATATTTTTAAGCCTGTCCTGTAGGTCCAAAATTCATTGGAATTGGAGCTTGCTCATACTCTTTTATTTCTCCGTTTGCTTGTTCAAAACGCTGTATATTCTCTAACAATGCTTTTGTTAAACGCTTTGCATGTTGCGGAGTTAATATAATTCTAGATTTTACTTTTGCTTTTGGCAAACCAGGCATTACATTGATGAAATCAACAATAAATTCTGATACAGAATGATTGATGATTGCCAAATTAGAATAGGTTCCCTCTGCAACAGATTCGTCTAATTCTATGTTTATTTGCCCGTCTTCTTTTTGTTTTTCAGCCATCGTAAATTGAGTGTATTAAAAAAGCCTACAAGTAAACTTGTAGGCTTTTAATATTTATAGACTTTTTTCTATTTCTTCTTTTGGACCGACAATGATATGATCATATTGTCTCATACCTGTTCCTGCTGGAATTCTCTTACCAACAATTACATTTTCTTTCAATCCTTCTAAAGTATCTATCTTACCATTAACAGCTGCTTCATTTAACACTTTCGTAGTTTCCTGGAACGATGCCGCAGAGATAAACGATTTAGTCTGTAGCGAAGCTCTTGTAATACCTTGTAACACCTGCTCTGCAGTTGCTGGTTTAGCATCTCTAGCTGTTGCTAAATTCTGATCGTTTCTACGTAATATAGAATTCTCATCTCTTAATTGACGTGAAGTAATGATTTGACCTGCTTTTAAATTTTCAGAGTCTCCTGCATCTTCAACAACTTTCATACCGTAGATAGCATCATTTTCAACGATAAAGTCATTTTTATGAATTAGTTGGTTCTCTAAGAATAATGTATCTCCAGAATCAATAATTTTAACTTTACGCATCATTTGACGTACTACAACCTCAAAGTGTTTGTCATTAATTTTCACACCCTGTAAACGATATACTTCTTGAATTTCGTTTACTAAGTATTGTTGTACTGCTGATGGCCCTTGAATATTCAAGATATCTATTGGAGTAATTGCTCCATCAGATAATGGCATCCCAGCTTTAATAAAGTCATTTTCTTGAACTAATATCTGGTTAGATAACTTAATTAAGTATTTTCTAACATCACCAGTCTTAGACTCAACAATAATTTCTCTATTACCACGCTTAATCTTACCGAAAGATACAACACCATCAATCGCTGCAACTACTGCAGGGTTAGAAGGGTTACGAGCTTCAAACAACTCAGTTACACGAGGTAAACCTCCTGTAATATCTCCAGCTTTACCAGATTTACGAGGAATCTTCACTAACGTTTTTCCTTGTTCTACTGTATCTCCATCACTAATCATTAAGTGAGCTCCAACAGGTAAACTATATGAACGTAATGGATTTCCATCTTTATCTTCAATAATTAAAGAAGGAATCATTTTCTTATTCTTAGAATCAGTAATTACTTTTTCTTGGAAACCTGTTTGTTCATCAACTTCTACTTGGAAATTAATTCCTTGTTGTAAATCATCAAAACGAACTTTACCTCCAAACTCAGAAACAATCACACCGTTAAATGGATCCCACTGACATACTACATCACCTTTCTTAATCGTTTTACTACCCATATTAAAGATAGTAGAACCATAAGGAATGTTGTTTGTACTTAACGTAATTCCTGTTTTCTTATCAATAACTTTAATTTCTGCAGTTCTTGAGATTACGATGTCAATTTCTTCTCCATTTGCATCTTTACCTTTAACGGTACGTAAATCTTCAATTACAACTTTACCACCAAAGTTTGCCGTTAACTTATTATCTTGAGAAATATTTCCTGCAACCCCACCAACGTGGAATGTTCTTAATGTTAACTGTGTACCAGGCTCTCCAATTGATTGTGCTGCAATAACTCCTACAGCTTCACCAATTTGAACTTTATTACGAGTAGATAAACTCTGCCCGTAACACTTAGCACATATTCCTCTACTAGATTCACACGTTAATGCAGAACGTACTTGAACTCTATCAATTCCTGTTGCTTGTATTGCATCTGCAGCGATAGAAGAAATTTCTTCACCAGCATTAACTAATAATTCATCAGTAATTGGAGCATATACATCTTGTAAAGATACACGACCTTCAATTCTCTCAGATAATGATTCAACGATTTCATCATTTTTCTTTAATGGAGTTACATCTAACCCTCTTAAAGTTCCACAATCTTCTTCGTTAACAATTACATCTTGAGAAACATCTACTAAACGACGTGTTAAGTATCCAGCATCGGCAGTTTTTAAGGCTGTATCGGCTAATCCTTTACGAGCACCGTGTGTTGAGATAAAGTATTCAAGAATTGATAATCCTTCCTTAAAGTTAGAAAGAATTGGATTCTCAATAATTTCTCCACCACCTGCTGTAGATTTTTTAGGTTTTGCCATTAATCCACGCATACCTGTTAACTGACGAATTTGTTCTTTAGAACCCCTTGCACCAGAATCAAGCATCATGTATACAGAGTTAAATCCTTGCTGATCTTCTCTTAAACGCTTCATAGATAATTCTGTCAATCTGTTGTTCGTAGAACCCCAAATGTCAATTACCTGATTGTAACGCTCTTTGTTTGTTAACATTCCCATGTTATAGTTTGCAATAATTACATCCACTTCTTTATTCGCTTCTGCAATCATTTTAGGTTTTTCCTCTGGAATAATAATATCACCTAAACTAAATGATAATCCTCCTTGGAATGCAAACTTATATCCCATGTTCTTGATATTATCCAAGAAATCTCCAGTTGTAGGAATATCAGTAGCTTTTAAAATTCCACCAATAATACCTCTTAAAGATTTTTTAGTTAATACCTCATTAATATATCCTGCTTTAGCAGGTACTACTTCGTTGAATAATACTCTACCAACAGTAGTTTTTATAATTTTTCGAACTTGTTCTCCGTTTTCATCAACATCAAAAGTTCTTACTTTAATACCTGCATTCAAATCAACCATTTCTTCGTTAAAAGCAATGTTTACTTCTTCTGGCGAGTAAAAAGTTAATCCTTCTCCTTTAATTGGAACTTCTGGAGTAGAGATTCTTTCTTTTGTCATGTAATACAATCCAAGTACCATATCCTGAGAAGGAACAGTAACTGGTGCACCATTTGCAGGATTCAAGATATTGTGAGAAGCCAACATTAATAATTGTGCTTCTAAAATAGCTTCTGGTCCTAATGGTAAGTGAACCGCCATTTGATCTCCATCAAAATCGGCATTAAATGCCGTACACACTAATGGGTGTAATTGAATTGCTTTTCCTTCAATTAATTTTGGTTGAAAAGCTTGGATTCCTAAACGGTGAAGCGTTGGAGCACGATTTAATAATACAGGATGTCCTTTTAAAACATTCTCTAAAATATCCCATACTACAGGCTCTTTTCTATCTATAATTTTCTTTGCAGATTTTACAGTCTTTACAATTCCTCTTTCGATTAATTTACGAATCACAAAAGGCTTGTATAATTCAGCTGCCATCTCTTTAGGGATACCACACTCTGAAAGTTTCAATTCTGGTCCGACAACAATTACAGAACGCGCAGAATAATCAACACGCTTACCAAGTAAGTTTTGACGGAAACGTCCTTGTTTTCCTTTTAATGAATCTGATAAAGATTTTAAAGGTCTATTAGATTCTGTTTTTACTGCTGATGATTTACGTGTGTTGTCTAATAAAGAATCTACAGATTCTTGCAACATACGTTTCTCATTACGTAAAATAACTTCAGGAGCTTTGATCTCAACTAACCTTTTTAAACGGTTGTTTCTGATAATTACTCTACGATATAAATCATTTAAATCTGAAGTTGCAAAACGACCTCCATCTAATGGAACTAATGGACGTAATTCTGGTGGAATCACCGGAACTGCTTTCAAAATCATCCATTCTGGCTTGTTTTCTCTAGTTTTATTAGAGTCTCTAAATGCTTCAACAACATTTAAACGTTTTAACGCCTCAGTTTTACGTTGTTTAGACGTTTCTGTATTTGCTTTATGTCTTAATTCGTAAGATAACTCATCTAAATCGATACGAGCTAACAAGTCAATTAAACACTCAGCACCCATCTTAGCGATAAACTTGTTTGGGTCAGTGTCATCTAAATACTGGTTTTCTTGAGGAAGTGTTTCTAAAATATCTAAATACTCTTCTTCTGTTAAGAAATCCATTTTTTGTAATGGTTCTCCTTCAGCACTCTTAGCGATACCTGGAGCAATTACTACGTATCTTTCGTAGTAAATAATCATATCTAACTTTTTAGATGGCAACCCTAAAAGGTATCCCATTTTGTTAGGTAATGATCTAAAGTACCAAATGTGAGCTACAGGAACAACCAAATGGATATGCCCTACTCTATCTCTACGTACTTTCTTTTCTGTTACTTCTACACCACATCGGTCACAAACGATTCCTTTGTAGCGAATTCTTTTATACTTACCACAAGCACATTCAAAATCCTTTACAGGACCAAAAATACGCTCACAAAATAAACCATCTCTTTCTGGTTTATGTGTACGGTAATTAATTGTTTCCGGTTTTAGCACCTCTCCTTTAGAAATCTCTAAAATAGATTCTGGAGATGATAATCCGATTGAGATTTTGTTAAACTTTTTTACAGTGTACTTCTCGTTTTTTCTTGCCATGGTAATGGATTCGAATTAAAATTGTAAAAATGACCTTTTAAGGCTTATAAATATATGATTGTCATCAAGCCTTTCGGCTCGATGACATTTCACTGTTTGTTATTCTTCTAATTGAACGTTTAATCCTAAACCTTTCAGTTCATGCATTAATACGTTAAATGATTCTGGCAATCCAGGTTCTGGCATTTCTTCACCTTTAACAATACTTTCGTATGTTTTAGCTCTACCTAATACATCATCCGATTTTACAGTTAAGATTTCTCTTAAGATACTAGATGCACCATATGCTTCTAATGCCCAAACTTCCATCTCTCCAAAACGTTGACCCCCAAATTGAGCTTTACCTCCTAGTGGTTGCTGTGTAATTAATGAATAAGGACCAATAGAACGCGCATGCATTTTATCTTCAATCATGTGTCCTAACTTAATCATATAAATAACACCAACCGTTGCTGGCTGATCGAAACGTTTTCCTGTTCCTCCATCATATAAATAAGTATGTCCAAATCTTGGTACACCAGCTTCATCTGTAATTTCATTAATTTGATCTAAAGATGCTCCATCAAAAATTGGTGTTGCATATTTAGTATCTAATTTCTGACCAGCCCATCCAAGAACTGTTTCATAAATCTGCCCGATGTTCATACGAGATGGTACACCTAATGGATTTAATACAATATCAACTGGAGTTCCGTCTTCTAAGAAAGGCATATCTTCTGCTCTAACAATACGAGCAACAATACCTTTATTTCCGTGACGTCCTGCCATTTTATCTCCTACTTTTAATTTACGTTTTTTAGCAACATAAATTTTAGCAAGTTTTAAAATACCAGCTGGTAATTCATCTCCTACAGAAATTGTAAACTTCTCACGACGTAAATTACCTTGAAAATCGTTTACTCTAATCTTGTAGTTGTGAACTAATTCTCCAACAGCTTTATTTAACTCTTTATCAGTAGTCCAAGACCCTTGCGTTAAGTGCGTATAATCTTCTACAGAATTTAACATTTTTAATGTGAATTTCTTTCCTTTTGGAAGAACTTCTTCACCTAAATCATTAAATACTCCTTGAGATGTTTTACCACTAATTAAAGCAAATAACTTATCTATTAATAGGTCTTTTAAATCTGAAAACTTAGTAACAAAAGCAATCTCTAAAGCAATAATAGCCTCTTTGTCTTTTGCTCTCTTCGTTTTATCTTTAACAGCTCTTCTAAATAATTTTTTATCAATTACTACACCTCTTAATGATGGAGAAGCTTTTAATGATGCATCTTTTACATCACCTGCTTTATCACCAAAAATAGCACGTAATAATTTTTCTTCTGGAGTAGGATCAGATTCACCTTTTGGAGTAATTTTCCCGATTAAGATATCACCAGGGTTTACTTCTGCTCCAATACGAATCATTCCGTTTTCATCAAGATCTTTTGTAGCTTCTTCAGAAACATTAGGAATATCATTCGTTAGCTCTTCAATTCCTAATTTTGTATCTCTAACATCTAAAGAATACTCATCAATATGAATTGATGTAAAAATATCTTCACGAACTACTCTTTCAGAAATTACAATTGCATCCTCAAAGTTATACCCTTTCCAAGGCATAAAGGCTACTTTCATATTTATTCCTAAAGCTAATTCTCCTTTTTGTGTTGCATACCCTTCACAAAGAACTTGTCCTTCACTTACTCTATCACCTCTTTTAATAATTGGTTTTAGGTTAATACAAGTACCTTGATTGGTTTTTCTAAATTTAATTAAGTTGTAAGAAACTTCATCAGACTCGAAACTAACCATTCGTTCTTCATCAGATCTATCGTACTTAATTGTAATTCTATTTGCATCTACATATTCTACGACTCCTGGTCCTTCTGCGTTGATTAAGATTCTAGAATCTTTTGCAACTCTACGCTCTAAACCTGTTCCTACAATAGGAGATTGTGGGCGTAATAAAGGCACTGCTTGACGCATCATATTTGATCCCATCAATGCACGATTGGCATCATCATGTTCTAAGAACGGAATTAACGAAGCTGAAATCGAAGCAATTTGATTTGGAGCAACGTCCATATAATCTACTTGATTCGGACTAACTACTGGGAAATCACCACCTTCACGTGAAATAACTTTATCCCCAACAATATTTCTATCTGCATCAACCTCAATATTAGATTGCGCAAATTTTAATCCTTCTTCTTCTTCTGCACTTAAATAGATATGCTTTTTGTTAACGTCTACATTCCCTTCAGCAACTTTTACATACGGAGTTTCAATAAACCCTAAGTTATTTACTTTCGCAAATACTGCTAAAGATGAAATTAATCCAATATTCGGTCCCTCTGGAGTTTCAATTGGACATAAACGACCGTAATGTGTATAGTGAACATCACGAACCTCAAATCCTGCTCTTTCTCTTGATAAACCACCTGGTCCAAGAGCCGATAAACGACGCTTATGAGTAATCTCTGCTAATGGATTGGTTTGATCCATAAATTGAGATAATTGGTTTGTACCAAAAAATGAGTTAATTACAGATGATAATGTTTTTGCATTAATCAAATCAATTGGAGTAAATACTTCGTTATCACGTACATTCATTCTTTCACGAATTGTACGAGCCATACGAGCTAAACCTACACCAAACTGACCAGCTAATTGCTCACCTACTGTTCTAACACGACGGTTAGATAAGTGATCAATATCATCTACTTCTGCTTTAGAGTTGATTAATTCAATTAAGTATTTAATGATGGTAATAATATCATTTTTTGTCAATACTTTTTGATCAATCGGTTCATCCAACTGCAATTTTGTATTCATTCTAAAACGACCAACTTCACCTAAATTGTAACGTTGTTCAGAAAAGAATAATTTGTCAATAATTCCACGTGCTGTCTCCTCATCTGGCGGCTCAGCATTACGTAGTTGACGGTATATGTGTTCTACAGCTTCTTTTTCAGAATTTGTAGGATCTTTTTGTAATGTGTTATGGATGATTGCATAATCTCCCATTTGATGATCTTCTTTGTGTAAAAGCACTGTTTTTACACCAGATTCGATAATCTCATCAATATAATCTTTCTCTATGATTGTATCTCTATCAAAAATGATTTCGTTACGTTCAATAGAAACAACCTCTCCAGTATCTTCATCAACGAAATCTTCATGCCAAGTTTTTAAAACTCTAGCTGCCAATTTACGTCCTAATACTTTCTTTAATCCAGCTTTAGAAACTTTAATTTCTTCTGCAAGATCAAAAATCTCAAGGATGTCTTTATCTCTTTCAAAACCAATAGCTCTAAATAACGTTGTTACTGGTAATTTTTTCTTTCTATCAATATAAGCATACATTACTTGATTGATATCTGTTGCAAATTCTATCCAAGATCCTTTAAAAGGAATTACTCTTGCTGAGTATAATTTGGTTCCGTTTGCGTGGAATGATTGTCCGAAGAATACACCTGGAGATCTGTGTAGTTGAGAAACTACAACTCTCTCTGCTCCGTTGATTACGAATGTACCAGAGTTTGTCATGTAAGGAATGGTCCCTAAATAAACATCTTGTACAATGGTTTCGAAATCTTCGTGTTCTGGATCGGTACAGTATAATTTTAAACGTGCTTTAAGAGGAACACTATGTGTCAATCCTCTCTCAATACATTCTTGAATGCTATATCTTGGTGGATCTACGAAGTAGTCCAAGAATTCTAACACAAAATTATTACGTGTATCTGTAATTGGGAAATTATCCATGAAAGTTTTATACAAACCTTCTTCACCGCGCTCTTCAGCTTTGGTTTGTAATTGGAAAAAATCTTGAAAAGACTTTACCTGAATATCCAAGAAATCTGGATAATCAGTCCCCAATTTGGCTGATGCGAAGTTTATTCTTTCAGTAGTGTTTTTCGTTGTCAAAAGAGAAATTTTTTTTGATTAAAATCGATGATAAAATATAAACGAATATATACACAAAATGGTTTAGGTCTTAGAACTTGCGTTCTAAGGACCTAAACCTAAGTTTGTTTAAGCTATTAAAGCTTATTTAAGCTCAACCTCTGCTCCAGCTTCTTCTAAAGATGCTTTAAGACCTTCAGCCTCATCTTTAGAGATACCTTCTTTGATTGGTGCTGGTGCACTATCAACGATACCTTTAGCTTCTTTCAATCCTAATCCAGTTAATTCCTTAACTAATTTTACAACTGCTAGTTTAGAACCACCTGCTGCTTTTAAGATTACATCAAATTCAGTTTGCTCTTCTGACGCTTCTGATCCTCCAGCTGCTGGTCCAGCAACTGCTGCTGCTGCAGCAGGCTCAATTCCATATTCGTCTTTTAAAATAGTAGCTAATTCATTAACCTCTTTTACTGTTAAGTTAACTAATTGCTCTGCGAAATCTTTTAAATCTGCCATTTTAATTGTTTTAAAAATTTTATTTATTATAGTTTATTAGTGCGCGTAATTATTTTTCTGATAATGTTGTAAGAATACCAGAAAGTTTTTGACCACTAGACTGCAATGCTGAAATAACATTTTTAGCTGGTGATTGTAATAATGTGATAATATCTCCAATAAGTTCTTCTTTAGACTTAATGTTAACAAGTGTATCTAATTGGTCATCTCCAATATAAATAGACTCTTCAACAAAAGCACCTTTTAATACAGGCTTGTCTGATTTTTTTCTGAACTCTTTAATTACTTTTGCTGGTGCATTAGATGCTTCAGCAATCATAATAGAAGTATTTCCTTTCAATACATTTGGTAACTCTCCGAAATCTTTATCAGAAGCTTCCATAGCTTTAGAAAGCAATGTATTTTTAACAACTGCCATTGAAACACCTTCTTTAAAGCATGCTCTTCTTAAGTTAGATGTAGTTAATGCATCTAAACCTGATATATCTGCTAAATAGATAGTGTTTGTACCTGCTAATTTCGCTGTTAAATCTTGGATTACTTGTGATTTTTCCTCTCTAGTCATAATTTCTAAGTTTTAACTGCTTATTAAACCGATTTAAAATCAACTGCAACACTAGGACTCATTGTACTAGACATGAAAATACTTTTGATGTATATTCCTTTAGCGGTAGTTGGCTTTAGTTTAACAATTGTTTGTAATAATTCATTTGCATTATCTGCAATTTTTTCAGCGTCGAAAGATGTTTTTGCAATAGCAGCATGTATAATTCCAGTTTTATCAACTTTAAAGTCAATTTTACCAGCTTTTACTTCTTTTATTGCTTTTGCAACATCCATTGTTACTGTACCTGTTTTTGGATTTGGCATTAAACCTCTTGGTCCTAAAACACGACCTAAGGGACCTAATTTACCCATTACACTTGGCATAGTAATAATAACATCAACGTCTGTCCAACCTCCTTTAATCTTTAGAAGGTACTCATCTAATCCAACATAATCTGCACCAGCTTCTGTAGCTTCTGCTTCTTTATCTGGAGTTACTAATGCAAGAACTTTTACATCTTTTCCTGTTCCATGAGGTAATGTTACAACACCACGAACCATTTGATTAGCTTTACGAGGATCTACTCCTAAACGTATTGCTAAATCTACAGATGCATCAAAATTTACATTTGTAATTTCTTTTATTAAAGCAGATGCATCGCTTACGTTATAAACTGTAGAGTTGTCTAACTTCGCGTTTGCTTCTTTTTGCTTTTTTGTTAATTTTGCCATTTTAAATAAATGTTATAAAGTTAAGCTGGAGCGTTTCCTGTTACTGTTAATCCCATTGAACGAGCAGTACCAGCGATCATTCTCATTGCTGATTCTATAGTAAACGCATTTAAGTCTACCATTTTGTCTTCTGCAATCACTTTAATTTGATCCCAAGAAACTTTTGCTACCTTCTTACGGTTAGGCTCTCCAGAACCTTTTTTAATTTTTGCTGCTTCTAATAATTGTACTGCAGCTGGTGGAGTTTTCACAACAAAATCAAAAGATTTGTCTTTATACACAGTAATTGCTACTGGTAAAACTTTTCCTTGTTTGTCTTGAGTTCTAGCATTAAACTGCTTACAGAACTCCATGATATTAACTCCGGCAGCACCTAATGCAGGTCCAACTGGTGGAGAAGGATTTGCTGATCCTCCGCGCACTTGTAATTTTACAACCTTACTAACTTCTTTTGCCATTCTTAAATCTTTAGTTTAATTTTTTCAGTTTGTGGAAGCTCCCCGAAAAATCAATTTCTATTTATGTAACAATTATGAAATTTTATCTACTTGAGTATAGCTTAATTCTAATGGCGTTTTACGTCCAAAGATTTTAACCATAACTTCTAATTTCCTTTTCTCTTCATTGAACTTCTCAACAGTACCGTCAAATCCATTAAATGGACCATCTACAACTTTTACTGTTTCTCCTATTATAAAAGGTATCACAATGTTTTCACTCTCAATTGAAAGCTCATCTACCTTACCTAACATTCTGTTTACCTCAGACCTTCTTAATGGCACAGGAGCTCCTCCTTTAACTTCACCTAAAAAACCAATAACACCTGTTACCGATTTAATAACGTGAGGAACTTCTCCAGCTAAATTAGCTTCAACCATTATATATCCCGGAAAATACACTTTCTCTACAGTCAGTTTTTTTCCGTTACGCATTTGAATAACTTTTTCTTTTGGCACAAGAACCTGATCTACATAATCAGATAGTCCTAAACGAGAAATTTCAGTGTCGATATAAGCTTTAACCTTATTCTCTTGACCTCCAACAGCTCTTACTACGTACCATTTTTTAACTGAATCAGCCATAGTTAATTATTAAACATGATGAAAAAGTTATCTAAACCTAATTGAAAAACATAATCAACAGCAAAAACTGCAATTGCAAAAATAATTGTAAACACAGCTACAACTACTGTAGATTTTTGTGCTTCATCTCTTTCCATCCATGATACATGGTTGCTCAACTCTTCAAACGATTCTTTGATATATTTTACCATATTATTTTTTGTTTGCACGGACGGAGAGACTCGAACTCCCGACACCTGGTTTTGGAGACCAGTGCTCTACCAACTGAGCTACGCCCGTAAAGACAAGGTGCTAACTCAATTTTGAGAAGCACCTTGTAAATTTATGTATTGTATTCTAATTAAAGAATTTTTGTTACCTGACCAGCACCTACTGTTCTACCACCCTCACGGATAGCGAAACGTAAACCTACGTTCATTGCAATTGCAGCGTGCAACTCAACAGTGATCGTTAAGTTATCTCCTGGCATTACCATTTCAACTCCTGCAGGTAAAGTAATAGTACCTGTTACATCTGTAGTTCTTACGTAGAACTGTGGACGATAGTTGTTATGGAATGGAGTATGACGTCCACCTTCTTCTTTTTTCAAGATATAAACCTCAGCTTCGAATTTATCATGTGGAGTTACAGAACCTGGCTTACAGATTACCATTCCTCTTTTGATATCTTCTTTTGCAATACCTCTTAATAAGATACCTGCATTATCTCCAGCTTCACCTCTATCTAAGATTTGACGGAACATTTCAATACCAGTAATAGTAGAAGCTAATTTCTCAGCACCCATACCAATAATATCTACGTTATCTCCTGTATTAGCAATACCAGTTTCGATACGACCTGTAGCTACAGTTCCACGACCAGTAATTGAAAATACATCTTCAATTGGCATTAAGAAATCTTTATCAATCTCTCTTAATGGCTCTTCGATCCATGTATCAACAGCTGCCATTAATTCCATTACAGAATCAACCCATTTTTGTTCACCGTTTAATGCACCTAATGCTGAACCAGCAATTACAGGTCCATTATCACCATCATATTCATAGAAAGAAAGTAAATCTCTAATTTCCATGTCAACTAATTCAATTAATTCTTCATCATCAACCATATCCACTTTATTCATGAATACAACCATACGAGGAATACCTACCTGACGTCCTAATAAGATATGCTCTCTTGTTTGAGGCATTGGTCCATCAGTTGCAGCAACTACTAAAATAGCACCGTCCATTTGAGCAGCACCAGTAACCATGTTCTTAACGTAATCCGCGTGACCTGGACAGTCAACGTGAGCGTAGTGACGGTTAGCTGTTTGATACTCTACATGAGATGTATTAATTGTAATACCTCTTTCTTTTTCTTCTGGAGCGTTATCAATTTGATCAAATGATAATGCTTTAGATAATCCTGCATCAGCTAAAACTTTAGTAATAGCAGCAGTTAAAGTTGTTTTACCGTGATCTACGTGTCCAATAGTACCGATGTTTAAATGTGGTTTTGAACGATCAAAAGTTTCTTTTGCCATGATTATTAATTTTAATTCTTAGTTAAATATATTTAGTGTTAATTCTGTTACTATTTTTATTCTTTATTTTATTGAGCCAGCGACGGGAGTTGAACCCGTGACCTCATCCCTACCAAGGATGCGCTCTACCAAACTGAGCTACACCGGCTTAAAAATTAGAGCGAAAGACCGGGTTCGAACCGGCGACATTCAGCTTGGAAGGCTGACGCTCTACCAACTGAGCTACTTTCGCATTCTATTTTTAATCCTTTGTTTTTCAATTAGAAAAACGTGGTGGTGAGAGAAGGATTCGAACCTTCGAAGACGTAGTCAGCGGATTTACAGTCCGCCCTCGTTGGCCACTTGAGTATCTCACCATTGTTTCAATGAACATTTGTTTTTTAGAGCCGATGAAGGGACTCGAACCCCCGACCTGCTGATTACAAATCAGCTGCTCTAGCCAGCTGAGCTACATCGGCATTTTGCATAAAAAAACAACCCGCTATTTCTAACGGACTGCAAATGTATAAATTTTTTTTATTTCTAAAACTTTTTTTAGCTATTTTTTTTAATTTTTAATTGACACCGAATCTCTTAACTTTTCTTTTGATTTTTTTAACTGCCTTTTTAATGAATCTACACCTACACTCACTCCTTCTTCAAACGTTTTTGCTTCCTTTTTAATCATCAATTCATTTCCAGGAATATTTATTTTTATTTCTGTAATTTTATTTTCTTTATCACTTGTTTTTTGAACCTTTAAGAATACCTCTGCATCAATTATCTTGTCATGGAATTTAGACAGTCCTTGTACTTTATCTTCTATGTATTTTAACAACTCTGAATCTGCATTAAAATTTACTGATTGAATAAATACTTTCATACGTTTCATTTTTTTTGACTTCTAGGATGAGCCTGGTTATACACTTCTTTTATCTTTTCTAGGCTATTGTGAGTATAAACTTGTGTTGAAGCTAAACTTGAATGACCTAATAATTCTTTTACCGAATTTAAATCTGCTCCTTGATTGAGTAAATGCGTAGCAAATGAATGCCTTAGTATGTGAGGACTCTTTTTTACCTTCGTAGAGACCTTACTAAAGTAATTATTTATTACTCTATAAACAAGGGTTTCGTAAATTTTATTTCCCTTTTCCGTGACCAGCAAAAAATCCGTTTCTAATTGCATCTCTTGCCTCACTATCAAATAATTATGAATTGTCTTTACTACTGATGGTATTAAAGGTATTAATCTTTCTTTACTTCTTTTTCCTAAAACCTTTAAAGATTGCGTTTCAATATGCACAGCATTTATTTTCAAACCGATTAACTCTGCTCTTCTCATTCCAGTAGAATAAAACAATTCAACTATTAATTTATTCCTTAAAGAGGTGAAATCACTTCCCTCCCCTAAAACCGCTATCACCTCATTAACTTCTTTAATAGTAAATGGCACTTGAACTTTTTTAGCCACCTTTAACGCTTTGTGCTTTACTAAGGGGTTTTGCTTAATTTGCTGAGTCTTTTGTAGAAACGTATAAAAGGACTTCAACGAGCTAAGCTTCCTGTTAATTGAGTTATTAGAAATTCCGCTATCAACAAGCAATACAATCCAAGATCTTATTTGACTATAATTAACTTCTGCTAAGTTTTCTAAATCAAATTCATTAATACAAAACTCATAAAAAGAATTAATATCCTTTTTATACGCAGTTACGGTATGCTTAGAATAGTTCCTTTCAAATTCTAAATACTCTAAAAATGAATTTACAATCATTTAATATCCCTAATGAAAATTGGTAATTCAAATTTACACATATATAAATTAAAAAAAGTTTTAAGCAAAAAAAATCCTGTCGATTGACAGGATTTATATTTTCAGTACGTTATCTCTAACCTACTTCTTCTTGTGTTCTTAATTTCTGAACATATGAAGCTTTGATGTTCTGAGCTCTTTTCACTACAGACGGCTTGTTGAAATGCTTTCTGTTACGTAAGTTCTTCATTGTCTTCGTACGATCAAATTTTCTCTTGAAACGTTTTAAAGCTCTATCGATATTCTCTCCTTCTTTAACTGGTATAATTAACATATATATGCACCTCCTTTCATCTGTTCTATCTATTTGTTTTTTTAATCGATTGCAAAAATACAATCTTATTTCGAATTCCAAATTATAAATCACAAATTATTTTCAACGTTTTTGAAATTTCTTTATACTCTAATTCACCCATTCCTTAATTTTTTTAAAGTTTTTATGATACTGAAAAATATCTACTGGATAATAACTTAAGTTCTCTTTTTGAAAATAAATACCATAAATTGATTTTGACTTAAACTTTCGATTATATAACTTAAAAGAAAACTTAGACGGGTTTGTGTTTTCTAAAAGGTTACAAATAAATTCTGAACAATATAATTTTGTTGAATCTTGAAGAGAAAAAATTTTATCAAAGCTTATTTTTTTATTTTTATAAACCAAGAGGTTTTCTTTTAGTCTTTTTATATCAATCGCATCTATGTCTTGTATAAGCCAAACACTACCATAGGTTATCTTTTCTTTTTTAAAATCAAAAAACTCCTCAAACTTTTGATTCCTTAAATCAGAAAAATCATCTTTAAAATCTAGCACATTATATATTTCCCAGCAATCCTCATAAATAGCAATACCAACGTGTGACGACAAACTATCTTTTATATTAAAATCTTTTGCGTAAAAGCCTGCTTTTGTATCTGTTCCTCTAAAAACAAGATATAAAGAGTCTTTAAAGAGCGTGTCTTTTTTAAATTTAAAATACGTTATTTCTTTTTTTTCACAAGAAGCAAAAACACAAAAGGCAAGGATTACGGTAAAGACGACTGCATGTGTTCTTTTCAAAATTTTTAAATTCTCAAAAAGAAAAACCAAAACCTAATTGTAAAGCATAATAATTTTTCATCTTAAATTCTTGTGAATATTTTTTATACTTGTTTAATAGATCTGTTTTAGATTTAAATGAGACACTAAAATTAGATTTTTTATTAATTTCAAATTGTATGCCTAATTTAGATTGAATACCTCCATTAAACCCCAATCCTTTTTTAGTAACAACACTTGTGTTTAACACATCTTCTTGTTTATATTTATACAGATAAGACCCATAAACACCTGCACTGAAAAACAAAAACATACCATTTTCTTTATTTCCTGAAAATTGAAAAGAAAAGGGTACTGTAATGTATTCATTCGTTAAAAATTGCTGCTTACCCAAACCATCATTAAAATTCCCTCTAGCTCTAATAATTTCTACACCTGTAATTAATGACATTCCTTTACCTATAAAAAACTCCCTCCCTATTAGCCCTTCATAAATCGAAGCATTTATTTTAAACAGATTTTCTGCTTCAATAGTTACAGAACCAATACCTGTAGTAAATTTCCACTGTGATCTCTCTTCTTTCTTTTTATTTTGTGAATAACCAACACTTATGGAAAGAATAATTATAAACGACAAATAATATCTGATATTTTTCATACTAAATTTATTTTAAAATAAAACTAAGAGCCAATCCAACTACAGCACCTCCTAAAGCGCAAGGAGGCCCGCAAAAAAGCTCTCCAGCCATAGCCCCTAAAACGATACCACCAACCACCTCAGTATGCGTTGGATAAGACATTCCTTTACCATAATAAATTTCATTTTCCGCAATAACCTCTTCAAGATAAACATTCCCAAAGGCAATCACTTCTTTTTCTGACGAACTTAAATTCATAAACTCTTCTGTAATCTCTGACTCTGTCAAAACAATTCCTTTAGATAATTCAATTATTTTTCGTTTTGCGAAAGTTGACAAATCCTTTGATTCAACGAGCGCTTCCAAACCTAAGTTTTCAGTTCTATTTCGCTCTGTTATGATATCCTTAACCACCTGAACATTAAACTCACCTGTTTGATATCCTAATTCTCTTGCATATTGATCAACTAATTCTTGTGTGACTTCTATATCTCCTGCAGTTTTACTTTTTAAGAGTATTGATTGAATCTTACCCATATCCTTAGCCATTTTTTTATAAATCCCTTTGTATTTTTTTGAAAGTTGACTATAGCTTAGAGCATCCTTATTTATTTCTTCATTAGAAGAACAGGATATTATTACCGAAATCATAAATACAGTGACTAAAATGGTCGCAAAAACCCCTTTTCCTTTTTTAAAATTTATCATGCTCTTTTTTTTAGTTAATAATGAACCGTAATAAACAAATAAATAAGAAAATAAGCAATTTAATGCTGTTATTCAGGTAATTACACCTGCTCAGCTACGTTCAAATTATATTCGAAGTAGTTGAATCACAACAATGAACTACAATATGAAAAAGTGTTTTATGAGCTCAACAGAGAAACTTAGATGGAATTATGGAGTAACCTAGTTATTGAAAACAGGTTCAAGAAGTGATTCTGAAATTGACGTAAAACAAGTAAAAAAAACACATCGTTCAGAAAACAAAAAAGGAAAAGAGATACAAGTGTATTCGCTAAAATAAACAGCACAATTAAATTGCAAAAAACTATGTTGCTGGCTTGTAGTCCTTTTTGTCTAGTATCGTTTTTGCGATAACAAAAAGGTTATTTTCGCAAAACTCTCAATTACAAAAAACTATGTAGCAGGTTTATAGTCCTTTTTGTCAATTATCATTTTTGCGATAACAAAAAGGTTATTTTCGCAAAACTCTCAATTACAAAAAACTATGTAGCAGGTTTATAGTCCTTTTTGTCAATTATCATTTTTGCGATAATTTCTTTTAAAATTTCAGAAGTACCGCCTCCAATTGGCCCAAGTCTACTATCTCGAAGTAATCTAGCTAATGGATAATCTTCCATATATCCATAACCTCCTAACAACTGTAAAGAGTCATAGATAACAGAATCTGCCATTTTAGTTGACAGTAATTTAGACATACTTGCTTCTTTAACCACGTATTGCCCATCATTCAACCTCTTTGCAACAGAGTAATTAAACTCTTTACACATTTCAACTTCACTCGCCATTTCTGCAACCTTATGACGCAACGCTTGAAACGTATCTAATGATTTACCAAAAGCTTGTCTTTCACTTAAATAATTCACAGAATAGTCAACTGCATATTCTGCTCTTGCATGTGCATTGATTCCCATTATCAACCGTTCTAATGCAAAGTGCTGCATAATATAAGGAAAGCCTTTCCCTTCTTCTCCCATTAAGTTTTCAGCTGGAATCTCAACATTATCAAAAGCAATCTCTCCTGTATCTGAAGCTCTCCACCCTAACTTATCTAATTTAATAGAAGAGATTCCTGGAGTAGTTCTATCTACCACAAAAATACTCATCCCATTATATTTATCCTCTGGGTTTGTTTTTGCCGCTACAATTAAGTAATCAGAATACACTCCGTTCGTAATAAAAGTCTTTGATCCATTTAGCACATATGTATCTTCCTTTTTAACAGCAGTTGTTCTCATTCCTGCTACATCAGAACCTGCAAAAGGCTCTGTTATACATAGGCAGCCAATTTTATCTCCTTCAATACTCGGCGTTAAATATGCTTTTTTAATTCTATCGTCACCTTCTTTAGTTACGTGCGTCATCGCCAAATATGCATGTGCCCACATCGCTGCTGCAAATCCCCCAGAATTTATTTTTTGTAATTCTTCTAAAAAAATAACTGTATAAAAAAGATCTAAATTCAACCCACCATATTCTTCTGGTGAATTCAATCCAAAATAACCCATTTCTCCAAACTTCTTCCAGATAAATCGATCAATAGTTCCGGTCTTTTCCCATTTATCTATATGTGGCACTACCTCTTTTTGTAAGAAATCACGAAAACTAATTCTAAAAGCCTCATGCTCTTCTGTAAAGTACATGCTATTCATAGTCTGATTATTGTTTAGTTGTTTATCTAGCCTCCAAATATAGAACTATTCTGTCGTATTTATCCTCAGGAAAACCTTCAATATTTTTTAATTCTTCGATTGACTGCAATTCAGCAACTTCATCTTTAAACTGAAAGATTTTTTTACACAAATCATAATTAATATAAGGAATAGAAAGTACCTCTTTAAAAGAAGCGGTATTCACATTCATCTTTTCTATTACAGGTTTCTCTTTTATTGAAAAAACACTGAAGACATCAGAAGCTATTTCTTTTTCTAATTTCCAAACCTCTAGCAATTGACTTTTAAATGTAAACCCTTTGATTCGTTTTCTGTACTTAATTATTCTTTGTGCTAAGAACACATTCACGCCGTTTATGGTTTGTAAGTCTTGAACCGTTGCTGTGTTTAAATTTGAAGTAGATACTCTTATAACAGTCTGTTTGCTATTAATACGAGTACTATTCTTTGTTTTATTCTGATGAACAACCCAATCTGGAAATTTAAAATATGGAGAAATCACATCGAGTAAGCTATCTGAAATTTTTGTTACTTTTTGAAATTGACTGGCTGAGTTGATGAATTTATTTTGTTTTCGAAAAACCAACAACCGATCTATCTCTTCAATAGACATTCCGAGTTGAGCTCCTTTATAATCTGTTATATAACTAGGATTGAAAGGGTATGTTTTTGGTTTTCTTTTTTCAAGCTCAATCTTCTTTAAAGAATCTATTTGACTTTGCAAACGCTGGACTTGAGTATCTGGTAACGGTTTTTCGTTGTTAGAAAAATCAACAAAAGAAAAAAGCATTTGTAATAGCACTATTAGTAATAGCAAAAATAAAACCCCATTTCTTTGGCTTTTGTTATACCAGAAATGGGGTTTTACTATTTTCATTATATACTATTTACATTATGCATTTGTTTTTATTGCATCTGTATATCTTTTCAATTGTTTTTTAACAACTGGAAACAGGAAGAATAATCCAACCATATTAGGGAATACCATTGCAAAAATCATTGCATCTGAGAAGTCCCAAATAGATTTCATACTTGCTGCTGCTCCAATTACCACAAAAATTAAGAACAATAATTTATATGCCATATCAGCTGCTTTCCCTCTACCGAATAAGAATTTCCATGCTTGTAATCCATAATAAGACCAAGAAATCATTGTAGAAACTGCAAACAATACTACCGCTACAGTTAAGAACACATTAGAATAAGGAATATATTCTGCAAAGGCTTTTGATGTAATTCCGGCTCCTTCATAAGAAACACCATCAATTAATACAGCTCCTGCTCCATCTCCTCCATATTGGAAAACTGTTGCCCCTGAAGCATCTCCTCCAAAGTTAAAGATAATGATAACTAAAGCAGTCATCGTACAAATTACTATTGTATCGATAAATGGCTCTAATAAAGCAACCAACCCTTCTGATGCTGAGTATTTAGTTTTTACTGCTGAATGCGCAATAGACGCAGAACCTGCTCCTGCTTCATTTGAAAATGCAGCTCTTTTAAATCCTACTAACAAGACCCCAATAAATCCTCCAACTCCAATAGCTGTTGGATTAAAAGCTTCTCTAAAGATCAAAGAAAATGCATCATCAATTAAAGAAAAGTTAGCACCTAATATATATAAACAAGCTAACACATACAATCCTGCCATAAATGGAACAACCTTCTCTGTTACTTGAGCAATTCTTTTAATTCCTCCAATAATTATAACACCAACTAAAATTGCTAATACAACTCCAATCCATGCTCCTGCTGCAGTACTTTCTAATCCTAACAGTTCTTTTAATACTACTGTTGCCTGATTAGATTGTGCAGCGTTACCACCACCAAATGATCCACCAATACAGAAAATAGCAAAAATTACTGCTGTAATTTTCCCTAACATCCCGAATCCTCTTTCTTTCAATCCTTTACTAATATAATACATTGGACCACCATAAACGGTTCCGTCTTCTCCTACATCTCTATATTGAACTCCTAATGTACATTCTACAAACTTTGTAGACATTCCTAAGAACCCACAAATTACCATCCAGAATGTTGCTCCAGGACCACCAAGTGCAATTGCCAATGCAACACCTGCAATGTTTCCATTACCTACTGTTCCAGAGACTGCGGTAGCTAATGCTTGGAAGTGTGTTACCTCTCCTTCTGCGCTTTCATCCTTAATAGTTCCTTTCACATCACCATCAATTGCTAATGCAGCATCTCCTGCTCCGTGATGATCTAATTCATCATATTTACCTCTAACTACATTGATTGCAGTTTTAAAATGAAAAATATTTGGAAACTTAAAATAAACTGTAAAAAATAACGCACTACCAACTAATAAAAGAAGTACAAATGGAATTGTTACACTTTCACTTTCGTAAATTGGAAAGAAAATTATACTGCTGAAAAAATTTGAAATCGGAGCAAAGGCTTCGTCAATTTTTTGATCTAAACCTTTTTCTTGAGCAAACGTAAACATTGGAATTGCTAAAAACAGCAACGATAGAAACTTTTTCTTCATAATATAATAAGTTAGTTTATTTATTTAGTTGACCGCAATATCATAAAAAATTGAGCTTTTGACAACTTTTATCCATTAAATATGAATTTTACATCAATTTCAGTCTAAATCTTTGCAAATCCTCTTTAAAGGTTTTTGGATAGAAATCTAAAACAGTATTCGTTTTAGACAAATCAAAACCTGTTTTTTCTGGTCTTGGTGCTGTTTGATTTAATGTTACTGTAGAAATCGGCTTGATCAAGGTTGTATCTAAGTGAAAAGCAATAGCAACTTCTTGAGCAATCTCATAAATACTTAACAACTGACTGCTAGAAATATTAAAAATACCTTGAGCCTTTTTATCGATTGATAATTTACACGCCATTGCTAAATCTTCTACATACGTTGGTGCTCTGTATTGATCATCTACAATGGTAATCTCTTTTTGCTGTTCTAAAGACTCCTTTACCCAAAGCACAATGTTGCTTCTGCTCATATCGTTTACCAAACCATACACCAATATGGTCCTTAGAATTGTAAAATTTATTGTTGATTTTTGCAGTAATTGTTCAGAAAGAAGTTTCGTTTCTCCATAATAACTTAATGGATTTGGAGTATCCTCTTCTGTATAATTTCCTTTCTCTCCATCAAAAATAAAATCTGTTGATATGTGAATTAAGTGTGCATTTATTTCTAAACATACCGCTGCTAAATTTTGAACAGCGTTTACATTTAAAGCATAACAACCTACTCTATCATTTTCGCACGCATCAACATTTGTCATTGCTGCAGTATTGATAATAAAATCTGGCTGAATTTTTAACAGCGCTTCTTTTACCCCGTTCTCATTTGTTATATCAATATCGTGGTGTTCAAAACCTGCTCTTCCACTTCTATTACCTCCTCTTGAAAACCCGAAAACTTTATAGCTTTCTTTTTCATTTAATAAAAGAGCAATTAAATTCTGACCTAACAACCCATTACTACCTGTAATTACTACTTTTACCTGCATTAAAACAATTTCCTTAATTTAACAATTTGTTCTGGCCGACCTAAAACAATTAAGCTAGAATCTGCTATTAATTTTATAGATGCTTCTGGATTGATAATGTAATTCCCTTCTGATGCTTTAAAACCAATTACTGTACATCCGGTTTTTTTACGCAAATCTAAATCCAAAATTGTTTTATCTAAGTATTCTTTTGGCAAGTCATTAACCGCTACTTCTTCTAAATTCGCAGTCGTTTCTCCTTCAATAGTCAACCGATCTACAAACTCTAATACATCTGGTGTTACAACCAATGATGCCATATGCGCTCCTCCCAGTTTATCTGGCATTATGACATTCGCTGCACCAGCAATTTTTAACTTATTATAGGAAGATTCATTAGAAGCTCTACTAATTATTCTGCATTTTTTATTTAATTGATTCGCTGTTAACACCACAAATAAATTATCAGCATCTGAAGGTAATGCAGTAATTAAATTACTTGCTTTTTCTACCCCTGCTTTTAACAACGCTTCATCTGTTGTTGCATCTCCTTCTATACATAAAATCCCTGCTTCCTCTAAAGAGCTAACCAATTCTTTATTTTTCTCAATAACCACAAACTCTTTTTGATAGTTTTTCAACTTAATTATTGCTTGCATACCGTTTCTACCATACCCGCAAACGACAACATGTCCTTTCATTTTATCAATTTTCTTCTGCATTCTCTTCAATTTTAATTGTTTAAAAAATACGCCACTTGCTAAAGCCTCTGTAAAAGCCGAAACCGCATATCCAAAAAGCGATATACTTGTTAAAATTAAAAATATTGTAAATATTTTCTCACTGTTATTCATTGGATGTAGCTCCCTATATCCAACCGTAGAAATCGTAATTACCGTCATGTAAACAGCATCAATAAAATTAAATCCAGACAAGACCATATAGCCAATTACCCCAATAGCCATCACTGAAAATAAAAAAAATAGTGCCTTATGAAACTTCGTTTTAAATTGTATCATTATAAATCAAAAACTGAACTTCGTTTTGTGTAAATCATATCTTTTAAGCGCAATACAAAAGCCAAGGTTAAATACAAACCAAAAGATAAGCCAATGGTAACAAAAGAGATGTATATAAAGAACAGCCTTACGTTTAAGGCGCGCATTCCTAAACTATCTGCAAGTCTTACCGAAACCGCAAACCCATGGCGCTCAAAGTAATGTCTAACTGAATGTACAAAGCTCATTTAAAAATATTTATAGATGCAAGATAGTATTTTAAGACGAATTGCTCTTTGGTTTCTAGTATAAAATAAATTGGTTTGTGTAACTTTGCTTTTTTCGTAAAATCACCACTTTGAAACAACAAGAATATATAGAGGTTTATGGGGCAAGAGCCCATAATTTAAAAAATATTGACGTAAAAATTCCAAGAGAAAAACTAGTTGTAATTACTGGTTTAAGTGGTAGCGGGAAATCATCTCTAGCATTTGACACCATTTACGCTGAAGGCCAACGAAGATATATTGAAACGTTCTCTGCCTATGCAAGACAATTTCTTGGCGGATTAGAAAGGCCCGATGTTGATAAAATTGACGGCTTATCTCCTGTAATTTCTATTGAGCAAAAAACCACCAACAAAAGCCCAAGATCAACAGTAGGTACAATCACCGAAATTTATGATTTTTTAAGGCTTTTATTTGCAAGAGCTGCTGATGCCTACTCGTACAATACGGACGAAAAAATGGTGAGCTATTCTGATGAAAAGATTAAAGAATTAATTCTATCAGACTTTCAAGATAAAAAAATTGCCGTTTTAGCTCCGTTAGTAAAGTCTAGAAAAGGACATTATAGAGAATTGTTTGAACAAGTTTCTAAGCAAGGTTTTGTGAAAGTTCGTGTAGACGGAGAAATAAAAGAAATAGAGAAGGGAATGCGTTTAGACAGATACAAAACGCATGATATTGAAGTTGTAATTGATAGAATCGTTGTAAACAATTCCGTAGAAAAAAGATTAGAAGAGACTATTAAAACAGCTTTATATGCTGGTGATAATATTTTAATGGTTATTGATATTGAAACTAATGTCCCAAGATATTTTAGTCGAGATTTAATGTGTCCCACAACCGGAATCGCATATCCAAACCCCGAACCAAATAACTTTTCATTCAACTCACCAAAAGGAGCTTGCCCAGCTTGTAATGGATTAGGGATTACAAATGAGGTTAATTTAAACAAGGTTATTTTAGACGATTCCATTTCGATTAAAAATGGCGGAATTATCCCTTTAGGAGAACAAAAAAATAGTTGGATTTTTAAACAATTAGAATTGATCGCTGAACGATATACATTCAAATTGAACGACCCAATTAATAAAATACCGAAAGAAGCATTAGATGTCATATTAAATGGTGGGAGCGAAAAATTTAATGTAGCTTCAAAAACGATGGGCGTAACTCGTAATTACGAAATAGATTTTGAAGGAATTATTTCATTCATTACAAGTCAATATAAAGAGAGCGACTCAACATCTATCAAAAGATGGGCAAAAGATTTTATGGACGAAGTAACCTGTTCTTCGTGCAATGGAAATCGCTTAAAGAAAGAGGCTTTATATTTTAAAATTCTTGGCAAGAACATTAGCGACTTAGCTAAAATGGATGTTACAGAATTGGCTAATTGGTTTGACAATGCAGAAGATAAACTCTCTGAAAAACAATTAATAATTGCTTCAGAAATTTTAAAAGAGATCAAAACACGAATACAGTTTTTAATTGATGTAGGCTTAGACTATTTAAACTTAAATAGAACTTCTAAATCTTTATCTGGTGGAGAAGCGCAACGTATTCGTTTAGCAACACAAATTGGCTCACAACTAGTTGGTGTGCTATATATTTTAGACGAGCCTAGTATTGGACTGCACCAAAGAGACAATCAAAAATTAATTGATTCATTAATCAAGTTAAGAGACCTCGGGAATTCTATTTTAGTAGTTGAGCATGATAAAGACATGATTGAAGCGGCTGATTTTGTGTTTGATATTGGTCCAGGAGCTGGAAGACATGGTGGAGAAATTGTGAGTGAAGGTACTTTTGAAGAACTAAAAAAGCACAGCACTTTAACTGCTGATTACATTACTGGTAAAAAAGAAATTTCTATTCCAAAGAAAAGAAGAACAGGAAACGGGCACAAAGTAGTGCTAAAAGGAGCAACAGGAAACAACTTGAAAAATGTTTCTGTAGAGTTTCCTTTAGGGAAAATGATTTGTGTTTCTGGTGTTTCTGGAAGCGGAAAATCTACCTTAATAAACGAAACATTATACCCTATCTTAAATGCACATATTTATAGAGGTGTAAAAAAACCAATGCCCTATAAAAGCATCAAAGGGCTAGAACATATAGACAAGGTAATTGACATAGATCAATCTCCAATTGGAAGAACCCCAAGGTCAAACCCCGCTACTTATACTGGCGTTTTTAGTGAAATACGAAGTCTATTTGCGCGCACACCAGAAGCAGCGATTAGAGGCTATAAACCAGGAAGGTTTTCATTTAATGTTACTGGTGGTAGATGTGAAACGTGTCAAGGCGGTGGAGTTCGTGTAATAGAAATGAATTTTTTACCTGACGTTCATGTAGAATGTGAAACCTGTCAAGGAAAACGTTTTAACAGAGAAACTTTAGAGATTAGATACAAAGGAAAATCTATTGCTGATGTTTTAGCAATGACAATTAATGACGCAGTTGTATTCTTTGAGAAAGTTCCAAAAATTCATCGTAAAATAAAAACAATTAAAGATGTTGGCTTAGGTTATATCACACTCGGACAGCAATCAACCACGCTTTCTGGTGGTGAAGCACAACGCATCAAATTGGCTTCAGAATTATCTAAAATAGACACGGGTAACACTTTTTATATTTTAGATGAACCTACAACTGGCTTGCATTTTGAAGATATTAGAGTTTTAATGGATGTACTAAATAAACTAGCAGACAAAGGAAATACTGTGCTAATTATTGAACACAATTTAGATGTTGTTAAATTGGCAGATTATATTATTGACATCGGGTTAGAAGGTGGTAAAAATGGAGGGCAAGTACTTTGTACAGGAACCCCAGAAGAAATCTCAATGCATCCTAAAAGTTATACTGCAAAGTTTTTGAAAAAAGAACTATCTTAGCATGTTTGCCAAAATTCTATTTTTGGCAATTTTTAGCTAAATAATTAATTATAAAAAAGATAGATTATGAACCCAAATGAAGATAGAAAAATCAGAGAAAGATTAGAGCAAAAAACATGGAATCAGATAAAAACTAATGATTCTTGGGCGATATTTAAAATCATGTCCGAATTTGTTGAGGGATATGAAAAACTAAGTAAAATAGGACCTTGTGTTTCTATATTTGGATCTGCAAGAACAAAACCAGAAGATACATTTTATAAATTATCAGAAGAAGTTGCTTTTAAATTAACACAGAACGGATACGGTGTAATTACCGGTGGTGGACCTGGAATAATGGAAGCGGGAAACAAAGGAGCACATAGAGGAAAAGGAACCTCTGTTGGTTTGAATATTGAACTCCCTTTTGAACAGCATTACAATCCTTGGATTGATAGCGATAAAAATTTAGAATTTGATTATTTCTTCGTAAGAAAAGTAATGTTTGTAAAATACTCTCAAGGATTTATTGTGATGCCAGGTGGTTTTGGAACTATGGATGAACTGTTTGAGGCAATCACTTTAATTCAAACTAAAAAGATTGGACGCTTTCCTATCATTCTAGTTGGAAAAGATTTCTGGAGTGGCTTATTAGACTGGATCAAAAAAACGCTAATTGCAGAAGGAAATATTAGTGAAGAAGATTTAAATTTATTTAGAGTTGTAGACACTGCTGATGAAGCAATTGACCACCTAAATAGATTTTACTCTAAATATAGTTTAAAACCAAACTTTTAAATAAAATTCCTCCTGCTATTTTTAATATAGATTTAAGAATAGCAGGATTTTATTTTAGAAAACACGTGTATTGAAACAGAAACTACTCCCCTTAATTATTTTCCTATTCTGTTCGTTTGGCATCTACGCACAAACAAACAGAATAAAAATTGACGCTGTTATAGATGATAAAACAGATGTCATAAAAATCCAACAAGAAATAGTTTTTCACAACAAAACCAACAACGTATTAGATCAAATATATCTTCACAATTGGCAAAATGGATTTAAGGATCGGAAAACACCATTATCCAAAAGATTAATTGAAGACTATAAGAAATCTCTTTACTTTGCTAAAGAAAAAGAACGTGGATTTACTAAAATATTAAACCTAACAGCGAATTATACTAATATTCGTTTCTCCTCTAAAGAGTTTCAAGAAGACATCATTAAACTAGACTTAAACAAAAGTTTGAATCCTAATGATTCTATTATCATTAACGCAACCTATACTGTAAAAATTCCTAATGCTAAATTTACTGGTTACGGAAAAACTGCAACAGGGTATTATTTACGTTTCTGGTATTTAACCCCTGCTGTTTTTAACAAAAACTGGCAATTAATGAGTAATTTAAATATTGATGATTTATTTATGGATGTTGCAAATTATGACATCACCTTTAAAACTCCTCAAAACTATTTTATATCCTCAAACCTACCTTCAAAAAAAAGCAGTAATACCGTCTTTAATTTCTACGGAAAAAACAGAACAGACATTATAATAAATATTGATAAAACCAATCAATTTACAACGTACAACACAAAAAATATTGATATCGTCACAGACATCTCTTTTAAAGGGTTAAATAAAACACTAGCCACTAGCATCTTAAATAGAGAGCTTGATTTTATAGAAAAATTCTTAGGAAAATACCCGCATCAAGAAATACTTGTTGATAAAATTACACTAAAGGAAAACCCCATATACGGACTAAATCAACTGCCTAAATTTCTAAACACCTTTTCTGATGTTTTTGACAGAGATATAACCCTATTTAAAGCACTTGCAAAGAAATACATTGACAATACCTTATTGCTAAACAGAAGGACAGATTACTGGCTAACAGATGGAATTCAAGTGTTTTTATTAATGGAATACGTAAAAGAACACTACCCAAAAGTTAAACTTCTAGGATCTGTTTCTGATACTTGGTTGTTAAGCAAATTTAATTTTTCCAAATTTAATTTTAACGACAAGTATCCTTTTGTATATCAATTCATTACACGTAAATTCTTAGATCAATCACTAACAACTCAATTAGATTCTCTTTCAAATTTTAATAGAAAAATTGGTAATAAATACAAGGCTGGATTAGGGATGCAATACTTAAATGGTTATTTAGGAGACAGTATCGTAAAAACATCTATTAAAGAATTTTATAGTTCTCGAAAATTACAATTAAGCACTAGTTCTGACTTCAAAAAAATCATAACCTCTAAAACAGACAAAGATTTAAGCTGGTTTTTTGGCGACTATATTAACACCAATAAAAAAATAGATTACACAATCAAAAAAGTAGACATCGTTAATGATTCTTTAAAAATAGTCATTAAGAATTTAAGAAATATTACCGCTCCCGTTGCATTATATGGAGTTAAAAATAAAAAAATAAAATTCAAAACTTGGGTCACCGAAATAGACTCTACTAAAACAGTAACAATACCAAAGGGAGATTTTGATAAAGTCTCATTAAACTACGAACAAATATACCCTGAATACAACTCTTTAGATAATTGGAAAAATACCAATAAAACCCTACTAAACAAACCGCTACAATTCAAGTTAGTAAAAGATTTATCAGATCCTTATTACAATCAATTATTTTACCAACCTGTTATAGATTACAATTATTATGACGGCCTGAGTCTTGGTGTAAAATTACACAACAAGCCAATTATTAAACGGAATTTTAATTTCAAAATCATTCCGAAATACGCCACTAAAAGCAAAACACTAACCGGATCAACATCAATAACATATAATCAGTTTTTTGAGAAATCAAAATTACAAAATATTGTTTATGGTTTATCTGCTAGCAACTACCATTATGCTCCAGAACTTTCTTACAGTGTTTTTGTTCCGTATGTTTCATTTAATTTTAAAAGAGAAAGCTTAAGAGATGTGGGCGGGAAGTATTTTATGGCAAAACTCATAAATATCGACAAAGAATCTGCACCAAACATAAGAACCAAAGAACAAGACAAATACAGTGTTTTAAATTTAAAATACGTGTATTCTAAACCCAATATAATTAAAGAAGTTTCTTACAAGTTTAATGTAGACATTGCTTCTAACTTTACAAAATTATCTACAGACATTCGATTTAGGTCTTTAACATCTAACAACAGACAATTGGACTTTCGCTTTTTTGGTGGTGCCTTTTTAAACAACAATACAACAGGTAATTATTTTAGCTTTGGTTTAGACAGACCTTCTGATTATTTATTTGAACAAAATTATTTTGGGAGATCTGAAAGTTCAGGAATATTTAGTCAACAATTTATAATTAATGACGGAGGCTTTAAATCTGTGTTACCAACAAGGTTTGCAAATCAATTTATGTTTTCTTTCAACTCGAGCATAGGGGTTTGGAGGTGGCTTGAATATTATAACGATGTTGCTTTTCTAAAAAACAAAGGAGAACGTATTTATTTTGGGTACGAAAACGGAATTAGATTTAACTTTATCCATAACATTCTAGAAGTATATCTCCCTATGTATTCAAACTTGGGTTGGGAAATAAATCAAGAAGCATATGCCAGTAAAATTAGGTTTGTTCTTACCATGAGACCATCAGCTATTTATAACTTTTTTAGAAGAGGCTTTTTATAAACCTTTTTTAATTACATATTTCACATAATTACTTCTTTTACACCATTACTTATTGCGGTATTCTCAATGGAATAATATATTTTTAAATATCAATCAAAAAACTTACCTTTGCAAAAGACATCAAACACACAACACATGACCCAAGATACAGTAATTTCTAATTCAGAAAAATTATCTTTTATTGATTTTCGTAACGAAGTTCTAAATGATTATAGAATTGCTCGTATTAGTAGAGAATGTAGCTTGTTAGGTCGTAGAGAAGTGCTTACTGGGAAAGCAAAATTTGGAATCTTTGGTGATGGTAAAGAAGTGCCTCAATTAGCCATGGCTAAAGCGTTTCAAAAAGGAGACTTTAGATCTGGTTACTACAGAGATCAAACTTTTATGATGGCTATTGGAGAGCTAACCGCACAGCAGTTTTTTGCAGGTTTATATGGACATCCAAATATAGAAGCTGACCCAATGTCTGCAGGCCGTCAAATGGGAGGTCATTTTGCAACGCACAGTTTAGATGAAAATGGCGATTGGAAAAACTTAACTCAACAATACAATTCTAGTGCAGACATCTCTCCTACCGCAGGTCAAATGCCACGGTTATTAGGATTAGCACAAGCTTCAAAAGTATACAGAACTGTAAAAAATCTTGAAAACAACACAAATTTCTCTGTAAAAGGGAATGAAGTTGCTTGGGGAACAATTGGAAACGCAAGCACAAGTGAAGGCTTATTTTTCGAAACAATTAATGCTGCCGGAGTATTACAAGTACCAATGGTAATGAATGTTTGGGATGATGAATACGGAATCTCGGTACACGCAAAACACCAAACGACTAAAGAAAGTATTTCTGAAATATTAAAAGGATTTCAGAGAGATGAAAAAAATAAGGGATACGAAATTATAGTTGTTAATGGTTGGGATTATGTTCAACTAATAGATGTTTATAATAGAGCATCAAAAATAGCTAGAGAAGAGCATGTTCCTGTTTTAATTCACGTAAAAGAACTAACACAGCCACAAGGGCATTCAACTTCTGGTTCTCATGAGCGTTACAAAAATGCGGAACGTTTGCAATGGGAAAAAGATTTTGATTGTGTTGCTAAAATGAGGTCTTGGATTTTAGATTTTGAATTGGAAGATGAAACTGGAGAAACCCTTAAGTTTGTGAATTCTGAAGAGGAATTAATTGCCATCGAAAAAGAATCTAAAAAACTTGTTAGCCTAGCAAAAAGAAATGCCTGGGACGCTTACTTAAATGAGATTAAAACAGAAGTAACAACAGCAATCTCTCACTTAACCAATTTAGCAAATAAGAGTAGTAACCGTTCATTTATCACAAAACTAAAAAACGATTTAGAGAGCATTTCTGAACCAATCAGAAAAGACATATTGATTGCATGTAGAAAAGCTTTACGTTATGTGAAAGATGAAACTTTTACAGAAAAAATAGTAGTACAAAAATTTATTAAAGAGCAAATTAATAATGGACACACTCTTTTCTCTACCCATTTAACAAGTGAAACAGAATTTGCTCCAACTAATATTAGCCCGATAGAACCTACATACAACACTGAAGAGAATTTGGTAGACGCTAGAGTTATTATGAGAGATAATTTTGATGCATTGCTTAAAAAATATCCTGAAGTATTAATTTTCGGAGAAGATGCAGGGTTTATTGGAGATGTAAATCAAGGCTTAGAAGGATTACAAGAAAAATTTGGAAGCACAAGGGTTTCTGATACAGGAATTAGAGAAGCTACTATTTTAGGACAAGGAATTGGAATGGCAATGAGAGGCTTAAGACCGATTGCAGAAATTCAATATTTAGACTACTTATTGTATGCATTACAAATAATGAGTGATGATTTAGCTACCTTAAGGTACAGAACTTTAGGAAGACAAAAAGCGCCGTTAATTATTAGAACCCGTGGACATAGATTAGAAGGGATTTGGCATTCTGGCTCACCAATGGGCGGAATCATAAATAACTTAAGAGGGATTCATGTATTGGTTCCTCGAAACATGACAAAAGCTGCTGGATTCTACAACACTCTTTTAGAAGGTGATGACCCTGCTTTAGTTATAGAGTGTTTAAATGGGTATCGTTTAAAAGAAGAATTACCTACCAATTTAGGAGAATTTAAAACGGCAATTGGAGAAGTAGAAACAATTAAGAAAGGTACAGATATTACTGTCGTTTCTTATGGTTCTACATTAAGGTTAGTTGAAGAAGCTGCCAAAGAACTATTACAAGTAGGAATCGATATAGAAATTGTTGACGCACAAAGTTTACTGCCATTTGATTTAAATCACGATACTGTAAAAAGCGTTGCTAAAACAAGCCGATTGTTAATCGTAGATGAAGATGTTCCTGGAGGAGCATCTGCTTATTTACTTCAAGAAATTTTAGAGAACCAAAACGGGTATCAGTATTTAGATAGCAAACCATATACATTAACTTCAAAAGCTCACAGACCTGCTTATGGTACGGACGGAGATTATTTCTCTAAACCATCTGTAGAAGATATTTTTGAAGCTGCATATAAAATAATGAATGAAGTAGCACCTACAGAATTCAAAAGTTTATACTAAATTTTTCTTAGTAAACTACTACCTATTGCGCACTGTAAACAACGTTTCTTTGCGCAATAGTTGTTTTTAAGTTCTAATAATGCTTGTGAATCATACGCATTATCCGCTTTAATTTTCAATTCTGAGAACTTAGATACAATCGCATTTTTTTCTGCTTTTATATTTTTTAAAAAACTTAAAAAATCTTCATCAATATTCGCATTCAAGCTTTTTAAATAGTTAAATTTTAATGGTATAATCGTGTTAATCAATAACAAATCTACAAAAGAGGTAGTCATTTTTTTCAGTTTCTTGGGCGCTATTTTTTTAAATGTATAGTGTGTTTCCCAAAACTCATTTAAGGACACAGTAAACAAATCATAAAATTCCTCTAACTTGGTAAAGCGCATCAATTTTGAAAACAAACTTTGATTCTGATGATAAATCGCTCCTATTTGCGCAATTCTAATGGTTGGAAAATTACTTGGACGTATTTTAAAAAACTGAAATTGATTTTCATTGATAGACGTTAGGTTGTATTTATGTTTTAAAAATTCATATTCAGATTTCAATTTTAAATAATAAATATCTTCAATTTGCGTGTCTAAAAACCCTGCTTGACCAAACAACAATGCATTCAATTTTAATACATCATTTTGCTCTTTTCTTATCACTGAAAAATCAATTGAATTCGCCAAAGTCAAAAAGGACTCTCCATTTATTTTTAAACCAAAATTCTTCATTAACAACGTAAACAACACCGCTTCATAATCATTGTTAGACACCAAAAGCAAGTCGTCTATTAACTTTGATTTTGCTTCTAACCGATCAAAGTACAGTCGCATTTTCCAATTATCCATCACAAAAGAATCAACAGAGTTCAGTAACTTCTCACAAGGAATCCAACGCAACTCCTTAGAAAATAACCGATGGTAGTTCTCCAATACATCCTTTGAAATAAAGTTAGAAATTTCTATTGTTGCCAACGGCTGATTGCTCTTGTCGAAAATTTCCACATCATCTTCCCAAACAACATGTAACACCACCGTGTCGTAATTTACATCACTTTCATGTTTGTGCAAATACCAATCTGAAGATTTTACATGAATTTCAATATTTCCTGCCCAGACCAAATTATCTATTTCAATTTTTCCGTTGAAAAAATCTGGACCAGAATTATGATTATGCAATCCTACAGAGTGTATACTTACTTTCTTAGCAGCTGTTGTAACTAGGTCTTTTTTCGAAAACAGTTGATGCTTCCATATATAATGAAGGAACTCTTCTTTCATAGCAATACATTTCTTTTTCGCTATACAATTTAGAACAAATATCATTGCCAAAGAAAAAATCTATAGACATATTGCCATTTACAATCAAACATAAAGGGTAAAAGCTAGTTATTATAGTATTTTTGTACCCTAAAAGAATCCGAAATGAATAGTATAGAAAATTTAAAATGGCGGTATGCTGTTAAAAAATTTGATCAAAATAAAGCACTTACAGAAGCACAGATAAACATCTTAAAAGAAGCTTTTAACTTAACGGCTACATCTTACGGCTTACAACCTGTGAAATTAGTAGTGATTAAAAACAAAGAGATTCAACAAAGTCTTTTAGCCCATTCTTGGAATCAACAACAAGTAGCAGACGCATCTCATTTATTGGTTTTATGTATTCAAAATGAATTAACTTCTAAAGATATAGAATCCTATTTCAATCTAGTTAAGAGCACTAGAAACACATCAGATGAAATTATAAACCCTTTTAAGAACTTCTTAAAGGATACTATCAACGCTAAAAGTAAAGAAGAAGTTTCTTCATGGGCAAAAAATCAAGCATATATTGCTCTCGGAAACTTGATGACTGTCGCTGCAAATGAGAAAATTGATTCTTGTCCTATGGAAGGGTTTAATCCAGAAAAATATGATGAAATCCTTGATTTAAAAAAGTATAATTTAAAATCTGTTTTAGTTTTACCTGTTGGATTCAGAGCAGAAGATGATTATATGAAAGACTTAAAAAAAGTACGAAAAAACATTATTGATGTAGTCATTGAAATCAACTAAAAACCTTCAAATATTTGTATATTTGAAGATTAAATTAAGCCTAAATAAATCAGAATGAATTCAGAAATAAGAAATCAAGAACCTAAAACTGTTTGGAATAATTTTGCCGCCTTAAATGCGGTACCTCGTCCTTCAAAAAAAGAAGAAAGAGTGATTGCCTTTATGGTTGCTTTTGGTAAAAAACTTACCCTAGAAACTGTTGTAGACAAGGTTGGTAATGTAATTATTAAAAAGCCTGCTACTACAGGAATGGAAAACAGAAAAACTGTGGTAATGCAAAGTCATTTAGACATGGTTCATCAAAAAAATTCTGACACTGAATTTGATTTTGACACGCAAGGAATTGAAATGTATGTTGATGGAGATTGGATTACTGCTAAAGGAACCACTTTAGGAGCCGATAATGGTTTAGGTGTTGCCGCAATTATGAGTGTCTTAGAATCTTCTACGATTCAACACCCAGCAATTGAGGCTTTATTTACAATCGATGAAGAAACTGGAATGACAGGTGCAATGGGATTAGAAGCTGGATATTTAGAGGGTGAAATCTTATTGAATTTAGACACAGAAGAAGATGACGAAATTGGAATGGGCTGTGCTGGCGGAATTGATGTTACTGCACGAAGAGCATATACTCAAGAAAAAACTTCAGACAATGTTACTGCGTTAACAATTACCGTAAATGGATTAAACGGAGGACATTCTGGAATGGATATTCATAAAGGATTGGGGAATGCCAACAAACTTATGAATAGAGTTTTGTATGATGGAATGGAAAATTTCGATTTAAGAATTCATGAAATAAATGGAGGTAGTTTACGCAATGCGATTCCGAGAGAAAGTAAAGCAACAATAGTTATTGATACTATTTCTAAAGAGCCTTTCTTTTTTGAAATGAATGAATTGATTACTGATATTAAAGCAGAATATAAAAGCTTAGAGCCAAACTTAGCAATTACATTTACAGCTACTGAAACTCCAAATTTAGTTATGGAATATGGAGCTCAAGAAGGATTTATTAAATCTATACACGCTGCTTTAAACGGAGTATACCGAATGAGCCCAGATATTGACGGATTGGTAGAAACATCTAATAACATTGCTGAGATTGTTGTTAAAGACGGACATGTTTTAGTGAATTGCTTAACGCGGTCTTCTTCAGAGAGCAATAAAACAGACTTAGCAAATTCGCTTTGTGCTGCATTTGAGCTGTCTGGTTTTGATGTTGAATTCTCGGGATCCTACCCAGGTTGGTTGCCAAATATAGACTCAGAAATACTACGTGTTTTAGATAAATTATACGAAAAACTTTACGGAGAAAAAGCAAAAATAGCAGCTTGCCATGCAGGTTTAGAATGTGGAATTTTAGGACAAAATTACCCGGAAATGGACATGGTCTCTTTTGGACCAACAATTTTAGGAGCACATTCTCCAGACGAAAGAGCAAGTATATCTTCTACTCAAAAATTTTGGAAATTTCTTATAGAAATTCTAAAAAACATCCCCAATAAAGCATAAAAATACAATTTAAAACCGTTGATAACTCAACGGTTTTTTTATTTCTTAAAATGTTTATTATCCCACATAAAATAAAAGTAAACTACTCATTATCAATATTTTATATTTTTATTATTTTGTTAACATCTTTGATTTTAAATAACAGTAAATAATTGTATTTTTACTTTTTATAAATCAGATATATTTAATGGGTAAAATCATAGCAATTGCAAATCAAAAAGGGGGCGTTGGCAAAACAACAACAGCAATTAACTTGGCTGCATCTTTAGGTGTTTTAGAAAAAAAAGTGCTATTGATTGATGCAGATCCTCAAGCAAACGCTTCTTCTGGTTTAGGTATTGATGTTGAGGCTGTAGAAATAGGAACCTATCAAGTTTTAGAGCATTCGGTTTCTGCTAAAGATGCGATTCTAAAAACAACATCACCCAATGTAGATATTATTCCTGCTCATATAGATTTAGTTGCGATTGAAATTGAATTGGTCGATAAAGAGCAAAGAGAATATATGCTACAAAAAGCATTAAACGATCTGACACATGATTATGATTATATCTTAATTGATTGCGCTCCTTCTCTAGGTTTAATTACATTAAATTCTTTAGTTGCAGCAGACTCTTTAATCATCCCTATTCAATGTGAATATTTCGCGTTGGAAGGACTAGGAAAACTATTAAACACAATCAAAAGTGTTCAAAACATACACAATCCAAATTTAGACATTGAAGGCTTATTGTTAACCATGTTTGATTCTCGTTTACGACTCTCTAACCAAGTTGTAGAAGAGGTTAGAAAACATTTTAGCACGATGGTTTTTGACACTATCATTAGAAGAAATACACGTTTAGGAGAGGCACCAAGTTATGGAGAAAGCATTATTGCATATGATGCGACAAGTAAAGGTGCTGTGAATTATTTAAGTTTGGCAAACGAAATCATAAAGAAGAACGCATAATGGCAAAAGCAACAAGAAAACAAGCTTTAGGTAGAGGATTATCTGCTTTATTAAAAGAAACTTCTGCTTCTATTAATTCAGCATCAGATAAAAATGCGAATACATTAGTAGGTAGTATTCTTGAAATAAAATTGAGTGATATTGAAGTAAATCCTTTTCAACCAAGAACGTATTTTGATGAAGAGTCCTTAACTGAATTAGCAAACTCTATAAAAGAGCTAGGCGTTATTCAACCAATTACAGTTCGTAAATTAGAAGGAAATAAATTCCAGCTAGTTTCTGGTGAACGTAGATTTAGAGCTTCCAAATTAATTGGAAACACGACCGTTCCTGCATATATTAGAATAGCGAACGATCAAGAAATGCTAGAAATGGCATTGGTAGAGAACATTCAACGTAAAAACCTAGATCCAATTGAAGTTGCACTTTCTTATCAACGTTTGATTGATGAAATTCAGTTGACACAAGAACAATTAAGTATCAGAGTTGGTAAAAAAAGATCTACTGTAACAAATTATTTACGTTTATTAAAATTAGACCCAATCATTCAAACCGGAATGAGAGATGGCTTTATTTCAATGGGTCATGGTAGAGCATTAATTAATATAGATGCTACTGAAAGTCAATTAAATATTTACACGAAAATTGTAAAAGACAAACTTTCTGTTAGACAAACGGAAGAGCTGGTGAAGGTTTTAAAAGAAGGGAATACTTCTATTAAAAACAAAAAACAAGTACCCAATTTCATTCAGGATTCAATACCTGATTTAAATACGTTTTTTGGTCATAAAGTAGCCATTTCTGCGAATGCGAAAGGAAAAGGAAAAATGACAATTCCCTTTTCTTCTGAAGAAGATTTTAATCGAATTAAAAACCTTTTGAAATAGTGTTTTCACTAAAAAAAATACTTTTTACTTTACTAGTATTTGTGTCTATTGGCATCAATGCACAAAAAGATTCAACCCAAGTTGAAAACCTTAACGTAAAAGAAAGTATTATAATTAATAGTAATTATTTTAATCCATTATCTCCTTCAAAAGCTGCATTTTATTCGGCAATCCTACCAGGTTTAGGCCAGATGTACAACGGAAAATATTGGAAAGCACCTGTAGTTTGGGGGGCAATGGGAACAAGTATTTATTTTTACTTAGACAACAACAACGAATACAACAGGTATAGAACTGCTTTTAAGCTACGTCAAGCGGGCTTAAGAGATGAGTTCACAAATATAGATGGATCAACATTAATCTCTAGAAACGGATTAATAAGCGCTCAAAAAACATTAAAAAGCAATAGAGATTTATCTTTACTAACAACTCTTGTGTTTTATGTATTACAAATTGTAGAAGCGAGTGTAAACGCTCATTTATTACAATTTAACACAAACGATAATTTATCATTTTCTCCAACAATCATTTCAAATTCTAATAGATATGAAGTACCGAAGGTTGGATTAAAATTTAAACTCTCTTTTTAAATGAAAATTGCAGTATTAGGCTACGGAAGAATGGGTAAAGAAATTGAAAAAATCGCTTTACAAAGAGGTCATGAAATTGTTATAAAAACAGGCTCAGATGAATCTTTTGATATTAACTTAGCAGATGTTGCTATAGACTTTAGCATTCCAACTTCTGCGTATAGTAATATTTCAAACTGCATTAACAATAACGTTCCTGTAATTTCTGGAACAACTGGTTGGCTAGAAAAATATGAAGAGGCAGTACATTTATGTAAAGAGAAAAAAGGTGCTTTCATCTACGCTTCTAACTTTAGCTTAGGCGTAAATATCTTTTTTGAACTAAACAATCAACTTGCTAAAATGATGAATAACTTAAGTGATTACAACATCACTATGGAAGAAATTCATCACACTAAAAAATTAGATGCTCCTAGCGGAACAGCAATTACTTTAGCTGACGGAATTATTGAAAACAGCTCTAAATCCAACTGGGAACTTGATGGGGAAACATCAGAAAACAGCATCCCAATTACTGCAAAAAGAATTCCGAATGTTCCTGGAACACACAGTGTTGAGTATTCATCAGAAGTAGATTCAATTGAAATTATACATACCGCTCATAGCAGAAAAGGTTTTGCTCTTGGAGCAGTTGTTGCTGCTGAATGGATTCTGAACAAGAAAGGAGTTTTCACAATGAAGGATGTGTTAAATATTGGTTAAAGAGGGTAACAAACAGCATTAAAAAGAGACTTATTATTTATTATTGAAAGTACGTTTCAAAATAAAGAAACAAAAAAATACACATTATGACATTTACTGAATGGTTTTTATTTTTTCTAGCAATACAAGTGGTTCATTTTTTAGCCACCTGGAAATTATATATAAAAGCTGGCAGACAAGCTTGGGAAGCAGTTATTCCCGTTTACAATGCAATCATTTTAATGAAAATCATTAACCGATCAAAATGGTGGGTTATCTTACTATTTGTTCCGGTTGTAAACTTATTAATGTTTCCAATTGTTTGGATAGAAACCTGTAGAAGTTTTGGGCATCATAAAAGACAAGATACGCTATTGGTGATCGCCACTTTAGGGTTGTATTTATTTTACATCAATTATTTTACAGACGCAAAATACATAGAAGACAGAAGTTTAGATCCAAGATCGGCTTTAGGAGAATGGGTTAGCTCTATTGCATTTGCAATTATTGCAGCGACATTGGTTCACACGTATTTTATGCAACCATATACAATTCCCACTTCTTCATTAGAAAAGACATTGTATGTTGGCGATTTTCTGTTTGTAAGTAAATTCCATTATGGAGCAAGAGTACCAATGACGGCAGTTGCTGCTCCTATGGTGCATGACACATTACCTTTTCTTGGAAAATCTTATGTTTCAAATTCAAAAAATCAAGAATCATGGCTAAACAAATTATCGTTACCCTATATGCGTTTTCCTGGAATTCAGAAAATAAAACGCAATGATATTGTTGTTTTTAGCTGGCCTGCGGATTCATTAAAAAAAATGTGGGGTGATACCTCTAGAGAGTTCACCTATAAACCACTAGACAAGAAGACCAATTACGTAAAAAGATGTGTTGGTGTTCCTGGTGATTCTTTAGAGGTAAGAGATGGGTATGTGTACATTAATGGTAAAAGAACCGTTTTACCAGATAGAGCAAAACCACAATACTTTTTTACAGTTGATACCGATGGGAAACAATTTAGTCAAGGAGCAGCAAAACGATATAACATTAGAGAGTATGGCTCTGAAAATGGAAAGTTTATTCTGAACCTTACCGATGAGGAAGCTGCAAGAATACGGAATAATCCTATTGTAAAAAGTGCTGTTAAAAAAATTGAACCTAAAGGTAGTTTTGACCCAAGCTTATTTCCTCACAATCAACAATACAAATGGAGTTATGATAATTATGGCCCAATTTACATCCCTAAAAAAGGAGATAAAATTGAGTTAAACGAAAAATCAATTCCTTTTTACGAACAAGTCATTAGAAGGTATGAACGTAATAATTTCAGTATCGCCGACAATAAATATTATTTAAACGGGAAAGAAATCACATCATACACCATCAAACAAGATTACTATTGGATGATGGGAGACAACAGACAAAACTCTTTAGACGCAAGAGCTTGGGGCTATGTTCCTTTTGACCATGTCGTTGGTAAACCTGTGTTTATTTGGTTAAGCTGGGATCCCGCTGCAACAGGATTTTCAAAATTCTCATCTATTCGTTGGGATAGAATGTTTACAACCGTTGGAGGAAGTGGAGAACCTTATTCTTATTTTAAATTTTTCTTGATGGCTTTAATGGGGTACTTTGTCGTTAATTATTACCGCAAACAGAAAAAAGAAACGAAGAAATAGATGTCTTTATTTTTACCCACATACTTCTCTCCTATCTCTCAGTATATGGCAATAACCAATTCTGATGAGGTACTTTTTGAAGTTGAAGATAATTTCCAAAAACAAACCTACAGAAATAGGTGCTACATTTTTGGACCAAACGGGAAACAATTATTGAACATCCCTGTGAATCATTTGTCTGGAACAGGTAAAAAGAAAACCAAAGACACTTTAGTAGATCATAAAACACCTTGGCAATCCCAACATTTAAAATCTTTACAAATTTCGTACAGAAATTCACCCTTTTTTGAGTTTTACGAAGATGATTTATTGCCTATTTTCTCAAAAGAGTACAAATACTTATTAGATGTAAATATTGACACACATCTCTTTATTACAGATGCATTACAGATTAATAAAGAGTACTCCAAGACAAACGAATACGTAGTTACAACAGAAAAAGAGTATCGCTTTTTAGCAAATTCAAAACAAGAGTTAGACATCCATTTTGATACTTACATTCAAATGTTTGATGACAAACACGGCTTTCTAAAAAATCTTTCTGTGCTAGATCTTTTATTTATGGAAGGTCCAAATAGCATTAGCTTTTTAGAAAACACACCTTTAACATTGAGAAGATAACGATTTGTTTAGATGTACTATACCAGTTTAACCATATAATGTCGTGCAAATAAAGAAAATTATGGAGTTAAAATTTATAATACATTATAGCTTTCATTTTATTGTGCCTGGGTTCATTGCCTATATTTTTTTCAAAGAAAACTGGAAAAAAACATATCTTCTTTTTATTGCTGCAATTATCATAGATATAGATCACGTATTGGCCTCTCCAATATTTGACCCAGACAGATGTAGCATTAACTTTCATCCACTACATACTTATTACGCGATGTTACTATATGTGGTTTTAGCCATCTGGAAAAAAACACGTGTTTTTGGAATCGCATTGCTATTACACCTGCTTGCAGACGCTATTGATTGCCTCTTATAAACTTAGTGAGTGCGTTATTTATTTCTGCTGAAATTTTAAGTTTAAAGACAATCAACAAATAACCAAATGCTATTAAAATGCTTTTTAAGGCAATATTCACTATTGGATGAAAAGAGAAGTCCCAAAAACAAAATAGGCTATAAAACAGACTAATTAACAGTAATAACAGGAGTGTTTTGTTTGTATACGGCTGTATATTAAACTTCTTGTGAACATACCATACTTTAATAGTATTGAAAATTAAAATAACTAGTAATGTTGACAAAGCAGCACCATTCATACTTAAAACAGCAATAAGCCAATCATTTAGTAAAATAACCGAAAGAGCCATTCCAATTGCGTAAGGTAATAAAATTTTATAGTGTTTAGAGTTTGAAATAATTGCCCCATTATTACCTAACGACATGGTATACAATTTCGCTATAGAAATCATCAACACCACCAAAATTCCATCAGAATATTTCTCGTCAATTAATAAGTATGCTTGATTAATATTTAGGTTTATCAATAAAAAAAGCAATCCACAAGTGACAACTAAATTTATAGAAGTGCTCTTATATAAAGCACTCATTTCAGTGACATTATTTTCGTTTAAGGCTTTTGCCGTAATTGGTTGTACAATTTGCGCCATTGCTCTCCCCGGAATTTCTACAACAGATGCTATATAAACTCCAACCGCATAGTACGCTACCATTTCTATAGCTTCTTTTTGCGGAATCATAAACTTATCTATATCTAATAATATTGCACCTGCAGAACCCGCTAAAATAATATAGGCGGTATATTTAAATACCTCTTTATAATTCGCCGGTAATTGTAATGTAAACTTAGGTCTGTATAATTTTAATGCAAACAAAAACATCGCTAAAACCCTAATAAAATAAGCTGCGGTTAAGTAATAAATAAATTCCTTTTGAGTAATAACATCTGCATAAACCAATAATAACAAAATCATTGTAGCAACTCTAGAAAACATTTCTCTTAATATATTCCCAAATACAGATTGCATTTGAACTTTTGCCCAGGCGTAAAAAATCTCGAAATAGGCAGTCGCAATTGCAACCAAATAAATTACCCAAGTAAAATCTTTTGCAATAGGATTCTTAATTGATAAATATGCACTTATTTGCTCATAAAAAACAGATCCTAAAAAGCCAAAAGGCAAGGCGATTAACAAAGGGAAAAATAACGAAGAGCTTAAAAACTTATCTCTTTCTAATTTTGATGTATAAGAAGAATAGAACTTTACAATTGAATATTGAACACCAAAAGCTGTTAAGGGCATTAACAAGTTTGCTGTAGACAACAAATACGTGATTAAACCGTAATATTCCTCACCTAAAAATTTGACATATAAAAACAATGCATTTACACCACCAATACCAAAAGCAACAAAGGTCACTATGGTGTTCTTAAACGATTGTTTTAATACAATTCCCAATGAGCTCTAGTTGTTTAACAATGTTACTATTGATCGATGAATACTTTCACCAACATTAGTACCATATAATTCTATATTAAAATTTGATTCTACATTTTTAAATTTTGAAAAAGCCGCTACAATTTTTGGTGTACTACTACCAACTATTTCTGCAAAGCCATTTTCTATCAATTCAACCCATTCCGTTTCATCTCGAACAATAATACAGTTCTTTTTATTGAAAAATGCTTCTTTTTGCAATCCTCCACTATCAGAAATTACCATTTTACAATTCTTTAACAACTCTAACATCGAGAAATACCCAACAGGATCTATGCACGTTATAGCAGGTTTTAAATTATGCTTTTCTACTATTTTTTTTGTTCTTGGATGCATTGGCAGCACCACTTCACACTCAAGGTGAATTTCTTCTAAAGCTTCAAAAATTGATTTCAATTTTTCGATATCATCTGTATTTTCTTGTCGATGGATCGTTGCTAAAACAAATCCATTTTTCTTCAAGTTTAAATCAGAAATTATGTTTGATTTTTGGGCTGAAATTTTACCGTAATATTCAACCGCGTCTTTCATTATATCACCATTCTTTTCTATTTGAATCGGTAAATTATCAAAGCCTTCGTTTTTCAAATTCAACAATGCAGCATCTGTTGGACAACATAATAAATCAGAAATTCTATCCGTTATAATTCTATTTATTTCCTCTGGCATATTCATATTAAAAGAACGCAAACCTGCCTCTATATGAATTACTTTAATGTGCATTTTTTTTGCAGCTAAAGAGCCTGCAACTGTAGAGTTTGTATCCCCATAAACAACAACAGCATCTGGTTTTTCAATAATCAAAATAGCTTCGATTTTCTCTAACATCTGCCCAGTCATTGCACCATGACCTAAGCTATTTATTTCTAAATTATATGTAGGTTTTGGGATGTCCATTTCTTGAAAAAAAACAGCGCTCATATTTGCATCAAAGTGCTGACCTGTATGAACAATTACTTCTTCAATTTCTTGGTGTTCATGTAATACCCGACTTAATACTGCCGCTTTTACAAATTGAGGTCTTGCTCCTAAAATTGTTACTATTTTTTTCATAAATATTTACGAAATGGTTTCTTTAATTATTTCTGAAAGTCTTTTTGTTAAATTCTTTCTATGATATTGATGTGTGTTTTTTGATTCAACTTTTAAGTTGTTTTCTGTATACAAGTTATACATTTTTAATAGTTCAGTCTTTATGGAGTTAACATCCTTAAAACCGACAATAACTCCTGCATTTGTATCGTTAATTATCGCTGCTAAATCTCCATCTACTGGGCCAATAGCTAAGATAGGTCGTTTTGCTTGCAAATACTCAAATATTTTTCCTGTAATGATTCCTTTCGCGCTTTTTACATTATTTACGGCCAATAACAATACCTGCGATTTACATTGGTATTCGTTCACTTCTTTATGTGACACATACCCAATATCAGTCACATTTTCTAGTTTTAATTCTTTAATCAAACGTGTTACTTCTGGCGCAACTTTACCAACTAATTGAATTTTATACTCTTTAGCAAACTGTTCATTTTCGTTAGAAAGCTCTTTAATGGCTTGCCAAAATGAATACGGGTTTCTGTCTGCATTCATTAAACCTATATGTGTAATGGTAAAATCGGTATCTAATGGTATCTCTTTTTGATCTCCTTCTGTATCAAAACCATTGGTAAGCACATAAATTGAATCAGAAAACTGTTGAAACTTTTCTTTCATTGTGTTTCCAATTACTAAAACAGCATCAGAGCATCGCAATACTGCTTCTTCTAATTGATGATGTTTCTTCTTCGCTTTTTTTGTTAATGGTAATTGCTCAAAATAATCGATTTCTGTCCAAGGGTCTCTAAAATCTGAAATCCATTTCAGTGATAGTTTCTTCTTTAATTCTAAACCTATTAAGTGTAAACTATGTGGCGGACCCGAAGTAATAATTGCATCAACAGGGTTTTCTAAAAGATACTTTTCTAAGTATTTTACGGATGGTTTTACCCAAAACTTCCGGGCATCAGGAATAAAATAATTAGCTCTTATATATTGAAGAATTTTTCCGAAAAAAGTAGGATTCGGATTTAAAAAACCCGCAGATTCGTTCTTCTGATTTCCTTTAAAAAAATACAAAAAATTATTCGGCTCCCAAATTGGGTGTTTTAAAACTGTAATATCCGTTGGAATATCATTCTTTAAAGAAGCATCAAGTATTGGGTACGTTGGGTTTGAAACTGTGTACACAATTGGTTCAATGCCAAATTCTTGTAAATACTTTACAAACTTTAGCCAACGCTGTACGCCAGAACCACCAGAAGGCGGCCAATAATATGTAATAATTAATACTTTCACTTCTCTAAGTTATCGTATAAATGTACTAAGTTTTTAGACGTAAATTCCCAATTTAAGTCGCCATTTAAAGATTCTTCATTTCCTTTTTTAGCTTTTTCTAATGCTGCCTTATAATCTGAATGGATATTTAGGATTGAATTCGCAAAACTTTTTGGGTTTTCAGATTCAAAACAATTCCCAATTGCATGTTCATTAATCAACCTTTTCATTGGAGCACAGTCTGAAACTAACAATGGTTTTCCTGAAAGCAGTATTTGAAAAAATTTATGTGGAACAGCACTTTCTGTGTGCTCATTAGAAATATGTGGAATTATATTTACCGAAGAACTTTTCATAATGTTTACAACATTTTCAAAAGGTTCTCTTCCTCTAATCTGAACAAAGTGCTCTAAATTATTTTCTTTAATTAGGTGTTGCAAGTGACTTCTTACATCTTTATTTGCTGGTCCAACCAATACTAACAACGCATTGGGTATTTTTTCAGAAATAGCATTCATCCCTAGAATTGCCGTATGCAAACCTCTATGTGGGCCAAATCCACCTACATAAGAGATGATAAACCGATCTTGAAAATCTTCAAAATAACTAGGCGTTTTAGCGTCAAAATTCTTAGCGAATTCTTTCTTTTCTGCATTTGGTACAATTACAATATTATCTTTAGACAAGTTGTGTTGTGCTATTAAACGTTGTTTCATTTCATCAACAACTGTAATAATAATGTGGTACTTTTTTAGCATCCTAGATTCATAATTCCGCCATCGTTTATATCCGAAAAACAATTTATTCTTTAATCTAATAATGGGGTTTTTCCTCCAAGAAAACCATGTCATTAATGCAGCTGGATAGTTTTCGTGTAAATCTAAAACCGTTTTTAAATGGTATTTTCTTGCTGCTAAAAAGGCTGTTTTTGCAAGTGGTAAATCATGTACGTGAAGCACATCAATAGTATTCTCTTTAATAAAGTAAGGTAATTTGGCTTTAAAAAAAGGGTGCATAAAACTTACGGAAGCGATTACATCAATGATTCCCTCATGCGCCAAACTCTTATATTCAATCTTACGAATAACCTGTACCCCGTTAACAACTTCGTATTCTTTCTCATCAGGGTTTCTTTTACACAAAACAAAAACCGAATGATTGTTTACTAAAGTTTCTGCTTCTTTTCTTACTCGTATATCTGCCGGATAATTCCCGTTTAATAACATTCCAATATTCATCTTCACAATACTAATGTTATTCTTTTAAGTTAGGATTTAAATATAACTTTCAAATGTATACAATCATTATAACATTTAAAACTTATAAAATAAAAAAAGAGAGCAATTGCTCTCTTTTTTTTTCCTTTTCATAACAAGTGATTTTACACTACTTTGTTTGATAGTTCAAAAATACCTATTATATTTACCTTAATAAAATTATGTATTCCTCTTTTTATAAAAAGCATATTAAAAAAAGACAAGTGCCTAGCACTTTTATAACTTAATACATATCAATATTTTATGAAGTATCTATATTTATTCCTTTTTTCTTTATCAAGTTTATCTATAGTCAGTGCTCAAAATGACAGCGCTAATAAAATTAAAGAATTTGGAAACACAAACATTGATAGTCTATTTTTCTATGCTAAAAAAAATCAAAAATCCATAAATTTATGTACTAAAAACTTAGGTTTTATTAATGAGGCAAGTGCGCATTATAAAAAAGGAGATTTTGAAACTTCTGAGAAAATTTGTTTAAAAGTAATTCAAAATTTAAATAATGAAGCTACTTCTTGCAATCCTAAAGTTTTGCTTTCTGCATACAATAGATTGTTTTGGATAAAAAAAAATCAGGGTAAATATGACAAAGCTTTTTATTACCTACTAGAAAAAGAGAAGGCAATAGAAACAATCCCTGAAAAGGGTCTATATTATCAGCTACAAAAATTAAGTGTTCATAATAATATTGCAAGCATTAAAGATATTCTTGGGTTGCATAATGAAGCTTTAAGCATACTGAAAGAAACGAATAGAGATATAAAAAAACTAAGTGACGTAAACTCATATTATTATAATAATTTAAAAGTTTTACATACAAGTAATTTAAATATAATCGGAAATACGTATTTTAATATTGGTAGAGACTCTATACCTTCATATTTAGACTCTGCTGCTGTATATTATAAAAAAGCATATACTGTTGCACAAACTTTTGTACCACCTCACAAAAACTCTGAACAACTATATAACTTAAGAAAAGTAAAAGTCCTTGCTCAAAAAAAGAAGTTCAGCGAAGCTATAGAGAGTTTATTATCGACCAACTATAAAGATGTGAATAGTGGCGTAATACAAGATGTGAATTTCTACAAATCAATAATCTACTACAACTTAAACAGAAGCGATTCAACATTATTTTATGCAAACAAGTTTTTGTGCTATGATAAAAACACACCAAACACTGAAGAAAATAAAATAGTGATTTTTGATATTTTAGCGAATCAGTATAACAATTTACAAAAAGCCGACAGCGCTTATAAATACTCTAGATTAGGTCTAAAAGGACTATCGCAATTAACAACTAACAAAAATAAAATTAATAAAGCGCATTATTCATACAACTTTAATCAAATAAAAATAAACAATGAAATTGTTCTAAGTGAAAAACATAAAACTCACATTATACAAGTAGTATCTATCTCAGTAGTTGCGCTATTGCTTATTCTATATCTTTTCTACATCTCAAAAATGAAAAGAAAAAAAACATTGCAAGATTTTGATATAATACTAGATGGAATTCAAACAATGGAAGTTACTCCAAAGAAAGACTATAATATTGAGAAAAATTTAAAGGAAAATATTTTACTTCAATTGGAAGCACTAGAAAATTCTACAGCTTTTTTAAGTTGTGACTTTAACATCAAAATTTTAGCAAAAAACCTACAAACCAACACATCTTATCTTTCCTACATCGTAAATAACAGTAAAAAACAGAGTTTTAAGCAATATATTACCAAACTTAGGATTTCTTATTTAATTAAAAAACTAAATACGGAAGAACAATATCAAAAATATACAATACAATATCTAGGAGAGGAAATCGGGTACACAAATGCTTCTGCTTTTACAAGAGCATTTAAAAAAGAACTTGGCACAACCCCTTCAGAATATATTAAGTCTTTAAAGTAATAAACTTATGCTTTCTTTCAACAAAAAACCATCCTAAAGGGATTATCAGTAACAAGAAGTAACATGTTATTGTAATTGTATTTCCTTTTTTTATGACTGTTGGCTCAAATTTAAATACTACCATATGTTTTCCTACTGGAATTTCCATCCCTCTTAACACATAGTTAACGCTATAATGTGGTGTTAATTCACCATCAACATAGGCATTCCATCCATTTTTATAATAGATTTCAGAAAATACAGCAAACTGTAACTTGGTTGTGTTTGTTTGATACGTCAAACTAGTTACATCATAAGCAGTCAACTGAATTGTTGCTGTTGAGTCTTTTTCGAAAACAGCATTAAAAACAACTGAAGCATCTTTTCTTAGTACAGCTTCATCCTTCGTTTTAAGACTATTTAACGCTTTCATTTCATCATCTGCAGAAGTGACCGTTTTAACTTTAGAGACAAACCAAGCGTTGCCGTTTGCTTCTGGATTTAATTGCAACGCTGGTTTTCCTTGATTTGGAAAAATAATATACTTTGCGTTCAACATATTCAATACTTCCATATTGATTTCCGCTCCCATTTGATAATCAAACAACTCTTGGTAACGGCCCATTTTAGCGGCATGATACCCACCAATTGAATTATGGAAATATGAAGTTCTTCCATCTTGTAACGGACTTACATTAAAATCTGCAACTCTATAATGGCTTTTATCTTTTAGTATTTCTTTATCAATTGCTGTTTTTTGAAAAGGGACATCGATGTTTTTTGCACGCTCAAAAGAAGCTGTATTTACATAATTAAGATCTACAGAAACTAAATCAAATAGTATAAGTACTGCAAAAGCAACAATTGCTTTGGTTTGATTCAGTTTATTTTTGATAAAAAACCATAAAATCCCAACCGATATCGAAACCAAAATTAGTGATCTCAAACTATCTTGAAACAACATTGATTTTCTGTCAGAAATTAAAGCTTCTGTTAAACCCGTTATATTATATTGTTTTAAACCTCCATCTCTAAATCCTTCAAAAGCAAACAGACTTGATCCGAAAAGAATAAAGAAAATTGAAATTCCACCAAGAATATAAAACGCTTTTTTAAGTGTATCTTTCTTCTTCTGATCAGAAACATTTTTAGAAAAGAATTCTTTTAATGCTAAGATTCCTAAAATCGGAATACAAATTTCTGCAATTACTTGTATTGAAGAAACCGCTCTAAACTTATTGTATAGCGGCATGTAATCTATAAATAGGTTGGTAATTATGTCAAAATTCTTTCCCCAACTTAATACAATAGAAAAAACTGTTGCAGCTACTAACCACTTCTTTAAAGTGCCTTTCACTAAAAATGCACCTAAGAAAAACAGAAATATAATTACTGCTCCAATATACGCAGGAGCTTCAATTATGGTTTGTTCTCCCCAATAGGTTAAAACTTGCTTAGAATATTCATCCGCAGCTTTAACTCCATATTTTGCTTTAAATGCTTTATAATATTCTGAATCTTCATCTAAACTCTCAACGGTTCCTCCTCCCATAAACCGTGGAATAAACAAATTGAATGTTTCAGTGATTCCATAACTATATTCTGTGATATATGCTTTAGACAACCCTTGAGTTACTTTCTTCTGAGAACCATCTGGCTCAATGGTTAATTCTGTTTTTCCTCGTGTACTCGCATCGGCATATTCTTTCATTGCCATTAACCTGGTGGCATTAACCCCCAAACCTAAAATCATTGCAAACAAAATAACTGCAGACTGTTTTATAAAAGGCACATATGCTTTCTCTTTAATGGCTTCTATCAATTTTACTATTCCTAAAATGAGGATTATAAAACCAAGATAGTATGTCATTTGCGGGTGATTCGTATTTATTTCTAACGCCATTGTTACCGCAGTAACAATAAACCCAAGTAAATACTTACGTTTAAAA
>Ga0308019_10000010_pt1 | contig 154694 bp, 129 predicted proteins | sample Neamet284_FD_203135 | JGI IMG/M metagenome (GOLD analysis project Ga0308019, IMG submission 203135) | Marine microbial communities from water near the shore, Antarctic Ocean - #284 | ecosystem: Environmental > Aquatic > Marine > Unclassified | place: Southern Ocean | collected 2014-10-01
CTCCGATCATTTTTTTCCAGTAATCATAATAAGTTGAAACTTCCCAACGGTCCCCGTAAAAATAAAGCATGGCACCTTCTGCATACATATCGAAATAACCATCAACGTCATTGGTCTCATAAGCTAGATTAAAGGCGATAGTTGCATTTCTTACTTCTGCCGCTGCTTTTAAGTGATGGTGATCAGCAGATGCTGAAGTAAATATAAACATGGTGGTTAAGATAATTAAAAAATTTTTCATGTAGTGTCTCATTTTTTTGATTTAGTTAAGTAAACAGTAATCTATTTATTGATTTTAAAAAAGATCATTACTCACCATATGGAATTTTTATATAAGGCTATCTGTCTTCGATAAGTACCTTTCTTGTGCTCACCCTAACGTAATGATGGCCATGAGCATAGGTGCTAGTGTGTTGACCATAAAAATTACCATCTTTAAATTCACCTTCATATACGCTCATACCAAGGGCTAATATATAGGCACCTTGTCCATGAAATTTGTCATCTTTCCATTCACCGATGTATTTATTACCATCTGCATAAGTGTAAGTACCTTGTCCGTTTTTGTTACCCCTTTCCCATTCACCCACATATTTATCGCCATCTTTATAGAGATAAGTGCCTCGGCCATGTTTACGGGCATCCTTGTATTCACCCACATATTCATCACCATTATTAAAGGTATAAGACCCTAGTCCATTTATACAATCGCCTTTGATGCATCCTTGACTCCAGCTCATATTAGAAAATAGAAAAAGTATTGATATAAGTATTAATTTTTTCTTCATTTTTTGAGCCTCTTTTTTTATCATAGCCCTGTGTATATCAAAAATCAGACCATGAAAGAGAATAGTGAAGTGTTATTCTCTTTATAGATTAAAATCACATGAATTATTTAGTCTTCACATTCACTGTTAAAGATCCCTGATGGCATCTTAGTTTTGCAATATCTGACTCCATTTAGTTTGGTTTGTTTGAGATTACTTGTTGCCAGGTTGGCATTTGTAAAGTTTGCACCATTGAGGTTGGCATCACTAAGATTAGCATTGGTAAAGTTAGCGCTAGTAAGATCAGTATAGCGAAGGTTGGCATTACTAAGATTAGCACCAGTAAGATTAGCACCAGTAAGATCGGCTCCACCAAGATCGGCTCCAGCTAGATCAGCGTTAGTAAAATTGACACCAGCAAGATACCCGCTTTCAAGGTTGGCACCATTAAGGTTTGCATTAGTAAGATTAGCGCCAGTAAGATCATGATCACCAAGATCAGCTCCATTTAAGTCGGCATTAGTAAGGTCGGCACCTTCTAGATGAGCATTTCCAAGATTGGCGCCACCAAGGATATCATCACCAAGATTAGTATCAGTGAGATTAGCACCAGTAAGATTGGTATCAGTAAGATTGGCATTAGTAAGTACTGCTTTATGAAGATCAGTGTTACTTAGATTAGCATTAGTAAAGTCAGCGCCAGCAAGATTGGCACCAGCAAGATTGGCACCAGCAAGATCATTATCAGTAAAATTAGCACCAGATAAATTACAGCGCTCGCAAGTGTTGAGAGCTTTAAGTTTTTCTAAATCTGTTTCATTATACGCCCAGCTATAAGAGCAGATAAACAAACAAGCGACAAAAACTAATTTTTTAAGGGACATATCTATACCTTACATAAACTTAAAAGTTTTGGGAAGGAAGTGATTATTTACCTTGATATGCAGATAGGACGGCTTCAGCAATCACTAAATCTTGTATTGCTACACCGGTTAAATCGGCAATTGATATCTGATCATCTTTTGTTCTGCCATTTTTTGTACCATTAAATATTTCACCAATTTCAATGAGTTGATTTTTATCAATCGCCCCATGTTTAATCGCTTGGTGTATTTCACCTCTGATTAAATTTTGCTCAATACTGTCGGCTACAATGACATCTGCTTTAGCAAGTATATTGAAATCCAGTTCGCATTTTTCATGCGTGTCAGAGCCAACAGCTGTGATATGAGTACCAGGCTGGATCCAATCAGATTTAAGGATAGGTTCTTTGGATGAAGTAGTAGTGATAATAAGATTTGATGTTGAGGCAGATTGCTCTAAATTATCTTCAACAGTAATATCTATATGTAAATCAATTAGATCTCGTTTTACCTGTTCCGCCTTCTCTTTATCTCTGCCCCAAATAGATAATTTCTTGATTGACATCAAATCACAAAGATACTTTGCTTGATATCTTGCTTGCACACCAGTGCCAATAATTAAGGCATTATCTATGGATTTTTTTGCCAGTGCTTGAGAGGCAAGCGCACCTGCAATTCCTGTTCTAATAACGGTTAAATTTGCATTATCAATGAGAACCGCATCGGGTTCACCAGTTGATAGATTGAATAATAACATCATCCCTTGCCCTGGTATCAGTCCAAGTTGTTCGTTAGCTGGAAACCCAGAAGCTATCTTAATTACATAGTGTTTGCCGCCCTTAAGATAACCATACTTGATATGTACTTCACCTTCAGGGTCATCCATGATTAATTCACCAACTGGCGGTATTTCTGCATGCCCTAATGAGTATTGAATGAAGGCATCTTTCATAGCTTTATAAACGTCAAGATTTTTAATAAGTGGCTCGATTTGTGGCCAAGTTAAAATAGTACTCATTGGGTGCACCTATCCGGAAAAGATTCAATTAGGATTACGAAATCTGCTGGCATGAATTTAGATCGACTGAGATATAGAGGTCTTAAGTCGCAGGTATTATACCAGCTTTCAAAAGCTTTTAATTTTGCATCCCATATTGAATTATCTAGCAAGCCTTGAGTATATTGAAAATAATCATTTTCAAATAAAAACCAAGACATATGATATGTATTTCTTCTGGCAATAAGATTTTTTGAAAAAATATAATCCATATTATTGTCTATTACAGCAGATTGCCAGTCTATCCCAGCGGTCGTATAAGCATCAAAATTAGCATATATACCATTACTTCTCTCTTGCTGTGTCCTAGCTAACGCAATTTTTTGTGTTTGTCTTAATTCAAGGCCAACAAATATTAATGATGCTATAACTCCCAGGACACCAATAACTTGAAAAAAACTGCTAATTTTTTCCAGATTATTAAAGGAGCGAAGGCTTTTATTCATGATTTTCTAATTCAGTATTAACTTCGATTAAGATTTATTATTTATGGCATTATTCAGTTAATAATACAATTTAAATATAAATATAAGAAGATTAACTCACCATCCATATAGAAGTGATTGTATGAATTCTTTAACAAATAATACGCAGAGACTTACAGAGCATTTTCAGAATGATAGGAAGATTATTGGAGCTTATCCTGAAGATTTAAGAGTTGCTTTAAGTTCTATAGATACTCAAGAAGCTCTAAATGAAATTAAGAACTGGAAGGGATATAGGTCAACTCAATTGCATTCATTGCAGGGACTTGCAAAAGAAATAGGTGTTCAAGATATATTCTACAAAGATGAGAGTACACGTTTTGATCTTGGGAGTTTCAAGGCATTAGGTGGTGCCTATGGGGTTCTAAAATTTATTCAGAATCAACTTAAAAAAGATCTTAATAAAAATATTAGTATTAGAGATATACGTGATGGTAAATATTTAGATTTAACAAAAAACTACAAAGTCGTTACTGCAACTGATGGAAATCATGGTCGTTCAGTAGCCTATGGAGCAAAATTATCGGGGTGTAAATGCCAAATATATATTCATGCTGAGGTTAGTATAGGTCGACAACATGCAATGGAGGAATTTGGAGCGAGGGTAATACGCATCAAGGGTAATTACGATGAATCACTAAGAATCTGTATCGAGGAAGCCACTAAAAATAATTGGCAAATTATTTCAGATACTTCTTATGAAGGCTATACTAAATACCCACGTTATATTATGGCTGGATATACTGTTTTAGCCCATGAAATTACTGAGCAACTCGATTATAAGAACATGCCTACTCATATTTTCTTACAAGCAGGTGTAGGCGGATTTGCGGCGGCCATCATGGCTTATTTTTGGGAGAAGTATCCTGAAAAAAATATTAAATTTATTATTGTTGAGCCAACCTTAGCGCCTTGTTTAATTGAAAGCGCCAAAGCAAATGAGTTAAAGATCTTTGATATAGAAGAAGAAACTATGATGGCTGGGTTGTCCTGTGGCGAGCCGTCCCTATTGGCTTGGAAGATCCTTAATGTAGGTACAGATCATTTTATGACCATCACCGACGAAAGGATACCTGATTTAATGCGTTTGCTCGCGAAAGGTATGAGCAATGATTCATCCATAGAGGCGGGGGAATGTTCAGCAAGTGGCTTAGCTGCTTTGATTGAGGTAATAAATAATGACAGTATTGCCAAAAAGATGGGTCTAAATCAAAACAGCCGGGTTCTTTTATTTGGCACAGAAGGGGCGACTGATCCCGATATTTATAAGGAGATAATTAATGTTTAAAAATATTATATGGGTTCGTATTTCTTGCCTAGTATTACTAATAAGTGCTTGTGATTCATCATTAAAGCAGGGGATTGATACTGCTTTTATCAATGGCGGTATATATAACTCTGATGAATCTCATACTTGGTCAGAGGCTATAGGTATAGATGATGGTGTAATTGTAATAATGGGAACTAATAATGAGATAAAAGAATTAATTGGCACCAAAACCAATGTGATAGATTTGCAAGATAAGATGCTTATGCCAAGCTTTCATGATGGACATGCCCATGTTTCATATGGTGGCAGAGATAAAATCGGATGCAATATTAATGGCCGAACATCATCAATGTCTACTCGCCAACAATTAAATGAGTGTGCAAATAATCTTAATCTTAAAAAAGATGCATGGTTGACTGGTGGAGGATGGGAATTATTTGATTTTCCCGATGGAGCCCCAACAAGCGAAATGCTTGATGAGATATTTGGTGGTCGACCTGTATCATTATCGGACGCTTTTGGTCATAACTTATGGGTCAGCTCAAAAGCACTGGAATTAGCAGGTATTAATTCTGATACGCCAGACCCACCTAATGGCACTATCGTTCGTGATTTAAATACAGGAAAGCCTTCAGGAACACTGCGTGATTCTGCTATGAATATAATGCTCAAGGTGTTGCCAGAATTAACTGTGGAACAACAATATAAGTCTTTGTTGGTGGGTATTGAAGAGGCAAATAAGTTTGGTATAACAGCATTTATAGAGCCTGGTGTAGATCAACCCTTGGCAAGGTTATATAAAAATCTTGAGGATAACGAAGATTTAAATGCACGCGTGATGTTGGCTTTGTCACCTATGAAAGCACTTCCTGGCAGTGTAGGACCTGAGTTATTCGATTTACTTGCTGAAAGGGAGCAATATCGAGGTCAATATCTCAATCCAGACTCTGTAAAAATATACATAGATGGTGTTATTGAGACCCAGACATCAAATATGCTCGAGCCTTATAATGACGGCAGTAATTTCCCCCCATTCTATAATCAAAAAGAACTTGATGAATTGTTTCAGCGCCTAGATGAAATGAAGGTGCAAATTCATACTCATGCTATTGGTGATGGCGCCATTCGAAATGCTCTTGATGCTTTTGAGTATGCTTTACTACAAAATGGATCTAACGATAATCGTCACCTAATTGTTCATTTACAGCTTATCGATAAAGAAGATCAATCACGTTTTGGCGAGCTGAATGTGGCTGCTAATTTTCAGTGTTTATGGTGTTATCCAGATCCTTATATTGGGTTTGCAGAAGAGTCCGTTGGAAAGGATCGAGTAGAAAGATTTTATCCGGTACGCAGTTTACAAAAAGTGGGTGCACTATTAGTAGGCGGCAGTGATTGGAGTGTGACCTCATTGAACCCATTAGAAGCTATCGAAGCGGCTGTAAGAAGACAGGATCCATATACCATGACAGGTCCAACTCTGGGGAAAAATGAAGAAATCGATTTATATACGGCATTGGATATGTATACACGTAATGCAGCATATGTCATGCGATTAGATGATAAAACTGGCACCATTGAAGTGGGTAAAAGTGCTGATATCATTGTTCTGGATAGAAATCTTTTTGAGATCCCAGTCACTGAAATCAGCGAAGCAAAGGTATTGTTAACACTAATGGATGGTAGGGAAGTATATAACTCACAATAAATTATTATGAAACTTGCTATTGATTGCTAGACATGAACTTTAAAAATATGAGAATGTATTGATATGATGAGATTGCCCCCGCTTAAAGAACCTCAATTAACCGAATCACAGAATAAAATCATTGAATCAATAAAAAAAGGGCCCAGAGGTGATATTCCTATGACAGGGCCTTTTGGTGTTTGGCTTAGAGCGGGAAATATTGGAGATGCTATTCAGAATCTTGGCGCCTCTCTTCGCTACGAGACAATTTTGGATGAGAAAGTTAAAGAACTCGCAATTTGTATCGTAGGTCATCATTATAAAACAAAGTTTGAATTTGCCTACCATGAGCGACTAGCAATTAAATCAGGGGTATCAGCAGAAATTATAAATGACATAAAGAACGATTCTGCCCCTTCATTTATTGATAAAAGGTTGAATCTTACTCATCAAATCGCAACACAATTATTGGAGATGCATTCAATTACTGATGAATTATATCAGCAAGGATTTGATGAATTTGGTGAGCAGGGCATGATTGAGCTGGTTTCATTGGTTGGATATTATTGTCTAGTTTCATTGACTTTAAATGCGTTTAAAATACCTATAGATAAGGATATGAAAGATCCATTTCCAGATGAAAGGTAGTTTTTATTTTACGTGTTTTACGGAATGACTTAACGTGCCTAAACCATCAATACTGATATCAATATCACACTCTTCCTCATTCAATAAAACATTTCGATGGGCATGAGGAAAATCTTTATTACCTTTTGCCGCAGTCCCGCAACTAATTACATCACCTGTTTCTAATGTAAAGTAACGACTGGCATCAGCTATCAGCTCTTCAATACTAAAGGTATAAGATCGTGTTGTATCGTCGGTAAAGCACTGACCATTTTTGTAAGCATGAATACGGAGATTGTTAGGATCATTGATTTCATCATTAGTGGTAATCCACGGACCCATAGGGCCAAATGTATCGGTATTTTTTGAGCGTGTGTGATACACAAAGTACAAATCATTCTCATCGCTGCCATAGGATTTTCGCCAGCTGGTATATTCTGGCCGCATAATTTTTGGATCACGTGTTACTGCCAAACTGTCCATGGAAAATTTCATACCATGCGAAGTGATATCATTGGTTATGCTGTATCCAAAAATATGGTCTAGGGCATTTTGCTTTTGAATGTCTTTTCCTGGTTTACCAATAAATAAACATAATTCAGGCTCTGGAATAGTGTTCCCATAGTATTCTCTTATTAAGACTGGTTCCTGATGCCCGTTTAAACAGCTAGCAGATTTTAGAAAATAATTAGGACATCCGGCATCAAAATGAGCCTCTTTACGAATACCTTTATTATTAAAAGCCACGCCCAGAATTTTTCTAGTATCTGGATTTGGCGGTAACCATTTCACTTTTTTGAGGTTGATAAGATCATATTCACTAGGTTGCTGAGTTATTTTTTCTATGGCTTGAGTGATTTTGTTTTGAATGACTGGCCCACTCGCCATAAATTCTTGCATTGAGTTACCAGTAAACCCTAGGTTAAATTTTTTAGATAATATCTTCATACTGATAGCGAGATCATTGTCGATATAAAAAATCAAGCAAGGTGCTTTTTCTATTTCAATGGTTCCAAGTTTCATTCTCTTTTACCTAATACATTTTCAGCGGCTTGATTAACGGCATGAATGAGTGATTTTGAATAGGATCGAGCGCCGATCATTATAAAACAATTTTTTTGAGGCGGTTTTTGTAGAAAGATAGTCATATGTGAACACCCAGTCCTAGTAGCACTTCCAGTTGGAAAATCACGATCATTTAAATCTAGTTTAACTAATCTTTCTAAAACATTCAGACTGGCTTCCCCTTTTATTTTGAGAGAAATCCATCCATCTGTTTGTAAGGTAACACTTGGTATATTCTTAAGTTGTTTCGCTAGCTGTTGATCAAAATAAGGATTACATTCATTCGAAGTAATAAACCACTGAGCTGGTGACACCCAAAATATTGATCCCTTTGAGTAATTAATCATTTTTCCAGGTCCAGGCAGAGACAGACCAAATTCTTTTATAAAAACTTCATTTAATGCTAACTCATGATTTAACGGTGCATTAATAGAGCATATTTCTTTAAATTCGTCTTGTGTGATAGATAAATCTGACCAGTGAAGATCCAACTGATCTATTGGTAATAAGGTGTCTAGTTTCCTTTTATCCACGAAGTCGCTCCCCTTTGGGGTCATAAAAATGGGGTGAGGTGATTTGAATCTCAATATCTTCATTTTGCAACAAATTTACTGCCCTTAATTTTTCCCCAAAGCGATCTGTCCCATTTTTAAGCATAGCTAGCCCTATATAACTATTTAGCGTTGGCGAATAGGCCATTGAGGTAATATATCCAAGATCATTGTCAGGAATGCAAGCAAAGTTATTTGCGAAAATATGTGATCCAGAAGTAATTTTATGTTCTGAATCACAAGGCATGACACCGACCAATACCAGCCGTTTAGGATCTGTTAAACCTTCTCTTTCAGATAAGACACTTCCAATAGAATCTTTCTTTTTAGAGACCATTTTTCCTAATCTAAGGTCACCTGCGGTTGTTTGTCCATTCAATTCATTTCCTGCGGCATGCCCTTTTTCAATTCTCATCACACCCAATGCTTCAGTACCATATTGAGTCAAATCAAATGCTTTTCCCACTTCGAAGATATGACGAATGAGTGCATCACCATATCTTGCGGGTACGGCTAATTCATAAGCCATTTCTCCAGAAAAGGACAGCCGAAAGAGTCGCGCCCTGATGCCATTACAAATGGTAATTTCATTGCAAGCCATATAAGGAAAATATGTATTTGAAATATCGCACTCTTTATCTACAATTTGTTCTAGTAAATTGCGTGATCTTGGGCCAGCAATGGCATATTGGGACCACTGTTCAGTGATTGAGATGAGTGCTACATCCATTTCAGGCCATAGACATTGCCTACAAAATTCCATATGACGATAAACTTGCACAGCATTTGCAGTGGTTGTAGTGACGATGAAATGATTATTAGCTATGAGGGCAACCGTACCGTCATCCATCACAATACCGTCTTCTCGAAGCATGATTCCGTATCGGCATCGATGTATATTTAATGTTGAAATTGTATTGCAGTAAACTTTATCAAGGAATGCAGCTGCATCTTTTCCTTGCACATCGATTTTTCCTAAGGTACTGACATCGGTAACTCCAACATTATTTCGAGTCCCCAATACTTCGCGATTGACGCTTTCTCGCCAGTGTGATTCATCTTTATCTGGAAAATACTGACTTCTCAGCCAGGTACCTGCTTCAACAAAATGAGCATTATTTTCTCTGGCGAACTGATGGCTTGGCGTTTCACGTGTGGGTCTGAAATGTTTTCCAGAATGCGGTCCACCCAGCGCCCCAATAGCTATGGGCACATAAGGTGCCCTAAAGATAGTGGTCCCTGTTTCTTGAATTGATTTATTCATAGTCTCAGCAATGATACCTATCCCTATTACACTGGATGTTTTACCTTGATCGGTGGCCATTCCTAGTGTTGTATAGCGCTTAACATGTTCAACTGAATAAAAGCCCTCTTGCACTGCTAAGCGAATATCTTTGGTCGTCACATCATTTTGAAAATCAACCCAGGCACGTTGTTTTGTTTGTTTTACAGACCAAAATGTTTTTCCATGATAAGTATCGTCATTAGCTGAAGGAATAGGCATCTTAGAAGTGGTATGACCCAACTCAGAGAGCACAATATTGGCTTGATTTAATCCATCTTGTAATACCAATTTTGTTGTATATAGACCCTTTGCAGCCCCAGCAATTTTCATTCCTGAGGGAAGCGAGGCCTCATTGGCAATAAACCCTGAAATTGGGTCATTCCAGATAGGTCTTTGTCGGTGTTGACAGGTCAGGTGAATGGATGGATTCCAACCGCCAGATACAGCAATCCCATCTACTTGAATTTTTTCCCCATTTAACAAAGTGATTGCTTTCACTCTATTATAGCCATGAACTTTTATTATTTGGTTCTGACTATATACCGGCAGTGTGGGGTATTTTTTCGCTATTTTTTGATGCTCAAGTTCACTGCGAATATCAATAATAGCAGCAACCTCAATACCTTTTTCCTCTAGATCTCTAGCGGTCAGCCAGCCACTATCATTGTTAGTGAAGACGGCTACTCGAGAAGCAGGACGAACGGCAAATCGATTTGTATAGTCACGCATTGCACTAGCCAACATAATACCAGGGCGATCATTATTACCGAAAGCCATGTGTCTTTCGCTAGCGCCGGAGGCTAAAATTACTTGTTTAGTGTTTATTTCCCAGATTATCTGTCTAGGACCAACGGTATCAATTTGGTCGGTGAGACGCTCTAATGCATAATAGGTTTGTTGGTCAAATACTCCAAATACAGCTGTTTTTGCCATCAGCCGAACATTTGACATGACTTTTAACTCATTAACTATATTTTCTACCCAATCTTGGCAATGTATACCATTAATTTCCTCATTCTCACCGAGCAATCGCCCGCCAAAGAGGAAATCTTCTTCAGCAATAATTATATTTAAACCTTGTCGTCCCGCAACCAACGCAGCCATTAGGCCAGCTGCACCACCCCCGATTATCAGCAGGTCGCAATGACGATAACCCCTGTCGTAATGGTCTGGATCAGGCAAGGATACTAATTCCCCTAAGCCGGCCGCTCTTCGAATTAGTGGTTCGTATACTTTCTCCCAAAAGCTTTTTGGCCACATAAAAGTTTTATAGTAAAAACCCGCTGTTAGTAAAGGAGCGAAACAATCATTGATTGATTGAACGTCATATTTTAATGATGGCCAGCAATTTTGACTTTTGGCTTTTAATTCATCAAATAATTTTATTGTTGTTGCACGAGAGTTGGGCTCTTTTGTATTTCCTTTTATGAGCTCAACCAATGCATTGGGCTCACTAGATCCAGAAGTAAGTATTCCGCGAGGTCTATGGTACTTAAATGACCGCCCGACCAAATTAATATTATTTGCTAGAAGTGCCGATGCCAATGTATCACCTTCATAACCAGTATAATTATGATCATCAAAAGTAAAATTCAAAGTAGATTTTCGATCAATCAAGCCTCCATTAATACGGTTCTTTTGACTCACTTTGCTTGACCTTCTTTGTGCACTACTTTCGATGCAAGTTCCACCTTACTTATTTCATGGGTGAGTGTATTTCTAGTAACAATTAACCAGGATCGATCGCCTTGCTCATGAAACCATAGCTCACGATGCTCACCAATAGGATTATCTCTGAGATAGAGATACTCATAAAATGCTTGCGCCTGATTACTCTCCAATGTATTTGGTCGTTTTAGTAATTTAGCATCACCCAGAATCGTAAATTCAGATTCATTTCTCGGGCCAAGTAAAGGGTGATTGATCTTCATAATAGAGTCATTTAGTGGAGATTGGGTTGTGCACCCATACCTTTTTCATCGATCATTTGGCCTTTTTCAAAGCGATTTAGGAGGTAAGCATTGGCATTGGGATGAGATTCATCGGTAGCTAATAAATGAGCAAAGCACTTACCCGAAGCCGGTGTGGCTTTGAAGCCTCCATAACACCAGCCACCATTAAAATAGATTCCCTTGATAGGGGTTCGATCAATAATAGGCGAACCGTCCATCGACATATCCATTACGCCACCCCACATTCGTAGTAACCTCGCCTTACCAATCATCGGCATAACTGCCATGCCACCCTCACAAACATCTTCTACCACAGTCATATTCCCTCTTTGTGCATAGCTGTTATAACCATCGATATCGCCACCAAAAACTAGACCACCTTTGTCTGATTGGCTGATATAAAAATGGCCTGCACCAAAAGTAATTACACCAGGAATAATAGGTTTCAAACCCTCTGAAACAAATGCCTGCAAGACATGACTTTCAATTGGCAGCTGAAGACCCGCATTTGCCATGACAGCACTTGAGGAGCCAGCAACAGCAACGCCAAATTTTTTGGCTTTAATTTTGCCACGATTGGTGCTGACTGCACTGCATTTACCATTTTTAATATCAAAACCTGTTACTTCACAATTTTCAATTATATCAACGCCAAGTTGGTCGGCAGCTCGAGCGTAACCCCAGGCAACAGCATCATGACGAATAGTCCCACCACGGGGTTGCCATAAGCCGCCCTGAATAGGAAAGCGTGCATTATCATAATTTAAAAACGGACATTTTTTTCTAAGATCATCTTTATTTAAGAGAATTGCATCAGCACCATTTATTAGCATAGTGTTACCTCGTCTAATATAGGCATCTCTTTGTGCATCAGAGTGAAATAAATTAATGACACCACGTTGAGAGATCATCGCATTATAATTCAAGTCTTGTTCAAATTGCTCCCACAGTTTAAGAGACATCTCATAAAATTTTTCATTATCATGCAAAAGATAATTTGAGCGAAAGATAGTGGTATTGCGTCCAATATTACCGCCGCCAAGCCAGCCTTTTTCTAGAACAGCAATTTTTTTATTTTTATATTCTGAGGCTAAATAATAGGCGGTTGCTAGACCATGACCACCACCACCAATAATAATAATATCATATTCAGCTTTGGGCTCTGGTCGGCGCCAAAGCGGTTTCCAGCCTCGATGACCGGTGAGTGCTTCCTTAATGACTTTGATTGCAGAATAGGACAAGATTATCTTCTAACTCTTCAGATATTTAGTTAGCTAAATTAATCCAAGAAGGTGTCTCATAGACGATAATCGTAACTTCATCACCTTTTTGTATCTTTCCTCTGGCCTCTATCACACCGACGATCCCTCGATTTAATTTAGCGGCTTTAGAAAAAGTAGTATTTTCAATAGGTTGATTAAATCGATCCAAATTCAGTTCAGCTAATTTCTTACCCATTTCTAAACAAGGCGGGTTATATTCTTCAACCAGAAGTTCTACTCCTGATGAAAATTTCAATAGAGAACCTTTTGGCAGAGCCGAAAAATTAGCTACCCCGGAAAGACAGAGATTGGCACCTAGTGTACTTGCGTCAATTATATTTTCTAGGTTCATGGCACTTTCAATTTCGTTAATTTCCTCTATAGATACTGCTGACCATTGTCTTTCATTGCGCCTTATGGTGCCTTTTTTTTGTTTATCGCCAGCCCAAGCTTCTCTTGTATAGCCTCTATGTGGGTCATTTACAATGCCATCGAGCTCTAACTCAATAACCTCTTCTTCAATGGTACCAAGATTGTTATTTGATCCAGTATGGACAGAATGGACATATGCAGTTAATTTAATCATTGTTTCATATACTAATGCGAGCATTGATTAATGGCAATAACATAGCATATTGTGAGACTCTTCAATGCATGATTTTTTATTCTAAGGAAAGAATTTTAATATGAGTCATTACGTTCCAAATATAGATTATTTGATTATCTTCCTTTACTTGGTGATGTTGGTCAGTATCGGTATCTATTCATACAAAAAAGATACCAGTTATGAGGATTTTATATTAGCTGGGCGTGGCATGACTACACCTATGTTAATTTCAACCATGGTATCAACCTATTATGGTCTGGATATTCTCTTTGGCTCATCGGAAATGGCCTTTAATGATGGGCTAATGGCGTTTTTTGGTTACGCATTATCAACCTTGGTCTTTTATTTATTTATTGCTTTTTACATGGCAGATAAATTACGTTCAGCAAACTTTATTTCGTTGCCTGAAATTCTTGAAAAAGCTTATGGCAGAAAAACCTCTTCAATTGGTGCGATCAGTTCCATGGTTTATTGCTTACCAACGACTAGTTTGTTTGCATTGGGACGAGTATCCGAATTTGTTTTTGGAGTTGATGCTCATTACGGCGCCTTTATTTTGGGCGGGATTGCTTTGGCATATACTTTACTTGGTGGCTTAAAGGCGGTGGCCATTACAGATACTATTCAATTTTCACTTATGTGCATTACAGTTGCTGTAGGAGTTCCCCTTTTAGTTTATGAAATAGGTGGATTTGTAGCAATTCAAGAGCTCGTCCCTACCGGTCATTTTAAATTATTTGGTACTGTGCCGCCTTGGCTTTTGATTGCTTACGCCTCTTCTAGCTTAGCAGTACTTATCGATCCTTCGCTGTATCAACGAATTTTTGCTGCACGAAGTGCTCGACAAGCACGCAACGCTATTTTGACCTCAACGGTGATTTGGACCACATTTGACTGGTTAGTTGTAGCAGGTGGAATAGCGGCATTAGCAGCGGTAACTTCTGGAATTTTATCGAGCAATGTTCACCCAAATGATGCGTTTCTAATTGCAGTTACTTATGCATTACCGATTGGCTTATCTGGTATATTTTTAGCAGGTGTTATGGCCACCGCAATGTCGACTATTGATGGTTATACATTGGTAGCAGGTTCCAATATATCCTATGACATGTATCGACCATTAGTAAATCCAGAGGCCACAGATGCTCAACTCGTTAAGGCGACCAAGATTGGTATTGTTATAGCTTGGACATTGGGATATATAATCGCCTTCCAATTTGATCGCATAATGGCATTATTGATTTTCGTTACCACAGTGATCACATCGACCGTCTTTGTGCCTGTTCTTATGGCGCTATTTTATCGGGGTAAAAAAACGTCATTGGCAGGTTTATTGAGTTGCGGGGCTGGTTTAACCAGTGTTCTGGTATTCTATATAGGTATGTCTCAGGTTGGTGATTATAATGAGCTTTGGGGTACTTATATTTTTTCTTTCTCTATTGGCGACAATACTTTTTCGATATGGCAAGAATATGCCTTATTCTTTTGTTTGCCGATTAGTTTATTAGGATTTTTTATTGGTAATATTTTTGGTAATAAAATCGAAGAAGCTTCTTTAGAGGGTGAGGCATTATGACGGGTTGGGATTTGTTCACTATTATTTGTTCAATTTTCTTAGGCTCTAGTGGTGTTATCTTATTGTATGTTTTTTTAAGAGACGCTTATAGAGATAGAGTTGAGAGAAAAAAGTCATAAGCATGATAATGAGGCAATGTTGCTTTTATTGATTATTCTTTCTCATTAGCCATGTGGTAGCTATGCCGATCAAAGCGATCATGACTAAAAATATAAAATAATTTTGATGACCCTCTAAACCAGGATTCGCGTCAAGGATTCTTCCTGAAATAGATCCAAAAAATATCTCTGGCGTAAAGCCCACAAATGAAACGATACCTATGGTAGTACCAGTAATCTGACTCGGCGTATTTATTTCTTGAATGAGTGCAAAATAGATTCCTCTTATAGCGAAAACCGCGAAAAAGGTAACGAAGATATTGATAGTTATAAATGTGATCCATGGCGCTGATCCATCTGCGAATATAAAACTAGCAAAAGAACATATGAGCATACAAAACATGAGCAGAATAACGCGACTAGCAATGATTCTGTCAGCAAGTATCCCAGCAAATACGGCTGCAATGGGTCTGGTTAAAGAGGCGTACGTAAATAAGGTAGCTGCCTCAACTTCATTCATACCAATTACTTCATAAGCATATAAAGTCATGTTATCAAGGCCTTTGTAGGTGGAATAAGCACAAATTATAATGCCTGCATGCAACCAAACTAATCGGTTTGAGAGCACTTGAGTCAGTTTTTTAAAATTTATAGATGGTTCTTTATTATTAATATCTGTCTCGGGGTCAGGAAGGAATATCCAAACTAAAATGGCGCCAATACCAGTCAAAGCAGAATAAAATAGAATAATTGCATGAAAGCCATTTAATCTCTCTGTTGCAGAGGCCAGATTAATTTGTGTAGGTAAAAAACTAGCAAAAATTACAATTGCAATTACAGATAACAGTGAAGCCAGAAGGCCTCTCCCACCTTCGAGTAAACCAAAGGCTTTGCCTTGAGTGAACTCTCCACCCCACTCTTTCGTAGCTTTGAGCATGGCCGCCCAAAATAAAAATATCGTGGTGATACCCCAATAACCATAAAGTAATGTCATTCCTAACAAACTCGGCACAGTGCTCATGTAGAGCCCACCAGATGCGGTAAGCAACAAGGAGACAGTCATTAATTTTCGGGCTGATATTCTGTCGGCAATCATGCCTCCAAAAAAATAAGAAATCATCGCCATTAAGCCATAGACAGCAAAGATATCTCCTAAGTTGGTATTGCTTAAGTTAAATACATCAAGGAAGGTCGGTCGAAAAAAACGCGCTAAATGAAAGGGCAGACTGAAAACTAACTCGCTGGCTAAAATCAGAATAATCATTTGACCTATGCGATGCTTGTTTTTAATCATTATCATATAAAGAAGAGTATTCTATAAAAATCAAGAATGGAAAAAATACTTTAATAATCTTATAGCGTCTTTTTTTATGGAATAAATATTTATTTAATTTTGATCAGCAAAAAAAAGATTGGATTGCTAAAATAATTACTTAATAAGTCTAAGGAAAATTTTTATTTCACTGGTATTCGCATTTTTTGCTACTGCTTTAGTTTACGCCTCCGTGGGCTTTGGCGGTGGCTCAACCTATAATGCCCTCCTGATTTTAAGTCAGACTGATTACAGTTTGGTGCCTATTATTGCTTTGATCTGTAATGTAATAGTAGTGAGTGGCAACTGCCTGAGATACCATCAAAATGAATTGATACCGTGGTCATTTACATTGCCAGTTATTTTGGTATCCATCCCATTTGCCTTCTTGGGCGGCAATATAATTCTTGATGAAGCACTCTTTATTCAGATCTTGGGATGGGCTTTGTTAACTTCTGGCTTGATGATGCTTTATAGACAACAAGAAATTACTTCTTCATCGGTTAAATTAAGCAGTTCTTTAGGTAAATTAATTAGTGCATTGATTGCTGCTGGTTTGGGTTTTCTCGCTGGCCTGGTTGGTATTGGTGGAGGGATTTTCTTTGCTCCGATTTTGCATTTAACTGGAGTACTCCCGACGAGAAAGATCGCTGCTTTTGCTAGTATTTTTATTCTGGTTAATTCTGTCGCTGGCCTTATAGGGCAATTTAATAAATACGATAATCTCGATATCTTATGGCTTAATAGTCAATATACTTGGCTCCTTATTGTGGTACTTATAGGAGGTCAGTTGGGTTCGCATTTAAGTATAAAAAGAATTAAACCAATTATTCTAAGAAGATTAACTGCAGTTCTAGTGATTTATGTAGGATGTAGATTATTATTGATATAAGATTAATTTCATTAATTTGGATTAATTAAGAAAAATAATAACAAGAACAAAGCTTGAGGTGTTAAGTGGCATTAGAGATAAGAAAAATTGTGGTGCATGATGAAGAAACATTAATTGAGGGTTTTTGTGAAGCAAAAAATCCCCTCAGGATGTTCGCGGTAGCGGCAATTGTAAAAAATCCATGGTCTGGTCGATACGTGGATGATTTGAAACCAGAAATTTTATCTATTGCCCCTCCTTTAGGCGCAGAGTTAACACGAAGAATTATACAGTTAGCCGGTGGAGGGGAAAAAATAGAGGCATACGGTAAAGCCGCTGTAGTAGGTCTAGATGGAGAAATAGAACACGCCTCTGCCCTTATTCATACACTTCGATTTGGCAATTTTTATAGAGAGGCTGTCGGTGCAAAGAGTTACTTATCTTTCACGAATACGCGAGGTCCTGCAAATGCACCCATTATGATTCCGTTAATGGATAAAAATGATGCAGGTCGACGCTCCCATTATTTAACTATTCAATTTTCTATTGCAGATGCCCCCAGAGCGGATGAGATCGTGGTTGTTCTGGGAGGTTCTATTGGCGGTCGTCCCCATCATCGTATTGGTGATCGTTATCAAGACTTAAAAGATCTCGGCCATGATGTGGAAAACCCTGCCTCGGTCTAAGACTACCGAGAATATCGCTTATTACAAGACCGGTAAAGGTCCAGCTATTCTCATGATTCATGGTGTGGGTTTGAGATTAGAAAGTTGGGGGCCTCAGATACAAGCACTCAGTAAAGAGCACACTGTGATTGCTATTGACTTACCAGGACATGGCGATAGTGTTGAATTAAATCCAACACCAAGTGACATAGATTCCTATACTCATCAAATTAAACTCTTTGTCGACGAAGTTATTTCTGATACTTGTATCGTCATTGGTCATTCTTTGGGCGCTTTGATTGCGATCCGTTTTGCTCATCTTTATCAAAGCAACTGTGATGCTATTGTGGCTCTAAATTGTATCCACCAGCGAACTGAAGGAGCGATGCATGCGGTTCAGTTACGTGCAAAAGAACTTGCCACGGAAGGTCCCAAGAATATTGTTTCTGATACTCTCAGCCGATGGTTTGGAGAAAGCCCATCAGACCGTAACTTGGAATTAGCAGGTATTTGCCAGCAATGGTTAGATGATACTAATATAAAAGGTTATCTCGATGCTTATAATATTTTTGCTAACGAAAATGGGATTCCAGAAAAAATACTAAGGATGAATAATTTGCCCATTGCCTTTATAACAGGTACGTTAGACTCAAATTCAACGCCATTAATGAGTCGGGATATGGCTAAAATTTCCCCCCTCGGAACGGCGAAGATAATTACAGGGGCGGGCCACATGATTCAAATGACTCATACGAAAGAGGTCAATAAAATATTACGATCATTTGCTTTAGGTATCAGAAGTCAATATAACGAGATAGTTCGATGAAATTTTCACTCTTTGTACATATGGAACGTACAAATCAACATCAATCCTATGCTGAAATGTATGACGAGTTTACGGCACTATGCCAACTAGCGGATCAAGGTGGAATGCGAGCAATATGGACGGGCGAACATCATTGCATGGATTTTACTATCGCCCCTAATCCGTTTATTAATATTGCTGACTTAGCCAGTAAATTAAATAATGCCCGATTAGGGACAGGAACAATCATAGCTCCATTTTGGCATCCAATAAAACTTGCTGGTGAGTCAGCCATGACGGATATAATTACATCAGGAAGATTAGAGCTGGGCATAGCAAGAGGCGCTTACAGTTATGAATATGAACGAATAATGCCTGGTATGGATGCTTGGGAGGCTGGTGCTCGTTTGAGAGAAATAATACCGGCAATTCGAGGCCTTTGGGGTGGTAATTATGCGCATGATGGCGAATATTATAAGTTCCCAGAATCAACTTCAACACCCAAACCAATGCAATCATCTGGACCGCCAATATGGATTGCTGCAAGAGATCCAAATAGTCATGAATTTGCTATAGAAAATAATTGTCACGTCCAAGTAACACCGCTCTGGCAGAACTATGAAGAGATAGAGCTTTTGATTGCTCGTTTTCGAGAAGCTAAGACTAAGTGTCAAAATCAATCTCAATCAAAAATAATGTTATTGCAGCATACATATGTCAGTAGCACGGATGATGAATTAGAGCATGCTACAAAAGCATTTAGTGAATTTTATGGGCACTTTGGTGCATGGTTTAAGAATGAAAGGCCGGTTGATCAGGCATTGATGAAAAAATTATCTGACGATGAACTCACAGCGCTTGATATGTATTCTCCCGCCATTATGAAAAATAACCTGGCTATTGGTAACTCAATGGAGGTGATAGATCTTTTGAAAAAATATGAAGTCCTTGGGTATGATGAGTTTGCTTATTGGATTGATTCAGGAATGAGTTTTGATATGAAGGCAGCCTCTTTAGAAAGATTTATTAACGAGGTTATGCCTGCTTTTCATTAATAAAATAGGTTATGACATATGACTACTAAAGAAAAAATACCCCATTATCCACTCTTTATTAATGGCGGATTTGTTGAGGGAGAAAAACAAGAAATCTTAGGCAGTATTAACCCACATACTGGAAAAGTATGGGCAACATTTGCCGCTGCCAATAAAGTTGATGTAGAGCGAGCGATATCTATAGCTAGAAAAACCTTAGAAAAAGGTGAGTGGGCTGACATGCTGCCATCGATGCGTGGCAAACTATTATTCAGGCTATCGGGATTAATCGAAGAGCATGCTTCTTTTCTTGGCGAAATTGAAACACAGGACAGTGGGAAATTACTTATTGAGACAGTCACTCAAACTAAATATGTTGCCGATTATTATCGTTATTATGCGGGCTTAGCGGATAAGATAGAGGGCGCTACGTTACCGATTGATAAGCCAGATATGCATGTCTATACCACATGTGAGCCGATCGGTGTGGTGGCAGCAATAGTTCCCTGGAATGCTCAAATGTTTCTTACTGCAACAAAATTAGCGCCAGCACTGGCTGCTGGTTGTGCTGTTATTATCAAGGCATCCGAAATAGCCCCATGTGCATTATTGTATTTTGGGAAATTAATTAAAGAAGCAGGATTTCCAGATGGGGTTGTCTCAATTATTACTGGAGATGCTAAAAATTGTGCCGTTCCATTAACTACACATCCAGATATTGATCGTATTGCATTCACTGGAGGCGCTGATACAGCCAAACAAATTGTTATTAATTCTGCTGAAAATTTTGCTGTGACCACGCTTGAGCTGGGTGGAAAATCTCCAATAATAATTTTTGAAGATGCGGATATTGAAAGTGCTGTTAATGGAATTATTGCCGGAAATTATGGAGCTTCAGGACAATCCTGTGTAGCAGGATCAAGAGTTATCGTGCATGAATCAATAAAAGAGGATGTCATAGCCAGGCTTACAGAAAAAATTCAAAATATTAAAGTGGGCAGTCCAACAGATCCAAAAACGCATGTAGGTCCGTTGTGCACCGAAAAGCAGATTATATTAATTGAAGACACGCTAAAAAAAGCCAAAATACAAGGCGGTAAAATTCACTTTGGTGGTAAGCGAAAAGAAGGTGAAGGGTATTATTTTGAACCCACATTAGTGGATTGTCCTGATGATTCTATAGCAACACTTGAGATTGAAATGTTTGGTCCGGTAATGTCAATGCTGTCTTTTGAAGGCGAAAAAGAGGCAATTAATTTAGCTAATAATAGTCAATATGGTCTAGGGTCTGGTGTATTTACCAATAATCTGGCTCGTGCTCATCGTGTTTCAAAAAAGATTAAAGCGGGTATTTGTTGGATTAATAGCTATCGAGCAATTTCACCTATTGCTCCATTTGGCGGCTATAATCGCTCCGGTTATGCCAGAGAATCGGGCATTCAAGCGATTAATGATTATATACGGACTAAAACTACTTGGATAAATATATCCGATACGCCGATGGCTAATCCCTTTGTCATGCGATAACCAATACCACGCTATCTTTCCAAGCGAGCGCCTTAAACTTCTTAGCCATTTTATTCTATGACATACGCTGGACCACGTAATGCACGGCCTGGCAACGCACGCGTGTACTCACCTTCATCAACTACGGCGGTGCCGTTCACAATTACGTAGTGCATCCCGATAGGGTAGTGGAATGGATCTTCAAATGTAGCCATGTCCTGGATTGAATCCGGATCAAAGATGACAATGTCAGCTAAGTATCCCTCCACCAATGCTCCACGGTCCTTGAGTCCGAGAATATCGGCAGGCAGTGTCGTCAACTTACGAATTGCCTCCTCCCAGGTCAACAGTCCCTGTTCTCGGACATAGGTGCCCAGCAACCGCGGGATCGTTCCAATGTGTCGTGGATGCACCAGCGGCGGCAAATTCTCAGAATCGAGATCGAGGGCACTGCCGTCGGTCCCCCCCGCGACATAGGGGTGAGCCAGGACTTTCTTTAATGTGTCCTCCTCATTGTTCCAGTCGATAACAATGCCTCGACCCTCCTGGTCAAGCACCACGTCCATGAAAACTTCTTCCGGCGATCGCTCAGTGAGGCTTGCAACTTCGGACACCAACTTGCCATTGATATCAGGGTTATCGACGCCCAAGCGAACGCGATGCCAGCCGATGTTCGCAAGGTAGGGTGGTTCGGTGACAAATGTAGCAGCGATACGTTCGCGCTCTACCGGATCGCGGAGGCGCTCGAGCATCGCTTGCACGCCTCCCGCTTGTGCCCAGGCTGGAATGTATGCCCTCAGCCCGGTGATGCCCCAGGTATAGGTATAGCTGTCGCCGGTGACTTTTAAGCCCCGCTCTCGTGCCTCGTCGATTATCGCGAGGAATGTGTCGGCTTCTGTTGATGATGTTGAATTGAGATGAAAAAAGTGTATTGCGGCACCTGCTTGCTCGCCGATGGCAATGGCCTCGTAGATCGCGTTGGGATCCGTACCGTTCATGGTACGAGCATGATTCGCAAAGATGCCCCCCATGTTGGCGGCTTCTCGTACGATTGAAGTCAGTTCATCGCTAGTCATATAGATGTTGGGCACGTAGCTCATGCCGGCAGAAACGCCCAACGCACCCTCGCGCATGGACTTTCGCACCATCTCTTGCATCTGTGCAAGTTCGTCGTGGGTCGGTGGGCGATCATCGTAACCCATGACGTTGGCTCTGATTCCGCCGGAACCCACATAAGAAGCGACGTTGATCGAGATTCCCACTTTCTCCATATAGTCGAGAAACTCTCCAAATGATTCCCACTTGCCCAATAACTCGTCAGGCAATTCGTTCCTTCGTTGACCACCGAGGGGACCCATTGAAACGGTCTCGCCGTAGATTTCGGTAGTGAAGCCCTGGAAAGCAAAGGAAGGCCCTTGGCCACCATTGAGGAGACGAAAACTTTCCGAGTGACTATGCATATCGATAAAGCCGGGTGTTACATAAAGGCCGCTTGCCTCAATAGTGCGGGCGCTTCTTCCGTTAATATCGCCAATTGCCACGATGCGATCACCACGGACACCTACATCGCCAACAACGCCAGGATTGCCGCTTCCGTCAAAGACCGTGCCGCCGCGGATCAGGAGATCGTAATCGAATGGTTGTGATTTACTGCAACTGCTAATTAGGGCGACGATGATCAGACTGAGGATTAGTTTTTTCATACCTACCAGATTACACCGATTGTTTCTTATATTGAACAGTTTTATAAAAATATTAGTTTGTATAGACGATACGTTTCTTTGTTTGATTGTTAGGTTATTTCTCCGTCAAAAACTTCGTCAAAACGTTATGATATTCGACAATATCTTCTTTCTTTCGATTGAATCTCCAGGAGAGAGTGTTTGTTTATTATTAACTCTTAGCTTAGTCATAACGGGTTCTCACTTGGCTAACTTCTTGGCTAAGAACCAAGCTAGGCAGGAGGAGGAGAATAAGAGTTAGGTGGATTATCTTCATTTTATTAATCTCTACACTACACTTTGTACTTCATCTGTACTACATTAACGATATAAAAAAATAACGCTATGAGGCACAACAAATGACTCGATTAAAGATGGGCTCGATTACTCTTCTTCTTCTGGTGACCTTAATCATCTCAGTTTCAAAAACAACTATAACATTTGCAAATGAACCACAAATTAGAATCCTCAATGAGCAGGAGTTAATCGATATCATAGTAGGCTCATGCATTCAGTCAACTCGTGGATGCGAAACAGAGGAATCCATTAAACAAATTACAAAGGCTCTTAGTGAAGGTAAAGAGTTTAAACTCATTTCAACGAATAACTTTCCAAATGATTGGATGGTGGTTGCTGTTCAAGGAATTGGTGGAGGAGGAGCATGGGAACATGTCATTGAAAGAACCCAAAAACAAAATCTTCCCACCATAACTGAATCGGAAGCTAACAGCAGAGTGGTTGATCTCTTAAGTGAGCATATGGGCCAAGAAGTAAAAGCACTGATTCGATCTGAAGCAGCAGGTGCAACCACTACCGCTCTTCTAGTCGCTGCCAGCAAAGGTATTCCAACCATAGATGCAGGAATTACAGGTCGAGCTGTGCCCGAGGTACAACAATCAATACCATGGATAAACGGAATTGCTTCAATTCCTACAGCAATTATTACCCGCTGGGGTGATGAGATCATTATTAAAGACGCTGTGGATGAATACAGAGTTGAGGATTTAAGTCGAGCAATTGCAGTGGCAAGTGGCGGTGATGCTACGATAACTATGACCCCCATGTCAGGCGAACAAATTAAGCAAGGCGCAATCCCTGGAATTCTTTCTGAAGCTATGCTCTTTGGCAAAACTGTTCGGGAAGCACGACAAAGAGGCGAAGATCCAATAGCAGCTCTATTGGAAGTAACAAATGGCTACAAACTTTTCCAAGGCATTGTGACAAAAACTGATGAACGAGGTGATCGAGGTTTTAACTGGGTCGATGTGGAGATAGAAGGTATCAATGAATATAAAGGTAGCCTCTATAAAATCTTCGTGAAGAATGAAAATATTATTGCTTGGCTCGATGATGCAGTAGACGTGATGTCACCTGACTATATTTACAACTTAAATCCAAAAACAGGAGAATCAATAACAGGTGGAATTGGATATGGTGGATATCCTTTGAATGAAGAAGTCGTAATGATCGGTTTACCAGCACATGATCAATGGAGAAACAGAAAAGGAGTTGAATTAATAGGTCCAAAACACTTTGGTTTCGATTTTGAATACATCCCAATAGAAGATCTTCAATAGACTAGTGGCGGAGAGGGAGGGATTCGAACCCTCGGTATGGCACTACCGCACACTCGCTTTAAGAGCCTGACTTATTGAGTTGAGTCAGAGTCATCATTTAACAGAGACTTAATCAGTGAAATAACCATAAGTGCCATGACGACTGAAAACGGCAAAGCACCTATAATCATTATTGATCGCAATGCTTCCATTCCTCCAGCCGCTAATAAGACGCCGATAAGTACTGAGAACAAAACACCCCAAATTACTATATGTTTAGCTTGTTTTTGACTTTGACTTCCACCTGATGCCAATGTGGTGATAATCAAAATACCTGAATCTGCTGAGGTTACTAAAAAGGTCAACAATAATGTCACAATAACTATGGAGAGTGCGATGGATAAACCCGGTGAAAGTATTAAATTAATTGTTTCGAATAATTGCGCTGAGATATCTGCATTAACGATGGCACCCTGAGCGATACCATTCAGTTCAAGGTCAATCGCAGTAGCACCGATAAAAGTGATCCATACCAAGCAGATCAAAGAAGGAATAATCATCGCGCCGATGACATACTCGCGAATTGTTCTACCTCGAGAGACGCGAGCTAAAAATAAGCCTACAAAAGGAGCGAAGGCAATCCACCAAGCCCAATAAAAGATAGTCCAGGTACTTTGCCATTCTTGTAATGACGCAGAGGGCTCGATACCGTTATCTTTCCAAACTGTGGTGGACATTGCTGGAAGGGCGATAAGGTAATCCCATATCGTATAAAAAAAGGTTTCTAAAGCAAAAAAGGTAGCGCCAAATAGAATGAAAAAGGCGATCAAGAAAACCGATAAACTCATATTAATGTTAGACAACCACTTGATGCCCTTTTTCAAACCCGACATAGCAGAAACACACGAAGCACTAACGATTAAGGTTAATCCAAATAATTGCGCTAGAAGAGTTGGTTTTCCGCTGTCGTCTATCAACCACGAAGCACCACTTATATTGAAAAGACCAGAAGCAAATTGCGATACCCCATAACCAATCGTGACACTTAGACCAACAATAGTGGCCAAGATAGCAACAATGTCTACTATGTGTCCCATACCACCCGACATAGCTCGACCAAAAAGAGGTTGCAAGGCGCTTCGAATTGTTAGAGGCAAGTTACGATTATAGGATAAATATCCCAGTGAAATACCAATCACACCATAACAAGCCCAAGGCGTGAGACCATAATGCAACATAGCCCATTTATAGGCATTACGAACATTATTTTCATCTAATCCAATGGATAATCCTCTGATCGTATCTGGATTAGTGGTGAAATGAAAAATAGGTTCGGCGGTAGAATAAGTGAGCATACCAATACCGATACCAGCACCGAACATCATTGAGATCCATGAGAAGGTACTAAATTCTGGCTGTTCATTAGGCTTACCCAGTTTTATATGAGCGGTGCGAGGCCAAAATCCAAGGCATAAACATGCAATGGTATAAAATGCAGTGACATAGACATACCAGGCTCCAAAGGTCTCAGTCGACCAATTTTGTGCCTCTAATAATATTTCACCGGTAGTAGAAGGTGAGATACTTACCCACATAATCAACCCACCAATTAATAGTTTTGGTATCACAGAAACAACACGATTAAAGCCTTTATAGAATCCAGACTGATCTGTATTTATGGATACAGCTGGTTGTTGCTGACTTGAGGGTGAATTATCCAAAATCATTGCTCCTGATTAATTATTGTAAGTAGCTTTTTAGTTATTCACCCGCACCAAGTCTGGACTGTTCACTTGCTTCGACCAATATCTGATCAGCCATACGCGAGAGCTTTTTGTATTGAGTGACCTCGATATAAAGACCATTTATTATTTTTTCATTAAAACGTTCTTTAAATTCATTTGGTAAAATACTTTGAGTCACATTTTCTTTTTGTAAAAGAGGTTGAATATTTAAATAAGACTCAATGGAATTATTACTATCTTTAGAGCATATCAAATCTAATCCAGACTTGTAGTTGAGTATTGAATTATTTATTTTTATTATTGAATAATTTGGATACATTTCACTAGGATTGATACTCGCAAAATGCAGTAAATTTTTCTCTGTCTCTAACCACCATGCTTTCGCGTAATAACCAAATTGACTGCATTTAATGAGACCATGGAGAATAACAATGGGTTGAGTTGTATTATTGATTTTAGAGTGACAAATATCATCTTGATGGCATTGTGCCAACGTCATATCAGTGATAATACTGCCTGTATGGAAGAGGCTATGCCCCTGATTATCAAAAACAAAGCGTTTTTGATGACGTTCTAAAAGTATAGGCATTAGTTTTATTTTTTTTGGAGCCACATGAGTTACCCCTAGAAAATTAATAATGCCCTTAAGATCATGGATTTCAAGCCATTGAATTATGGCTGCTGAGTCTTCGAAATCATATTTATGGCCATAATATGACTCACAGACACGATTTAGCAGGGCTTTGAATTCATTAATTGAAATTCTAATGAATTTCATTTCCTTTGCTCGTTTGATTATTTGGCATGATGGGAAAGATCCAATCATCTTTGTATTTAGAGCCAATATCAGAGGCAATTGGTGCTCCTTGGAACATCGTATTACGCACCCAAAGTCGAGACTTAGGATCAAATTTTCCAACGCCAAAAAAAGATAGCTTACAGCGAAGCAAATGTATTGGCAGCACATCTTTATCAAGTAAGTTTGCTTGTATTTCACCGTATTTTGTTTTTGCCATTGTCTGTATACGCCGAATAATTTGACGATGTTCAGGATATGCGAATGCAAATTCAGCAACATTATTAATATTCATTTCTAGAGATAATTTATTAAGAGTTGAATAGCATTGTTCAACAGCTCGAGCAATGCCGATCAGTATTTCTTTTTCAGCGCCATGATCAACGTCTCTTTCCCCCAGTCTTGGTTCCATCTTTTCTTCAGATCGATACCAGAAAACTGCATTTGCATTTTTAGATTTGAAATCATATTGCAACGCCCATTGATATTTTTTCTCTATAATTTGTTTGAGGTCCATTAAGTTCATTTCTGGAGACAGTTCGTATACCTCCTCAATGTCGTTATTTTCTTCTAGAGACAATACTTCTTCAGGATGGATTTCGATTAAAATAGTATTAATCAGCTCTTGTGTTTCAACATTATAGTGGTTTGTTACATAGTCTATAAATTGATCCCAGCTTTGAGGAGTTTCTTGACTCAGCCACTTTATGATCAAGCTTAGGGATTGGCTGGCCTTTAGATTTATTTCATTTTGCGACTCATTATTGGTCATAATTTCATTTAAATGAATGATGGCACGTTGTATCAATAGTTTCAGAGCTGGCAGAGTATTTTTATTCGGCAATGTATGGCTTAAAACTTGTGCTAGTGCGAATTCTCTGGTTTCGATCCAGTTATTGATTAACAGAGGATGCTTGATTAAAAAAGGCGCCATTCCAAGACCAGTAGCGTTACCAATCCCAAAATATCTTTTTATGTCATTATCAAGACGAACTGATAACTCAGGTGCACGCTTGGATGCAATATGATCAGCTTGATCTAGACTGAACTGCCTAATCATAAAACATGAAAACATTTCAGCTGAAAATGGCTCCTTGAAGTCTTGATAAGCTATTTTTAGTTTGCCCCAATCAGCCATTCCAAATTTACCACTTCCATAAACAGCAGTTGTACGATACAAATATCCAACCTCATTAATTTTTTTGATACAAGGCTGCATACCAGAACTGAGTTGATTGACTACATAATTAAAGTTACGACTACTTTTGTTGGCTCTTGATAACACTAAGCTTTCTGCCGTCATTCTACCTTTTTCCTGGAGTGGCACATTTTCTTTCAGCGTACCCAATTCTTCTGGTTTAAAGGGGCCATGTCGAAGCGTTACAGTCATGTCCCATGCCTCTGCAATCACTCTATCTGTTCGTAGAGTGTTGTCTAGAAAATTGGCAAATACGACAAAATGATAACAATTGGTTGGAGTGGTTATTTCATAAACTGTTTCTCCATAACCCTCTTTATCTAAATTAAACAAGACACAATTAATCTTCCATTGTTCTTGCATGACTTTTCTCATTAACTTTCGCATAAAACTAAGTTTATATGGGTAAAAGCTTCCTAGCCGATTTAGATCCATGACCTGTGCTGGGCTTCTTAAGCTTGTTTTTACTTGAGCGAGGCTGTGCTTTTGATTATTCATGAGTCTTTATTAGTCATTGGTGGAAAAGACGATACAAAGAAATTTAACCAATTTTTACCCATAATCTTTTCTATATCTTGATCACTGAAACTTACCGCTTGAAGTCCATCAATTAGGTTTTGAAAGCTTAAATTATTTTTAAACCATGCTGGTTGTTTGGGCCATGCTGGTTGTTCAGCGTTTCCTTCACCAAAGTCAGGCGTAAGTGCCCATCTGCCACTGCGCATCCACTCTAAGACGGTATAGTCCCAGTTAAGACATAAATCTGAACCAATACCAATTCGATCTATACCCATAAATTCTGCTGTGTCATAAATCATGTTGCAAAATTCTTCTAAGGTGCAATCAGAGCCTTTGGCAAGGTGAAAAGGATAAAGACTTACGCCTAGCATACCTTTGGATTGGCTAAGATTTTTAAGGACATCATTTGATTTATTTCTTAATGCCGAATGGAAAGTAGTTGGATTTGCATGCGTAATCGCAATCGGCCGGGTAGAAATTTCCATTGCTTGTAAGGTAGAAAATTCAGCACTATGAGACATATCAACAATCATTCCAAGGCGATTCATTTCTTTGATGGCTTCCTTACCAAACCGAGTGATACCTGAATCCTTTTCTTCGTAACAACCGGTAGCGAGTAAGCTTTGATTGTTATAACTGAGTTGCATGATACGTGCACCCAGCTGATGCATTTCTTCTATTAGGCTCACGTCATCTTCAATGGGAGAGCAATTTTGAAAGCCAAAAATAATACCAATTTTTTTATTATCATGAGCTATCTTAATATCATTAGCATCTCGAATAGGCATGATCAGATCAGCATTTTCTGTAAATTGTTTGTTCCAGACATCTATATTTTGGAGGACTTCTTTTTTATTTTCCCAATAGGCAATGGTGACATGAATAACATTAACGCCACCGAGCTTTGCTTCTTTGAAGAGATCTCGATTCCAGTTTATGTACTGGAGACAATCAATGATTAATATGTCATTTGTATTCATTGTGCTGAGATATAAGTTGTTTTAACAATGGTATAAAATTCTTTGGCGTATGTGCCTTGCTCACGAGGCCCATAACTTGATGCTTTTCTTCCACCAAATGGCACATGATAATCAGTTCCGGCAGTTGGCAGGTTAACCATGACACAACCCGATTCAGAATGACGTTTAAAGTGTGATGCTCGTTTGAGTGACTGGGTAATAATCCCTGAAGTTAGTCCAAAATCAGAGTCATTCGATATCATTAGCGCCTCTTCATAATTATTAACTTTTATGACACAAGCAATTGGTCCAAAGACCTCTTCTCGATTTATTTTCATCTGATTGTTGGTTTCCGTGAATAAAGTAGGACGCATATAAAATCCCTCTTTATTAACATTAATTGCCTCATCACCAGTAACCATTTTAGCGCCATCTTTTTGAGCAGATTCTATGTATTTTTTATTTTGCTCAAATTGACGTAAGTCCACGACAGGACCAATTTGTGTTGTTTTTTCTAGAGCATTACCAACTATTAATGCTTTGGTTGCCGTTATCATTTTTTTAACAAATTCATCATGAATACCAGCTTCAACAATTAACCTAGAGGATGAGGTACATTTTTGTCCAGTACCAAAAAATGCTCCATTGATGGCGCAATTAACAGCAGTATCAATATCAGCATCATTCAAGATGACTAGCGCATTTTTGCTTCCCATCTCTAGTTGAATTCGCGTCATATTATTAACGGCTTTTTGTGCAATTAAGTTTCCTGTCTTTACTGAACCAGTAAACGAAATAGCATCAATGTCTTTCGATTCTGTGAGTGTTTCTCCAGCAATATTTCCAGGTCCTTGTACACAGTTAAAAACTCCTTTTGGCAAACCACTTCGATGCACAATATCTGCAAACGCAATAGCGCTCGCTGGGACTATCTCTGAAGGTTTTAACACCACACAATTACCAAAGGCTAAGGCCGGAGCTATTTTCCATGCGGCGACTGCAATGGGGAAATTCCAAGGGGTAATTATCCCTATTACACCAAGTGGCTCTCTCGTAACCTCAACATTGATATTAGGTCGAGTAGAAGCGGCTAGGTCACCCATTTGGCGTAATACTTCTGCTCCGAAGTACTGAAAGAATTGTCCCGAGCGATAAACTTCACCAATACCTTCGGCTACTGGTTTCCCTTCTTCTCTGGCAATTAACTCTCCGATTTCTGCACTACGATCAATTAATTCATTACCAATACAATCGAGTATTTTTTTGCGATCTTCGAGTGAGCTAGTTGACCACTCATTAAAAGCATCCCTAGCACTCTTGATTGCGAGGAGGCAGTCTTCTTTGGAGGTGGCATGATAGGTGCCTATACAATCTGTTGTATCGGATGGGCTGATACTAGTGAATGATTGCCCATTACTAAACCACTGCCCATTAATTAAGTTACTTCCTGAATTTGACATTTTTTTCCTAAAACAGATGTAAAAATTAAACTATACGTGAATCCATTAGTAATTATTGTAACTAATCTTAAACGAGATCTCCCAGAGCATTTTTAAGTGGTTGCAGCCAGGATTCATATTTTTTCCATTGGGCTAATCCACTTTTATATATGGGTTGTCTGACTTGTTCTGAGCTTGGCGTCCTGACATTTCTTTCGGTTTTATGAAAGTTAATACAGTTTTCCTCAAAAGGAAGCTCGCAGTAATCAAGAATACGTTTTACTTCATGCTCGAGATTACCAACTACATTCTCGTATTGAACACGTAGAATCTTGCCAGGAAGCACTTTATCCCAATGATCCATGATTTTTATATAGTCACGATAATAGGTACCAATTTCATCCAAGCCATATGAAAACTGCTGGCCACTGGCAAACAGTTGTTTGAAGCCACTAAAACAGCAACCCATTGGATTACGACGCGCATCAATTATTTTTGCGTTAGGTAGAATCAATTGAATTAAAGCGATATGACGAAAGTTATTAGGCATCTTGTCAATAAAGTAAGGTGCTTTTTGTCGGTGTACGCGAGTCTCCTCAATGTATTTTTCACCAAATAATTTTAATTCGTTAGCGTCGAGTGAATGTAAATTAGCCGGATAATCTGGAGTTTCATTAATCGTCTTACGCCCAGCAAGTTTATAAGCAAGAGACGGTATATTGGGTAATTCTAAGGTACCATCAACTTGTGAATGTGAAGCAAGGATTTGCTCTAGCAGAGTTGAACCTGCTCTGGGTAAACCAACAATAAATATTGGATCGGATTTTTTACAACCCTGGTCTTTTTTATTTTTAAATAAAGAAGCACTACAGTACTCTTCTTGCAAGGCTAGAATATTGGTCATTTGTTCTTTGGTATAATGCTGCTCAGTTTTTTGTAAAGTGTTACCGCGCTCATAATAGTAAAAAGATTGTTTAAATTGCTTACTGTTTTCATAATGCTTGCCAAGAGCAAAACAAAGATGAATTCTATCGGTCAATAAAGTTGAGGTTGCAGCTTCATTTTCTGTCATTAAATTCACTTCATTTTCTGCAAACTGATATGTTTTTAAATTAGCCAAGCTCCAGTAAGCATCACCATAATCATTCCTAGCAGTATAAGATTTACGGTAGGACTCAATAGCTGCATCAACCTTACCGATAGTTTTTAAGGCGTGTCCATGAACCAACCTGAGTTCAGCATTGTTAGACATAACCTTATTGGCTTTATCGTAAATCTTCAGTGCAGTTTTGTAATCACCCACAGCGACTGCCTGATTAGCATAAGCTATTTGATATTTAAGATTATTGGGTTCATTTTTCTTGAGGATTTTAGCTTGTTCGAGTGATTGTTGGTATTTTTGTCGACGATATAAAACTTCCATATAATCGTTTCTGGCAAAGTTGTTATTTGGCTCAAATTCGATGGCTTTTTCAAGCAAGAATTCAGCATCATCCAATACATCGGAAGCAATCCCAAGGCTAGCAAGCAGTCTCATACCTTCAACATTTCTCTTGTTTTGCATCAAGAATTTACGGCATAGTCTCTCAGCTTGGTAGTTATAACCTTCAGCTATCATGTTTCTTACACTCAAAAGTTCTGATGGCAGTGCTTCTAACTTCTCATACTCTGTTTGTGTAATTTTTGCGTTTTCTATTTTACCTTGATTGTTAAGTATTTTTGTTAGTGCGGCCCAGCTCGCTATTAATGAATTATTCAGTGATACAGCATGCCGATAGGCAACCAAGGCCTGGCTGGTGTATCCGGCTGCAATACACACATGACCCTCTTCTTGAAAAGCGCGACCATACCCAGGTCGTATTTGTTTTAATTGACGTAATGTTTTGAGTGCTTCTTCAAGCCGGTTTAGATATCGCTGACAAACGGCCATAATATATAGCGCTTCACCATTATTAGGATATTCTTCAAGGATAGTTTCGGTTTTTTTTTCGGCTTCAACCAGACGGCTATTCTCCAAAAGCGATTTCGCTTCCTCTAAAGCAGCCTCAATTTTTTCTTTATTATCCATAATCTATCTGTGTTGCTAATTACTTTGATGTAAGAAAAAAGGCGAGCCGTAGCTCGCCTTATTTTTCTTCTGCGTACTAACTACGCGCTAGCCTTAACCTAGAAGTCGTAAGAGACTCTAAGACCAACTGTACGTGGACGGTTGGTAGTGACTCTTTCAAAGAAGTCTTGTCTGTTGATGTGCAGTTGTGCACGCTCATCAGTTAAGTTCTTCACATAAAGCTCCATACCCCAATTATTTCTGACATTTTTAGTGCCGACAGATGTGTCTATAACTGTGTAAGCTTTTTGATATGAGTTAGGCTCGTCTTTAGTATCTACAATCGAGTTAAGCGCTTTACCTGCATGCTTCATACCCAACTGGTAATACATATTTCCATTTGCTGTTTCCCATTCGTATTTACCACGAATGGTGTATTGAGCTTCAGGAGTAAGAGGTAATTCACGCCCCTCGTCTTGAACTACGACTGCAAATGCTGGATCAACTCGAGTCAATTTAGTTTTATTAAATGACCCTGCCGCATAAATCGTTAGATTGTCTGTTGCAGCCCAAGTAAGATCACCTTCGATCCCTTTGATTTCAGCATCACCACCATTATCAACAACTGTTAATATTGAGATGTTTTGAGAATCAAACTGAGAAACCTGAATATCTTTCCAGTCAATCATGTAAACGGCACCATTAAATCTTAGGCGGCCATCCAACATAGTTGCTTTCCAACCAAACTCAGTATTTTCCATGACATCTGATCTGAACGCATATGGAAGACAGTATCCAGGGAAGCCAGTAGTAGCGTTTGCATTGATAGCAGCTTTATTACCACAAGCTATCTCATTTGCTGTGCCTTTATTAGCTAGATTCTTTGCAGTTGCACTGTATTTGCCTTCTTTTGCTGCAGCTCGGTTAAAGCCACCTGGCCGATAACCCTCTGACCATGAAGCATATAACAACACATCATCACTTGGCGTGTAAGCCATAGAGAATTTCATCATTGTGTCTTTATTGGTTAATGGTCTAAGTGCTGAGGTGAAGTTGGTGCCATAATCACGACCACCGGTAACCTGAGGTCTAACATCATTAGTTGCATCAGCATCATCAATTAATAATGGGCGGTTACCGTATCTCCAAGCACCGTATCCTTGGAAGTCGTAATCTAGATCATATTTACGTGCACCAACTGATACAGCCAATTCATCACTGAGTTGAAAATCAATCTGCCCGAAAAATGCTGTTTGTGACTCTTCTCTTAGATTGTCATTTCTAAACTGCGTTGCAGCGGTAATAACACCCCTTGCATTAGCAGGCGACGCACCAAATTTTGATGCTGCACTGTTGATATTAATCGGACCAAAACCGGCTTCGTATGGTGCCATGTAGTTAAAATCACCGATGTGTTTGATTTCAAACTCTTCGGAATAGATACCACCTTGCATATTTACCATACCATCCCAGTTTGTAGCGAATCGAAGCTCATTAGTCATTCGCGTCATTTCGTTATCAAGAGAAACAGCATTGGCTGGATTGCCACATTCAATAACACCTGGATTACCACTTAAAGTTGGGTCCCAGCTATATTGAGTACCTTTAGTGTAACTACCGAAGTAATAACCACCAGTTAAATACTCGCATTGGTAACCTGCAATAAATGCTCCAATATTGGTGTAACCAGTATAATCTAGTTGTGCTTCGACTGAACGATCTAAATAAGCACCGGTATAGACTATATCTATATCACCCATGGAACCATTAAGAGTCCATGCAGTTGAGCTAAACGAATCATCCAATTTATCAGGTGTGAAACGCGATACTTTGAGATCGCCTTTTTTCACATCATAATCCCAAACACCCTCTGTTTTTAGAGCTTGTTGAGTGTTCTGGATAAGGAGGTCCCAATTATCATTGACTTGCCATTTGAAACCAAAGCGTGCTCCAGCATAGTGAGCATCATTGAAATCATCTTCAACTGAAGATGCATTATCGACAGTCGCTTTATGTACTGGGATATCAATTCCGCCTGCACCTACAACAGTACCGTTGTAGAATTTATGGCCTTCCTTGAAATTAACAGTTGCACCTGGGAAAGTTCCGTTTACTGCTTTGTCTGCTTGGAAAGTACCTTGCACGTTATCAATGTAACCACCTTGGTTATCATTATAAAGCGCCATCCTGAAAGCCATTTTGCCTTCAACAAGCGGTATATTAAGCATCATTTCAGCAGAATTTGAATTTTCTCCACCATCGGTACGTGCAAAGCCACCATTAAAACTAGCTTGAAACTCATCAAGAACTGGTTTGTTAGTAATTAATCTTACTGTTCCTGCCATTGAACTAGCACCGTATAAAGTACCTTGTGGTCCAGGAAGTACCTCGATACGTTCCATATCAGTAACATAAACATCTAAGTTACGGCCACCTGATGTAACAGGCTGCTCATCTAAGTAAAGTGCAACGTTAGGAGCTGAACCTTGAGATTCTGCTACTGTAATGTTGATAGCATCAACTGCTGCACCACGAATATAAATTTCATTTTGACCTGGTCCGCGTCCACCTGCGTTTACACTTGGTAGGTATTTGACATAGTCAGTAAAACTTTGAATATTCTCATCTTCTAATCGCTGTGCATCCATCGCTTGCACGGCAAGAGGAACATCTTGCATGCTTACTGCACGTTTAGTTGCAGTAACTGTTATTTCTTCTATTGCTTGTGCATGCACTGCTGAAGTAGCGGCGCTTGCAGACATCGCAAGTAGTACTGCTTGATTTACCTTATTTACCTTAAGCATATCTGGTTTCCCCCGAGGCTGTTTTATCGCCTATTTTGCTCAGTTTATTTAAACACTTCACTATAGTCTGTACGATTTTTCTGGTTTAGTTTTACAAAAAAATCAGTGAAATAGACACAGTAATGCATGAAATTTAAAGTAGTTGGGTCAAAACTACAAGCTAATAATTCAATTTTTACGCTTTTTTTTGATTTTTGTTGTTTTTATGCAACATTAAAAAAAACACAAAATATCAACTATTTACTAAAATAGCCCTGTTATATTTTTTGAATCATCTACACCGATGTTATCAGAGGCTGGTTTTCTGGGTAATCCTGGCATAGTCATGACATCACCACAGACCACAACAATAAATTCAGCGCCTGAGGCAAGGCGAATTTCACGGATAGGAACATCATGGCCACTCGGTGCCCCAATGAGTTGTGGATCAGTAGAAAAACTGTATTGTGTTTTTGCCATACAGACTGGATAGTGACCATAACCTGCAACTTCAAATTCATCAAATTGGGCGCGGACTTTTTTGTCGGCGATAATATCTTCAGCGCCATAAATGGTTCTTGCGATATGCCGTGCTTTATCCCAAAGTTTCATATCATCATCATAAAGTGTTCTAAATTGTGACTGTTGATTGTCAATCATATCAGTCACATGAAGGGCTAATGCTTCAGCGCCCTTACCACCATCAGACCAATGCGAAGAAATCTTACAGGCAACATCGAATTGCTGACAATAATCAATAATAGCTTGATGCTCATTTTCAGTATCAGTTACGTAATCATTGATAGCCACGGCGACCGGTACACCAAATTGACCAATATTACGAATATGTCGACCCAGATTTTCACAACCCGCTATGACAGCAGCAACATTTTCTTCTTGTAATTTTGCTTTTACAACACCGCCATGCATTTTTAATGCTTTGGTAGTGGCAACAAGGACAACAGCATCAGGATGAAGCCCTGCTTTGCGACATTTTATATCAAAAAATTTCTCTGCCCCTAAGTCTGCCCCAAAGCCAGCTTCAGTTACTACGTAATCTGCGAGCTTAAGTGCAGTTTTAGTGGCAATGACAGAATTACAACCGTGCGCAATATTTGCAAAAGGTCCGCCATGCATTAACGCTGGATTATTTTCTAGTGTCTGTACTAAATTGGGTTGAAAAGCATCTTTTAATAGAGCTGTCATCGCGCCTTGTGCATTTAACTGACTAACTTTAACTGGTTCACGTTTTCTTGTGTAAGCAATAACCATATTACCAAGACGACTTTGCAGGTCTTTAAGATCTGTCGCTAAACAAAATACTGCCATAACTTCAGAGGCAACTGTGATATCAAAACCACCTTGTCTTGGAATACCGTTCCCAGGACCACCAAGGCCAGTAGTGATATCTCTTAATGCTCGATCATTCATATCCACAACTCGTTTCCAGGTAATTCTTCTCGGGTCAATATCTAGCTGATTTTCCCAGTGGATATGATTATCTATTAAGGCTGATAAAAGATTATGCGCAGCACCAATGGCATGAAAATCACCAGTAAAGTGTAAGTTGATGTCTGTCATAGGAATGACTTGTGCATACCCACCACCTGCGGCACCACCCTTCATACCAAAACATGGACCTAGGCTTGGTTCTCGCAAACAAATCATGGCACGTTTACCGATATGACATAAGCCATCCACTAAGCCGACACTCGTTGTTGTTTTACCTTCACCAGCTGGCGTAGGCGAGATTGCGGTGACTAGAATAAGATGACCATCTTTTTTATCTTTGATTTGATCGATGTATTCGTAAGTCAATTTTGCCTTATCATTGCCATAAGGAATTAAACTCGATTCCTTTATATCTAATTTCTTTGCGATATCTGCAATGGGCTCTTTATTTGCTGCTTGCGCGATTTCTAAATCTGAAAGATAGTCTGTCATAATATTTTTACTCAGTTTTGCATCTTAATTTAATAGTTTGTTATATGGCGATGCAGTCTAATGCGGAAAGTATTTTTTCTCAAATAAAAATCTCATATTGTGGCGATCAATCATAAGGTATTATCTTCTAGTTAATAGATTTTTATTTAGCATAAGTGCTAATTTTTATAAGGAGTTCGTTGCGTTTTAGTATTTTTAGTTACATTACTAACTTTGGAATAGTATTATGTCGTTATTAAACATATATATGTCGTTATTAGAAAAGCAAATAGTTGTTATGTAGAAGAAAATCACGAAATAATAAAACAATTACTTATTGTCGAATTAATTTAAATAGGTAAATGAAGAGGGCGATGAAATGGTAGAACGAAAACGCCGAAGAAAAAGTGGCGGCAGAAGCTCAAAAGTAGCTGCGCGTCAAAGTAAAACTACCGAATATTCAGCTTTTATCGAACGCAAAATTCCTTATTTTGAGATATTGAACGAAGAAGGTTTATCGCTGATTGAAAATAATGCTGATATTTTACTAGAAGAAATTGGTGTCGAATTTCATGACTTCCCAGAAGCGTTAAAATTATTCAAGGATGCGGGTGCCGATGTTGATGGTGTACGAGTCCGTTTTCCACGTGGTCTTTGCCGGAGCATCGTTCAATCAAATGCTCCATCAGAATTCACGCAACATGCAAGAAATCCCAAGCGCAATATTATTATAGGTGGACCACGAACAGTTATGGTGCCCGCCTATGGCTCACCCTTTATTCGAAATATAGATGAGGGTCGACGTTATGCGACTATTGAGGATTTTCGAAATTTTGTGAAATTAGCTTACCTAAGCCCTCATCTTCATCACTCAGGGGGAACTGTTTGTGAGCCTATGGATGTCCCTGTGAATAAACGTCATTTCGATATGATATACAGCCATATCAAATACAGTGACAAGCCATTTATGGGTTCTGTGACGCATCGAGACAGGGCCGAAGACACTGTGGCAATGGCTAAAATTGTTTTCGGCGAGGATTTTCTAAAAGAAAACACCGTATTAACCAGTTTGATCAATGCAAATTCACCGTTGACCTTCGATGCGACGATGTTGGGTGCGGCTACGGTTTATGCTAAGAATAATCAAGCCACGATAATTTCACCGTTTATCTTGGCGGGAGCAATGTCGCCGGTTACAGTCGCAGGCACAGTGACTCAAATCTTAGCCGAAGCTCTGGCAGGTATGGCTTATATTCAACTTGTTAAACCTGGTGCACCAGTAATTTTTGGAACTTTTGCGAGCGTGGTATCTATGCAATCTGGTGCCCCTACATTCGGTACCCCTGAACCTAGCCAAGTGATGACGATTGCGGGCGCTTTGGCAAGACGTTTAGGTGTCCCGTTTCGAAGTGGAGGTGGACTCTGTGCCTCAAAAATTCCAGATGCACAGGCAGCTTACGAGTCGGCAAATACATTACAAGCATCGGCACTGGCCGGAGTTAACTTCATGCTTCATACAGCCGGTTGGCTGGAAAGTGGTCTTGCCATGTGTTACGAAAAATTCATAATGGATGCAGATCAAGCAGGGATGTTAGCGGTAACGCTTAAAGGGGTAGATTTGTCAGAAAATGCTCAAGCATTAGATGCATTCAGAGAAGTCGGTCCTGGAGCTCATTTTCTCGGAGCGACACATACCCAAGCTAATTTCGAAACTGCGTTTTATCGTTCAGAGATTGCCGATAACAACAGTTTCGAGCAATGGGAAGAAGAAGGTAGTTTAGATTGCGCGATGCGGGCAAATAAACAATGGAAACAGATGTTGAATGATTATGAAGCACCAGAGTTAGATCAAGGAATCGATGAAGCATTGTTGGAATTCATTGCAAAAAGGAAAACTGAATTTGAAGATAGGGATTACTGAATTAATCGCCAAGATTTTCATATGTTTTATATACTTATATAAAGAGGGGAATAGATTATGAGTGACTCAACTGAAGAATATGATGATGAGGATATCATTTTAGCCGACTTGTCTGATGATGAGTTGATCGCGCAAATGCATGATGATCTATACGATGGCCTCAAAGAAGAAATTGAAGAAGGCACAAATATATTGTTGTCGCGAGACTGGTCGGCGGAAAAGGTTCTTAATAAAGCTTTGGTTGCTGGAATGAAAATTGTGGGCATCGATTTTCGTGACGGCATTCTTTTTGTTCCTGAAGTTTTGTTAGCTGCAAATGCAATGAAAGGTGGTATGTCCATATTAAAACCGTTGTTAGCTGAAACAGGAGCAAAACCGGTCGGCACAATGGTAATTGGTACTGTAAAAGGCGATATTCACGATATTGGCAAGAACTTGGTTGGTATGATGTTGGAAGGGGCCGGTTTTGAGGTATTTGATATTGGAGTAAATAATTCTGTGGAAGAATACTTTGCAGCGCTTGAGGAGCATAAACCAGATATATTGGGTATGTCTGCATTGCTTACAACGACCATGCCATATATGAAGGTAGTTATTGATGAAATGGTTAGAAAAGGCATACGTGATGATTATATTGTTCTTGTTGGCGGCGCTCCTTTGAATGAAGAGTTTGGAGAGGCTGTTGGTGCAGATCGCTATTGCCGAGATGCTGCAGAGGCAGCTGCTATCGCAGTAATCATGATGGCTGAGCGCCGAGAAATCTCGGATTAAGAAGTACACGATACTTAAGAAATGTCGATTAAGAAAATTACTATTTTTTGGCGTGATATACCGGCTCAGATTCTGATCCAAAAGGGCCGAAATAGAATAAAGCAGATGCTAGAACATCGATTTCAAAAGGCAATTGATAGGGCTGCTATGCGAGCAGGAAAAGGGGGCAGCGATGCTTATATTAATGAATGGCGAAGAGTAACCGAAATTATAGACGAGCGTTCAGATATTGAGGCGTTATTAATTCGTGAAGTCACACAACTTGAAAAAAAATATTCAGATAGCGAATTATTAAATTTAATTCGAAATCATGGTGCTGCAAAAGAGTAAATGTTTTTTGTGTGAAAAAGATCGCTAAGTAGGGGAAAATAATTAACACAAATAAACTGCCTAGAACAATCGGTAAACGCATTGTAGAGGATTTGAAAAATGCTTATATGGAAGTTATTCCATTTCCAAACATTGAAGAAAAATTTGAAATTCTAAAACCTAACACGCGTTTAGCTGTAACGTGCTCACCGACAAAGGGTGTGGACGAGACGTTGAGGCTATGTGAAAAACTTGTGTCCCGCGGCTTTAAGGTTACCCCTCATATTGCGGCGAAATGCGTAAGCGATCAAAAACATCTCGAATTGATAATCACAAAACTTGATGCATTGAATATTGATACTATTTTTGTCCCTGGAGGCGATCGCCCTGAACCAATAGGTGATTTTACTAATGCTTATCAGCTTCTTAAAGCTTTGCGAAAATGCGATCATAATATAAAGGATATCGGAATTGCCGCGCATCCTGAAGGCCACCCTGATATTGATGATTCAATTTTAATGGAAGATCTCGAGAGAAAAAAAGATTTGGCAGATTATATTGTTACTCAGATGTGTTTTGATGCAAATATCTTGGGTGACTGGCTGGTTCGGATCAATCAACGAGGTATTGATCTTCCGGTTTGGGCAGGTTTGCCTGGCGTCATTGAGCGTGGCCGTCTTCTTAGAACTTCCCTCAGAATTGGTGTCGGCGATTCTCTTCGTTTTTTGCGAAAGAAATCCCAAGTTGCTGCGGAATTGATGAAATCGAGTATTTATCATCCTGATAAATTAGTAACAAGTATCTCTGAGTACAAAAATATTGAGGCAACTAATCTTGCTGGTTATCACATATTTTGTTTTAACCAAGTTGAGATGACTGAGAAATGGCGTGTTAAAACAATTGCCGACTGCAATGAAATACTCTAATAGTAAAATATAAACATTCATAATTGTTTGGGAAAAAAAATGACTATAACGACAATAAGTTCGGCAACAAAGGAAGTTAGAATAGGTTTTGATCAGCCGTTCGTAATAATCGGCGAGAGAATTAACCCAACTGGTAGAAAGTTACTGACTGAGGAAATGAAAGCCGATGATTTTAGTCGTGTTGAAGCTGATGCTATTGCACAAGTTAAGGCCGGAGCTCATATGCTCGATGTGAATGCAGGGATCCCATTAGCAGATGAACCAGCATTGCTCGCAAAAGCCATTCAGGTTGTACAGGCTGTGACTGATGTTCCATTATCAATTGACTCATCTATAATAGCTGCACTTGAGGCTGGTTTAGCGGTTTATCAAGGTAAGGCATTAGTCAATTCAGTTACTGGTGAAGATGAGTGTCTTGATGCTGTATTGCCATTAGTGGCTAAATATAATTGTGCGGTCGTCGCGATTTCAAATGATGAAACAGGAATCTCTGAAGATCCTAATGTGCGTTTCGAGGTGGCCAAAAAGATTGTTGAAAGAGCCGCGGATTATGGTATTTCCCATGAGAATATTATAGTTGATCCTTTGGTGATGCCGATTGGCGCTATTAATTCAGCCGGCAAACAAATTATACATCTTGTCGGCCGGTTAAGAAATGAACTAAAAGTCAACACGACCTGTGGAGCATCAAACGTGAGTTTTGGATTGCCGAATCGAAATGGAATTAATGCAGCATTTTTAACCATGGCCATCGCATCTGGTATGACTTCTGCGATTACGAGCCCTCTTCATTCAGAAGTTATGCAAGCCGTTCTAGGTGCAAACGTTATGATGGGCAATGATCCGAACTGTACCAAATGGATTGAACAATTTCGTGTTGAAGCAGGAGACGGAGAAAATGGAAATCGCTCGAGACGCTTAACTAGGCGTCGAAAACGATAGTAGAAATTATAGCTTCATTTTCTCCCCACTTGGATCATATAGGGCTTTGAGTGAAGCTATTGCAGTATAACGTTTGGTTGCAATTTCAATTTCAATGCTAGCGTTTGCTAATACTTCTTCTGTTATTTCTGGTGATTTGATATACCCCATGCCAATCGCCCCACCCAAGCTGTGGCCATACATACCTGATGTTAAATAACCGGTCACGGCATCATCCATAATAATAGGTTCATTGTGATACAACAATGGCAATGGATTATCTAATTTAAATTGAACCAATCTTCTCTCTGGAATTCCATTAGCTTGTATTTTTAGAAAGGCATCTTTGCCAATAAAATCACTTGCATCTGGTTTTGCGGTAAAAGACAGTCCTGCTTCAAATAAATTGTCTTCAGCTGCTATATCATGCCCCCAATGACGATATCCCTTCTCGAGTCTTAGACTATTTACCGCATGCAAGCCTACATCGCGTATTTGATATTTTTCCCCTTCTTGTTTGATGGCCAGGTATACTTTTTTGGCATCGGCAGATGGGATAAAGAGCTCCCATCCAAGTTCACCAACATAAGAGAGTTTCTGTATCCAGAGTGTTGTGCCTGAGATCTTGGCATATTTACCAGTGCCAAAGATAAAATGATCATTCGTGAGATCAGTATTTATGATATTTTGTAATACTGCTCTTGATTGCGGTCCTTGCAGTGATAAACAAGCATAATCCATTGTAATATCTGTGACATTGGTATGGCCTTTGAGATTTTGGTTTAGATGTGACCAATCTCTTTTTAATGAAGAAATACTTGTTACCACATCAAAATTCTCTTCGTTTATTCTGGCGATTGTTAAGTCGGCTTCGATACCGCCTCGTTCATTTAACCATTGTGTATAAATAACTTTTCCTGGCTCAACATCAATATTGGCACAGCTAATATTTTGCAATGTTTGCATTGCATTTTTCCCACATACATGGAATTTTCCAAAAGATGAAATATCATAAATCCCAACAGACTCTCTTATTGCAAGATGCTCTTTTGCATAAAAGTTAAACCAATTTTGACGTTTATAACTGTATGTATATTCTGCTTTTGAGCCATTTTTTGCAAACCAATTAGCTCTTTCAAATCCTCCTACTTCGCCAAAACATGCACCTTCTTTAGAGAGCGTGTTATGTAATGGTGATTTCCAAAGATTTCGTGCTGTTTGATATTGGTAAAAAGGCCAATGCATTGAATAGGTGTGACCCAATGCTTCAGGAATTCTGGATTCAACGTATGTCTGTGTTGTTTGTATTGAATTATTTCTCCTGACATCGGTTTCAGTTATTTCTCCTGATGGGTAGCCGTCGACAATCCAATCCGCAAAGATTTTACCAAGACCACCAGCGGCAGCAATACCTTTAGAATTCATACCGCACGCTACGTAAAAATTTTCAATTTCGGGCGTCGGACCCAGTAAGTGTAGATTGTCATTGGTAAAGCTTTCGGGTCCATTAAAGAAAGTTCTTATGCCGGTTTCGGCTATTTCTGGAAATGTTTCCATTGCGGCCATTAAGTAAGGTTCGATATGCTCCATATCGACAGGAAATTCATCAAAGGAAAAATCTTCTCTTATTCTCGTCATTGGGCAACCGATGGCATTTTTTTCAAACCATCCGATGAGCATTTTGCCGGCATCTTCTTTAAAATAAATTCCTTTATCAAAATCTCTCATTACCGGTCTTGAGGTTAGTTTAGGCATTGCTTCTGTCACAACATAATAATGTTCACAAGCATACAGAGGGAGATTAATACCGATCTTTTTTGCAATTTCTCGAGACCATAAACCTCCTGTCAGAATAATTTTTTTCCCTTTTATTGAACCTTCGGCGCAACGGACACCAATAGCTTTATCGCCATCTAGTAATATGTCTTCGACTTTCGTGTTTTCTATGATTTGCGCGCCTAAGTCACGTGCACCTTTAGCTAATGCCATGGTGGTATCAATTGGGTTGGTTTGTCCGTCTTTTTCAATATATAGACTACCAATTACACCTTCTGTATTGATGCCAGGATATAGTGCCTCCAGCTCTTGGTTATTAATCATTTTGGATGCAACCCCAAACACTTTTGCCATTGATGAGTTTCGTTGGAGTTCTTCAAGCCTTTCTGAGTTTCGAGCCAATGAAACACTTCCTATGCGTTTGTACCCTGTGGCTTGACCTGTTTCAGACTCTAAAGATGCATATAACTCATGGCAGTATTTTGCAAGATTGGTCAGAGTTGGTGTTGGCCAAAGCATACTAACTAGACCAGCAGCATGCCAGGTTGTACCGCAAGTGAGTTGCTTTCTTTCTAGAAGCACAACATCTTTAACGCCTTTTTTTGTTAAGTGATATGCAATCGAGCAACCCACAATACCCCCACCTATAATGATAACTTCTGCTTCACTAGGGAGGTTCTGTGCTGAGGACATTATTTAACCTCGTAATTTATGATTTTTTGGGTCATATACCGGCTCTACTTCAACGTGGCAGTTCCGTATTCCTGCTGTGGTTAACACTTGTAGTTTTGAATTTTTAGAAGCTAAGGATGGTTTTATGTAAGCAAAAGCAAGGCCTTTTCCGACACGATGTCCAAATGCACCGCCGGTTGTTAAACCTACTAATTCTCCTTCTTGGTATACTGCTTCATTGCCAAAGCATTCACTGGCTATATCGTCATCAAAAACAAGATAAGCAAGTTTGATATTTATACCCTCGGATTGCCTTTTTTTAATATTTTCTACACCAATAAAATCTCTACTAGTATCGATAAAGCGTTCCATTCCAGCTTCAATACCACTTATTTCCTCAGTGAATTCGCTACCCCAAGAACGATACATTTTCTCCATACGCATCGAGTTAAATGCGTATCCACCAAAATCTTTGAGACCTAAATTTTGCCCAACTCTATACAGAGACTGATATATCGACAATAATTGATAATTAGGCATATGCAGCTCATAGCCTAATTCTCCTGCATAAGAGACTCTTATAACCCGAACTATGGCACTGTCAATTGTGATGTTCTTGCAGCTTAACCAAGGAAATGAATCGTTGGATAAATCCTCTTTAGCTAGTTGTTGTAATATTTTTCTAGATTTTGGTCCCGTTATTAAGAGACTGCCGATCTTTTCAGTTTGATTAATAATCTCTATATCGAAATTGACAGCATTTGATTCCATCCAATGCTGATCGCGGAATTCAGACATAATTGGACCAACCAGATAAAAAAGGTTCTCATTTATTTTTGTAATTGATTGTTCGGTCATAATTCCACCGTTAGGTCCATGAAAAAGCGTCAAACCTAAAGTGCCATCTTTGGAGGGTAACTTATTGCAGGAAAGGTGGTTAAGAAATGCCGTAGCATCTTTACCGGTAATCTCAAATTTCGACGATCCTGAAATATCTATGATTCCTGCATCATTTTGGACTGCTTTACATTCATCAGCGACAACTAAGTGTGCTTCACTTCTTTTCCATGTGAGTGACTCACGATGAATGGATTTTGTTTTGAACCATAAGGGTTTCTCATAACCTGAGACCACGCCATGTATGGCTCCTTTATTAGCGAGCATTGCATAAAGAGGGCTGGTTCGACGAACTCTGCCGTGCTGACGGTTCTCATTAACGCCCATTTCGGTATACATAATTTCATAGGATTCGATACCTTTAGTTATACAATATTCTCTGTCTGCCCAATCTCCAAAACGTCTACTATCAAGTGGAGCCATGTTCAATTCTGTTTGCCCATGAACCATCCATTGTGCCATGTACCTACCTACGCCCCCTTGTGCGATACCGATGCTTGCCCCACATAAATTCCAAAAATTTCGGAGACCTGCCTGAGGACCAGCCAAAATATTATCATCAGGAGTATGAGTAATGGGGCCATTGATTACGGTTTTAATACCAACCTCACTGAAGATTGGCATTCGCTCCATACAACGATCCAAAAAAGGCATCAGTCTCTCAATATCATCTGGAAATAGACCTCTATCAAAATCCCAATTCATTCCATCGAGAGCCCATGGTTTTGAACCGAAAGTTTCATATGGTCCAACTAAAAGCCCCTGCCCTTCTTGTCTTAAATAAGATGAACAATATGAATCTCTGCAGACAGGTAATTCATGGTCAAGTTCTTTCAATGAAGGGTGATTTTCGGTGATTAAATATTGGTGTTCGAGATTGATTAAAGGAATTTTCGCACCAACCATTGCACCCACTTCGCCGGCAAAACATCCGGCAGCATTGACCACATGTTCTGCGATTATCTTTCCTTTTTCAGTTATAACTTCCCATTCACCATTAGGTTGATTGTTTATTTCTAGAACTCGATTAAAACGACTTATGCTTGCTCCTCTTGAAGTTGCAAGTTGTGACATGGTCATGACAACCGAAGAGGGGTCAACGTGACCATCATTGGGGGTATGGACTATTGTTCTGGCATGATCGAAATTCATGAAAGGGTGAAGTTTTTCGGCTTCTTTTTTTGATATAATATTAAATTCACATGGGACATTTTTTGAGCGGCTTAAAAGATGTTTGAACCACTCTTCTTCGAGTTTACTGTAGCCAATTCGAAGGCTTCCGCACTTATGAAAGGGTGATGGATTGCCACTCAAATTAGGGAGTATTTGGTCGTATAATTCGATGGAATAATTATGAATTTTTGCAACTGTCATATTGCCTATAAAATTCGAACACAATCCGGCAGCATGCCAAGTAGAACCGCTTGTAAGCTCTCCTTTTTCTACAAGAATTATATCATTCCAACCTTCTTCTGTTAAATGATAAAGAAGACTTACGCCAAGTGATCCGCCTCCGATAATCACTACTTGTGCAGTTGATTTCATTTTTTTCTATCTACCTATAGCTTCTTTACTGAGAAAAATCGGAAATTCTTTACGGATTTTATCGTCAATATCATCACTAATGTGTTTTGGATAATGACTAGCAAGAATTTCTTTTGTTTTTTTGATGGCCATTTCAAGAGCTTCAGGTTTACCTGCATCATGCCAATCACCTGGACTTAGTCGATTATAAAATTCTGGATAAATATATTCAGTTTGCATGACGTCAAGAGTTTGGTCTGATCCCAAGTAATGACCTTTTAGATTTAAACAAACATCCTTAATGACATCAAAACCTAATGTTTTTTCATTTACCGAAAGGCCTTTCACCATTCTCATGCATCCACCTAAAACATCGTTATCAAGCAATAGACTTTCAGGGCAAACGCTCAAAAGACTAGCATACATCCCTGCCGACTCATAAATAATATTCGCACCAGATAGTGCTGTTATGGCCACATTAGAGGCATGTTCAGCGCCCCCTTGAAAATCAGGTAATTTCGAATCTGACATTCCTGCACCTGTCCCCATTGGCAAATTAAAATATTGACCTACTTGTGCACACGCTGCAGATAAAATACCTTGTTCAGGAGATCCTCCACTCATAGCTCCAGTGCGCAAGTCTGATACAAAAGGCCAGGTACCTAATATTGCTGGTGCGCCTGGTTTTATGGCATTTACGTAGACTAAACCACCAAGGCATTCCGCCCAGGCTTGAGAGACAGTTCCTGCAAGGCAGGGTGGCGCTGTGGCGCCAGCTTGACCAGCGGATAATAATAGAACAGGCATACCACCCTCTACTGCAACTCGAAGGCACTCCAGGGATTCTTCAGCAAATTTCATGGGTGGAACCACAAAACAGTTAGATTGGCTCACAAAAGGTCTAGCTCTCCATGCATCTTCACCACCAGCAACTACGTGAAGAAGTTTGAGTGTTTTTTCTAGGTTATGAGAATCAGTCCAGCTGGCACCGACATGTTTTTTTGTGCCCATGACCGCGTTGTAGGTGGTATTGAGCTCCATTGCATAGACATCTTCAACATCTCTCAATACACAAGTACGTTGAAACATGTGGATATTGTCACACGTATCTACAATTCTAGCCATATCATATAAATCTTGAGCCGTTGAGTCGCGGTAAGTTTTGTTTTTGGGGTCAGCGATCATGACTGCTGCACCACCCGTGGCAAAATATACTCGGCTGCCACTTATCTGCAAATCATTAGATGGGTCTTGGCCATGAAGAATTAAATTACGATTGCTGGATTCGATGGCTTTGTTAACTATTTCTCGCGACATCCTTAAACGACCATCTTTTCCGATTGTCGCTCCATATTCCGTACAAGTTTTTACACAATGAGGCGTTGCTTGATTAAAGCCTATTTCTTCTAGTATTCGATATATATTTTCGACTACAGCATCCATATCATCATTTTCAAATGGCTTATAATGACCGCCTGATTCGCCTGGATGAATGGGTTTATTTTTATCTGTTAATGGAGCTGATCGAATAGCTACTTTAGATTTCCGTCCGCCGCTTCGTCGAGCCATTATTTTTCTCCAATTATATCTTTATTTATTGTATAGAATAGATATCACCTTAAGAATAGTATCTATTATATTTTTCTAGTAAAAAAGATTTATTTTCAAGATGGAGCTACTCATAATAGATAAATGAAAATATTGTCGTTATATTACTAATAAATGTCGCTTATGAGTAAATTATAGAGACACAGGTAATTTAAACTGACCATCTAAAAATAAGATAACCTAAGAACAATTGTCAAAAATCTTATGGAGATTTAAAGCATGAAAACGCAAGCAAGAGTGGTGGTGATAGGAGGCGGTGTCGTTGGTGTGAGCGCCCTTTACCATCTCGCAAAAAAAGGTTGGGGCGAGGAAGTTGTGCTGTTAGAAAAGGCCGAATTAACTTCGGGCTCCACTTGGCATGCTGCAGGTCTTTTGCCGCTCTTTAATATGAGTTACAGTGTTGGACAGATTCATAAGTATTCTGTCGATCTTTATGGAAAACTAGAAGCTGAAACCACCCAGCCAGTGGGTTTCAGTAGAGTAGGAAATTTAAGACTAGCAATGAATCAGGATAGAATGGATGAGTATTATCAATATGCCGCAACTGCAAAAACTATTGGTATAAATGTAGAATTTTTAACACCTAAGCAAGTTAAAGAAATTTGGCCCTTGTGTGAAACTAGTGACTTAGTTGGTGCAATTTATCACCCTGATGATGGTTACATACAACCAGCAGATTTAACTCAAGCTTTTGCAAAAGGAGCGAGATCACTTGGCGCAACTATTTATCGGAATACTCCAGTTTTAGATATAAACCAATCGTCTCAAGGTGGCTGGATAGTAAAAACAGAAAATGGAGAAATTACTTGTGATCATGTGATATCAGCCACGGGTAATTATGCTCGACAAACTGGAAAAATGATTGGCTTGGATTTGCCTGTGATGCCAGTTGAACACCAATATATTGTGACAGAACCACATCCAGATCTGCAGGCACGACGAAAATCCGGTGCTCCAGAAATGCCAGTTCTAAGAGAATCAGATGGATCTTGGTATTTAAGAGAAGAGAACGGTGGTTTTATTTTAGGCCCTTATGAGAAAGGTGCGCCTTGTTGCTATGTTGATGGGCCGAATCCAAATGCAGAATATGAGCTTTTTCAAGAAGATATTGATCGCTTAATGCCACATATTGAAGCTGCTCTTGAGCGGGTACCAGCATTTGGAGAGGTTGGTTTTAAGCAAGTTTATAATGGCGCAATTGCTTATACTCCTGATGGTAACCCCATCGTTGGACCTGCTTGGGGGGTAGATAATTTCTGGTTAAATGAAGGCCATAGTTTTGGTATTACAGCCGCGGGTGGTGCCGGCTGGCAATTAGCTGAATGGATTGTGGATGGAGAGCCGACAATTGATATGTTAGGGGTTGATCCAAGACGATTTGGTGATTATGTTTCTAAGCCGTATTTAATGGAAAAATGTGAAGAAGCTTATGCGCATGTTTTTACGACACACTACCCTGACGAGGAAAGACCGGCTGGTAGGCCATTAAAAATCTCCCCTTGTTACGATAAATTAAAATCAATGGGTGCTGTATTTGGTCAGAAATATGGCTGGGAACGAGCTAATTGGTTTGCTGCAGACGGAATGGTCCAGGAAGATGATTGGTCATTCAGACGATCGAAGTGGTTTGAAGCTATTGGTAATGAGGTAAAAAATGTCACCACAAATGTAGGCCTTTTAGATATGACGCCATTTGCAAAGTGTCGAATCTCGGGGCCTGATGCTGAGAAATTCTTAGACTATTTTGTGGCTAACAGGATTCCAAAGAATATTGGTCAAATTGGTTTGTGTCATGCGCTTAATACACAAGGTGGGGTGCATTCCGAATTTACTATTCTTAGAGAGTCTGAGAATTCTTTCTATTTGGTTTCTGCCGGAGCCCTTCAAAGACTTGATCATGATTATATTAGAAGATTTATGCCAACAGATGATTCTGTTCACTATACTCATTTGACGGATGCGATGGGCGTGCTAGTTATTGCCGGACCGAGATCTCGTGAGTTATTAAATAAAGTATCCTCTGCAGATTTTTCAAATGAATCGTTTCGATGGCTAACAGCACAAGATATTGAAATTGATGGGTGCCAGCTAAATGCTATGCGTGTTAATTATGTTGGTGAGCTTGGTTGGGAATTACACCATCCAATTGAACATCAAAATCAGATATTTGATGCTTTATTTGCTGCTGGTGCTGATTTAGGGCTTAAGCCATTTGGAATTCGAGCTATGGATACAATGCGAATCGAGAAATCTTATCGGATGGTTGGGACTGAATTATCTATTGAATACTCTGCTTTCGAATCAGCTATGGATCGTTTCATCTGTCTTGATAAAGGCGATTTTCTTGGCCGCGATAAATTAATAGAATGGCAAGAAAGAGGCATCGAAAATCAACTGGTTACTTTAGAAATTGATGGTATAAAAGATGCTGATGTACTGGGTAATAATGCATTAACATTAAATGGAGAATTAGTTGGCCGTGCAACTGGTGGGGGTTTTGGCTTTAGAGTTAATCGATCACTGGCACTGGCAATGGTAAAACCAAATTATGCAACACTAGGTTCTGAGTTCTCTATAGATATCCTTGGCGAGTCATTCCAAGCTAGAGTAATAGCAGATAGTCCATTTGATGGAAAAAATGAACGACTTCGTGATGTCAATGGCGCAAATGCTTAAGTAATAGTTAATATAAAAATATTATGAATAAATATTCAGCTTTCAGTTTGTTTAAGAATGCACTCACCAATAATAAAAATTGGCAGGCATCATGGCGAGACGCATCACCCAAATCTAAATATGATGCAATTATAGTGGGCGGTGGCGGTCATGGCTTAGCTACAGCATATTATTTGGCAAAAAATCATGGAATGAGAAATATAGCCGTAGTTGAAAAAGGTTGGATTGGTGGAGGTAATACGGCTCGAAATACAACAATAGTAAGATCTAATTATTTATGTAAAGAATCTTCATTGCTTTACGAGAAGTCATTGAAGTTATGGGAAGGTTTGAGCCAGGACATTAATTTCAACGTCATGTTCAGCCAGCGTGGTGTATATAATATAGGACATACATTGCAAGATATGCGCGACATTGAGAGAAGGGTGAGTGCAAATCAATTGAATGGCATTGATGCGGAAGTTGTAAATGCTCAGCAAATCAAAGAAGCCATACCATTAATTAATACTTCAGCAACAGCTCGGTACCCCATTCTTGGAGCTTCACTACAACGGCGTGCCGGAGTAGCAAGACACGATGCGGTCGCTTGGGGTTATGCTAGAGCAGCCAGTGAGCTTGGTGTAGATATTATTCAGCAGTGTGAAGTGACGGGCATTCGGAAGAATGGATCTCAAGTAACAGGCATTGAAACTACTCGTGGTTATATTGAAAGCAAAAAAGTAGGCGTAGTTGTTGCGGGGCATGCATCAGTATTAGCTGATATGGCAGGCATTCGCTTGCCCCTTGAAAGCCATCCTTTGCAAGCTTATGTATCTGAACCATTAAAGCCAGTGTTAGATACAGTCATTATGTCCAATGCTGTGCATGGTTATGTTAGTCAATCTGATAAGGGAGAATTAGTAATTGGAGCTGGTATTGATTCTTATATTGGTTATGGCCAAAGAGGGAGTTTCCATACCATTGAGCATTGTATGCAAGCAATAATAGCCTTATTTCCAAATTTTAGTCGTGTAAGAATGTTGCGCCAATGGGGTGGAATAGTAGATGTGTCTCCAGATGCATGTCCAATTCTTAGTAAGACGCCTGTAGAAGGCTTATATTTAAATTGCGGCTGGGGAACTGGTGGATTCAAAGCCACACCAGGTTCAGGCTGGACTTTTGCTCATACCATCGCAAATAATCAACCGCATGAATTGAATGCACCATTTTCTTTAGATCGTTTTTCAACCGGCGCTTTGATTGATGAGCATGGCGCAGCAGCAGTAGCGCACTGATTAGGTAGAGAAAATGTTATTGATAAAATGTCCTTGGTGTGGAGAGAGAGATGAAACGGAGTTTTCATATGGCGGTGAAGCTGCTATTAAACGACCATTAAAACCAAAAGATTTAAATGATAAGGACTGGGCTGACTATCTCTTTATGCGTAAAAATACACGTGGCCTGTTCCTGGAGCAATGGAATCATAGTGTTGGATGTCGTCAGTGGTTTCTTGTAGAGCGAAATACAGTTACTTATGAAATTATTTCCACCAAAAGAATGAATAGTGATGCACTCAATTCTGAGGTTTCTCAATAATGCAAACTAATCGACTGAATCAAGGTGGATTTATTGATCGTAATAAAACACTGCGATTTACTTTTAATGGCCAGTCTTATTTTGGTTATCAAGGAGATACTTTAGCCTCCGCATTAGTTGCTAATGACATTAAAATAGTTGGAAGAAGTTTTAAGTATCATCGTCCAAGAGGAATAATCGGCAGTGGCGCTGAGGAACCTAATGCCATTTTTCAAATTGGCAGCGGTGCCACCACAGAAGCTGGAATGCGGGCTACACAAATTGAACTCTATGACGGTTTAGTGGCTAAAAGTGAAAAAGGATGGCCAAGTTTATCTTTTGATATTGCGATTATCAATGACTGGTTTAGTAAGTTATTTGGAGCTGGTTTTTATTATAAAACGTTTATGTACCCGGCTAAGTTTTGGAAAATATATGAATATTTTTTACGTAGAATGGCTGGCTTAGGTCAAGCTCCGAAACAACCAGACCCAGATCATTATAGTCATCAGAATATCCATTGCGATATCTTGATTGTTGGAGCTGGACCAGCAGGTTTAATGGCTGGAGTATCAGCAGGAAAATCTGGTGCTAAGGTGATTATTGCTGATGATCAAGCTATGTTTGGAGGATCTTTATTAGCCTCTAAAGAAATAATAGGTGGTCAAAGCTCAGAAGAATGGATTGCCTCTCAAGTTGAGATTTTAAAGACATTACCAAATGTTACCTGTTTACCTAGAAGTACAGTATTTGGTTATTATGATTATAATTTTTTAACTATCAACGAGCGATGCACTAACCATTTAAGCGAATTCACAGCAGGAAAAATCCGACAGAAATTATGGCGAGTAAGAGCTAAGCGAGTTGTTTTAGCTCAGGGCGCTTTTGAGCGCCCCTTGGTATTTCCCAATAATGATCGACCTGGCATTATGTTAGCTTCAGCAGTATCAAATTATATTCATCGCTATGGAGTGATTCCGGGAAAAAATGCGGTTTTATTTACCAATAATGACTCTGCTTATCAAGCTGCTATTGATATAAAAACGGCTGGTGCGCAATCTGTTCTTATTGTTGATAGCCGATCAGAACAGCCTTCTGATATGGTCGATGCTGCCAAGAAATGTGGAGTTGAATTGCAATTTGATGCTGTCATCAGGAATGTGATTGGTAACAAAAGTATTAAAGCCGTTGAAATATCAGCTTACGATGCCAGTGACAATACATGTAAGGATAAAACTGATAAAAGAGATTGTGACTTATTGATTTATTCAGGGGGGTGGAGTCCCGCGGTTCACCTCCATTCTCAATCTGGAGGAAAAAATAAATGGGATAATGAGCGTCATTGTTTTGTTCCAGATAAGCCCAGCCAAGCATCGTCCTCAATCGGTTCATGCAATGGTACCTGGATTCTTGAGGATTGCCTTAAAGAGGGCATTACTTGCGCTCAAGAAATGGTTACCAATCTTGGTTTTAAAGCTGTAGATATGAGCTTACCAAGTTCGAAAAAAACTAAAATAAATCCAATGATGCCTCTTTGGCAAGTAATCGCTAAAAACTCATCTGAAAATTTACCAAAGCAATTTGTGGACTATCAAAATGATACGACTGTCTCTGATATATACCTTGCTGTAAGAGAGGGCTATACAGGTATTGAGCATGTTAAGAGATATACGGCCCTTGGCTTTGGAACAGATCAAGGGAAATTAGGTAATATTAATGGTATGGCAATATTGGGACAGGCTCTTAAAAAACCGATAGCACAGATTGGAACAACCACATTTCGTCCAGCTTATACACCCGTGACCTTCGGGGTTATTGCGGGCGAAGATATTGATGAAATGTTTGAGCCAACCAGAAAAACAGCCATACATGATTTTCATGCTGATAGAAAAGCGCCTTTTGAAATAGTCGGACAATGGTTACGTCCATGGTATTTTCCTGAAGATAATGAGGATATGCTCAGTGCTGTTAGTCGTGAATGTATCGCGGCTAGATCATCTCTTGGAATTATGGATGCCTCGACATTAGGTAAGATTGATGTTTGTGGAAAAGATGCAGTTTCTTTTTTGGAGAAAATCTATACACATGATGTCGCTAAGATGGCTATTGGCCAATGCGCCTATGGAGTTATGTTGGGCGAAGATGGAATGATTAAGGATGATGGCGTCATGGCACGTCTAGGTGAAAATCATTTCTATTTAACCACTACTACTGGTGGTGCGGCTAATGTGATGAGCTGGCTTGAACGATGGTTACAAACTGAATGGCCACATTTAGATGTTTATATGACATCCTTGACTGATCATTTATCTACAATCGCTTTGGTTGGTCCTAACAGTCGACGAGTATTACAAACATTAGTAAATACCGACTTGAGTGCAGAATTTTTTCCATTTATGCGAACCTGTAAAAGTGAGATAGCAGGCATTGCAATAGATTTATATCGAGTTAGTTTTAGTGGCGAACTTGCTTTTGAGATTAATGTTAATAGTAATTTTGCGTTACATTTATGGAATCTCCTGATGAAAGCTGGGAAAGATTTCGGGATTACACCCTACGGTACTGAAACCATGCATGTTCTCAGAGCTGAGAAAGGATTTATTATTGTGGGTCAAGATACAGATGGCTCTGTCAATCCTTTAGATGCCGGTTTGGGATGGTTGGTTTCTAAAGAAAAAGATTTCTTGGGTAAACGCTCTCTTGAAAGAGCTGATTCTTTGCGTAAGGACAGAAAACAGTTGGTTGGATTACTTTCAGTTGATAATAAAAGTGTCATACCTGAAGGTGCGCAACTAATTGAGAAAAAAGCCACTTCTGGACCAACACCAATGTATGGCCACGTTAGTTCCAGTTATTACAGTCCTATTCTGGGGCATCCCATTGCGCTGGCATTAGTTCAATCTGGAAGAAATCGCTATGGTGATAAGTTATTGGCCGTATCATCCGATGCAAAGACAATAGAAGTCAGTATCACAAAACCGATATTTTATGATCTGAAAGGGGAGCAACAGCGTGTTGAATGAAAACAAGAACTACGCCCTTAATGACTTTATCAACGAAGAAAAATCATCATTATCATCTTCACAAGGATTAGAAATTAATATTCGCGCAGAAATTAATTTTTTAAATATTAGAGGCTCTATTAATGACAGCGATTTTATAAAGCACGCCGAAGCAGTTTTTCAGCAAGCTTTGCCTTTAGATTTCAATACTTTTAGTGTTGGAGAACATCATATTTATTGGCTTGCTCCAGATGAATGGTTGATTGTCACTGAGCATGATTTAAAGCCAATTTTGCAGAAAATATCACCAGAAATTGATCTATATGTCACCAATCAGACAGGAGGTTATACGCAATTGATCCTTCAAGGTAACTGCGCTCGCTCTCTTTTATCAAAAGGGTGCACCTTGGATATTAGTGAAAAGAAATTTTTGATCGGGCAATGCGCACAAACAGGATTAGGAAAAACTGGAATTTTATTGGCCTTGACTGACTCCAAACCATCTTTCAATATAATTGTCCGCCGCAGTTTTGCAGAGTATGTTGGGTTATGGATTAAGCAATGCGGAAATGAATTTGGAGTAAATTTTACACATAAGCATTAAGAGCGGCTAAACTTATTTTATCTTTTGTATCTGATAGGTAGAAGTGAAATGAATGCTATAGCTAAAGTTATAGTGGGGCCCAAAAATATTGGGTTTTTACTACTCGATAACTTCACCTTGATATCTTTTTCCTCAGCAATAGAGCCATTGCGTTTGGCTAATCATTCATTGAAGGAAAAAATTTACACTTGGAGTACTTTCTCAGAAAAAGGCGAGACAGTATTGTCCAGTGATGGGATAAATATTAATGTTGATTTTTCAATCAATTCTGAAGTGGCGTTAAATAAAATTGATTTACTTATTGTTTGTGGCGGCTTAGAGGTTGAAAAAAATTACTCTAAAAATATTGCCCGTTTTTTAAGAAATGTTCATACCAAGGAGATTGCTTTAGGGGCAATTTGTACAGGCAGTCGTATATTGGCAATGGCTAATTTATTGAATGGTTATTCATGCAGTGTTCACTGGGATGGTTTGAGTACTCTGAGTAATTTATTCCCTAGTATCAATGTGCGTCGAAATTTATTTACAATAGATCGAGATCGATTTACCAGTTCTGGAGGAATAGCTCCATTTGATATGATGCTTAAAATTATTAGAGATCAATTCGACTCAACAATTAGTTCTGCGGTTGCTGAACAATTTATCTCGGATCGAATTCGACGGAGCGATGATGAGCAACGTATTCCCTTAAAGCATCTAATTGGATCATTATCTGATCGATTAATTGCTGCCGTTCAGTTAATGGAGGCAAATATCAGGGAGCCAATTAATCAAGCAGATCTTGCCGCCTATATGGGATTATCAACCAGGCAATTACAGCGTCTTTTTAAAAGATATCTAAACTGCAGTCCATCACGTTATTATTTGCAATTACGCCTTCAAAGAGCTAAAGATTTGTTGCAACAAACCTCTTCAAGCATTTTGGAGATTACTTCTGAATCTGGGTTTATAACTGTTTCCCATTTTAGTAAAAGTTATAAATCATACTTTGGCTATCCGCCCAGTTATGAGAGAAATAGTGAGATAATGAATTCAATCGGATTAACTGGCTAATTTCTTTTTTCAGTTTGATAGAGCGCTTTAGATAAACCAAGTATCATAAGAATCAATACAATTGAAAATGGTAACGCAATCGCCGTAGTTGCAGTTTGAAGAGCAACTAAACCTCCTGCAAGAAGCAATAGACCAGCAATCAGTCCGATTGTAATACCCCAGAAGATTCGTAACGCTTTTGGTGGGTGGGTTTTGCCGGTACAAAGAATGGTGCAAATTACAAGAGTTCCAGAATCTGAAGAGGTCACAAACCAAGTGGCAATTAATATAGTTGCTAATAATGCGATTGGCCAAGTTGCCCAGCTTAAATTGAGTAGCTCAAAGGTTTTAAAGAGGGCTTGAGTCATATCTTGATTAACCGCTTGAACTAGATTACCTGACTGATTTAATTGCAAGTCTAATGCTGTTGCTCCAAAAACACATAACCAAATAAAACCAATAAAAGTAGGCACCAGTAAGGTTCCAATAACATACTCTCTTAAGGAGCGTCCTCTTGAAATACGAGCCATAAACATTCCCACAAAGGGGCCCCAAGAAACCCACCAACCCCAATAAAAAAGTGTCCATGCTGTCTGCCAGCCAATTTCATTACTAGGATCAACCCAAGTTCCCATTGGGAGAAAAGTAATAATATAATCTATGCTGCCATAGAAGATAGAACTGATAATAGCTAATGTAGGTCCAGCGAAAAGAAGGAAACCAATAAGAATGATGCATAACCAAATATTCAACTCACTTAGTCTGCGGATACCTCGATTAACTCCAGAAACAGCTGACATCGTTGCTATTGCCGATACTACTAAGATTAACCCTAATTTAAATAAAGGCGTAGCTTCAATATTAAAAAGATACTCTAAGCCGCTGGCCATTTGCGAGGCTCCCAAACCTAGCGTTACAGCAATTCCAAATAAGGTACTAAACACTGCCAATAAATCTATACAATCTCCAGTCAATCCATAAATACGATCACCAATAAATGGATGTAATGAGGATCTAATGGTCAAGGGAAGCCCTTTACGAAAAGAAAAATATCCTAAACATAAACCCACAACAGAATATATCGCCCAGCCATGCAATCCCCAATGAAATAGAGTTATTCTTTGGGCGATTACACCTGCTTCAGCTGTGAGTGGCTGGATATTTTCTAGAGCAAGGAATGGATTTTGCTGTAAATGTAATATAGGTTCAGCTACGCCAAAAAAAAGAATCCCAGTGCCAATTCCTGCTCCGAATAACATTGAAAACCATGAGAATCGAGTAAATTCGGGTTTTTCTCCATCCTTACCCAGAGTGATATGACCGTATGGTGAGACAATAACGAGTAGAGTGAATACGGTGACAATTGTGACAATCCATATAAGATAGCTGGAAAAATATCCAGTTATCAACCCTTGCCAATACATCACAAAATTATTGACTAGATCTGGACTGGTTAAAATGAATACAAGGAACAAAGTTATAAGTATTGCTGCTGAAACAGTAAGACGAATATTTGTCCCCTCTAGATGGTCCATTAATTTTTTCATATTAGCTATTCTCCAGTTAATTAGTCTGTACAAATAAAGCTGCCAAAGATCTCCTTAGCTTTATTATCAAGACCGGACCATCAGACTTCTGGCGGACTAAATACTCGTGCAAAATAATCCGTAATTTCATTAGTTAACTTATTGGTATTAGTATCTTTTATCCCTGAAAGTTCGAGAGCGAGATTTTTCTTGAAATCAATTTGCATTTCACGTGCAATCTGTATCCTCTGTGCCTGGGGCGATCCAGCTCCATGCATTGATTCTGTAAGATAACCAACCGCATTTCTACCTAAGGTCATATTTTCTATTAATCGCAATATTCGAACTCTATTTTCTGTAGGTATCTCTTTGCGACCTTTTAAATATTTTTTTAATAAAATTCCTATTTCTGGATGATCGAAGTCTTTTTGCGAAGGCAATGTGGCTACTAATCCACCTCCTATATCTTGAGCTAATCTGCCAATTTCATAGGTAAATTTTGTCACATGATGTTTACAGACATTAGCCAGCATGTCATCACAAATATAAGCACCAGAAGCAGTTGGATGAGATTGATAACTTGCTGCTATTCCAGTGGCATAGATGGTCTCATTGAGGTGTGTCATTTCCGTCAGTTTGTCTTTTATATGAGAGGCTTTTTCAACACCATTGTGTTCTGCGGCAGCCGCGGCGGCACCAATAAGGACGTCTCCAACACCAGATTTACAAACATAACTTCTACGGTGATAACAAGTAAATCTCTCCACAAGCATAGCCGCAAAATCGTATTCACCATTCATGAAGATTTTTTCATTTGGAATAAAGACATTATCAAAAATGACCATGGCTTCCTGTCCAGCATATTTTGCATTACCTACATCAATATCACCCTCATCTAATGAACGAGTGTCACAGGATTGCCTTCCATAGATATATGTAATTCCTTCAGCATCAGTAGGGATCGCTCCAACGATCGCATACTCTTTATCTTTCTCACCCAATCGAATTGTCGGCATGACTATCATCCAATGTGAATTTAAACACCCTGTTTGATGTGCTTTGGCGCCACTTATAAATACCCCTGTTTTAGTTTTCTTAGTGATATGTACATATAGGTCAGGGTCATCTTGTTGATGTGGCGCTAAACTACGATCTCCTTTAACATCAGTCATTGCACCGCCAATAACAAAACCCCCATTTTGAACCATAGCAATGAAATTTTTGAATTTTTCATGATATGTACTGTTGTATTTTGCATCTATTTCATAGGTCACTGAATATAAAGAATTCAATGCATCCATTCCGACGCAACGCTGGAAACAAGTACCTGTTAATTGCCCAAGTCTTCGCTGCATTTTATTTTGCATAACCACATCATGCGAGGACTGAGCAATATGCAAAAATCGATTAATTCTTTTATTAGTAAATGGTGAAATAGCCGTGGCAATTTCTGGGTTTTCAGTAGCTAAATCATACGTTTTTGCAACGGCATTGATTGAAGGCCTTATAATCGGATGATCGATGGGCTCGTCTATTAGTTCGCCAAAATAATAGACGATTAAATTTCGATTACGCAAACTATCAAGATAATCATCACTCGTTTCTATAGTATTATTTATAATTTCTTTGTTCATATTTGCTCGATCACCCTCTTATCACTGCTTAACTTTGCAATCTTTATTTTACTCTAATTAATTTTTGTGGATTCTAGCGGTAGATAAATATCATACTACTATATAAGCATAAGCAATATAAAATATCGCTGCACCCCCTGCTGCAATTAAAGCATAGGGAAATTGTGTTAGAGCATGCTTCATCGGACTAACGCCGCAACTTTGTGCTGAGAGTACGGTGGCGTCTGTATAAAAACAGGCATGACTACCAAAAGAAGCCGCTGAGAGTAATGCTCCTATCGTTAAAGGAAGAGGTACCTCTAAAGCGATACCTAAAGGCATCACTATGGGTATTGCAATGGCGAATATTCCCCAATTTGAGGCTGTTGCGAATGACATAAATGCCATTGAAATAAAGACTATTACTGGAAATAAAGTGGGCGACATGAAGGGTTTTACTGATTCCATGATAAATTGTGGAAAACCTAATTGGTCATTGATGGTTTTGAACATAAAAGCTGCAACAACGATCATCAAAGGTGGGATCATAATTTTAAAGCCCTCAAGTAGAGCATCTAAGGCAGCATACATATTAATTAACTTTAAACCTATCATGATTGGAACGGTCAGCATTAATGTCGCAATAATACCTCTCAATAAATCAATATCATTTAATAATGTAAATACGATCAGAGCGACCAAAGGAATAATAAAAGCCCACATATTTGCTCTTTGCTTTGGGTTTTTATGAATTACTTCTTCAGTGTGCTTTTCAGTATGATTTGCTTGGCTTGCAATTAATTCTTCTTCCTTCATGGGTCCAATGATGGGGAGTCGACCAGTTGCGACCAGGGGAACGAGAAGAAGAGCAATAATTGGATAAAACATAAATGGGATGGCGGCAATATAGTGATTCATTCCATCACCTAAGGGTATCGCATCATTTGATTCGAGTAGCACAGAGAAATATACAGCCCAAGTAGATATAGGGATTAAAACACATGTTGGTGCTGCGGTAGAATCAACAACATAAGCAAGCATAGAGCGCGATACTTTAAACTTATCGGTTACTTTTTTCATAGCATTACCTATAACAATGGCATTTAGGTAATCATCTATAAACATAGTCAGCCCGAGAAACCAAGTGACTAGTAAGGACTTATTTCTGGTGTTGGCTTTCTTGGCCATAGTTTCTGTAAAAGCTGCAACACCACCTGTTGCAATTAATAAATAGAAAAGACTGCCCATTAAGCCACAGACCATTATTACCCATCCAATTTGTGGATCTTCCATGACCGAAAGGGTAATTTCAGAAAAAGAACCGAGTATATTTTCTGGAGTGTTTAATAATATACCAACTAAAACACCAGTGATGATTGCGGCGACTGGACGATGGGTAAGAATAGCCGTTAAAAGAACTACGAAAGTGGGTAGCAGTGTTATAATTCCTGCATTCTCCATCTGTTACTCCTTTTTTGATTTCTGTCACTATTGAGCATTGATATTATATTAATTTATATCATTCTTTATAAAAAAGTGAAGTTTATCTTCAGTTATTTTCTAAATGAATGTCCTAGTCATAAACCAAAAAAAACCCAGACCAAATAAACCACCAGATACTAATGAGGGCAATGGCTCTCTAATAAAACCTTTGAAATGATGGTATAAAATCCAACTCAAAGTGACGATACCTATTTGTCCAAACTCAAGACCAAGATTAAAGCCTAATAAAGGCCAAAGTAAATTACTTCCCACGATACCAGTATCCATAAGGAAACCTGCAAAACCAAGCCCATGGATAAAGCCAAAAAGAATCGCAGTTACTAGAAGTAGATATTTTGTTTTATTGGAGTTTGAAGCTAGCATTGATGTCTTAAGGCTTAAGTAGCAGTATGTAAATATACTTAATCCTAAATATCCCATAAAGCCACGAAATTCGATCCTCTCGAATAAATACGCCATTAAACCAAAGCTAAGTATAAGCAGCGAAAAAATATTTAAAAGTAATGGATTTCGATCTTTTCCTCGGCTGGTGAATTCTATTGCTATTAACATGATCGTGAACGCAATAAAGACCTCTACAATTCGTCCATTAGTTTCAACATAACCGATAGTTGCTGCTAATAGACTGGCACTGTGGCCTATTGTGAATCCGGTAATAGCTATGATGCTTCTTGAGATTGTATGAGCTACCAACAGTATGCCAAGTAGAAATGCTAGATGGTCATAACCACCAAGAATATGCTCCATACCAAGCATAAAGAAACTTAAAAAAGATTGGTTGGCTTTACTTGGTATTTCAGGGTTAATTTCCCAAGGACCTGAAGCATTATTGATCAATAGTTCAGAGATCAGTTGTCCTTGTTTGTATATTTTAGCGTAGTGAGTATGAGATGGGGATGTTTCAAATATAGCTCTATAGTGAATTTGCGGTAAAGTTATATTTAAACAATTATATTGCAGTTCAATTCTAATAAATCCTTCGGTTGAATTAAGAATGTTATTGGATAGAAGTGAGCAGTTTTCTTTTTTATTATAAATATTTATGTTGTTTTTAGCATGCTCTAAAAATATTTCTGCTAGAGATGCATTACTAATATTTACGTTTGGTAATCGAGTTACCTCATGACTGGGTATAGTGACTATTCCTGTAATTTTATCCTTATTTAGATTCCAGTTTGAATAACTCTCACTTTTATTATGAGCTAAGGACGTTGAAGTTAAACTTAAAAAAAAACACAAAAAAGATAAAATTGAGATCAAATGAATTTTACTCATCGTATTGATCCATTATTTTGATAGCTGCATTATCTTTTAAATTATTGATGTAATCTCTGAGTATTCGATCAGCTTCAAACCTCATGTATTCAGCTTGGACTTGATATTTAATATCGTTAAAAGGCTCTGTTATAGAGTCGCGTTTTTCTATAATTTTAACGATATACCATCTTCCCTGAGAAGAATGGATGACAACCTTTTTTTCCATACTAGCCAAGATCAAAGATACCAGAGATGGACCAATGTACTCTCTGAGTTTATTAATGGTTAATAATCCGTCAGGAATATTTTTCAAAAAGCGGGTATTTTGAAGTTTTAGAGATACTGTATTTTCTTCAATGCTCTGCTGCAATAAAAGAGCATCTCTTTCGGTAGTTGCGGTCCAGACATTTACTGCAACAGTGCCTGGATAGGTAAATCGCTCTTTGTGTGTTTCGTAGTAATTGATTAGGTCTTTTTCACTTGGGCTCACAGCTGCTGCTTGATTATTCAGCGAGGCGATTAAAGCTCTCACTATGGCACCTCTTACATCGTTATCCGTTTTTAATATGCCCAAGTCTAAGCCTCGTTGAACAAGAAGCTCTTCTTCAATCATCCTTTGTAATACCCATTTACGATCATCATCATTAAGTTGATCTTTTGTGTCACTGTTATATCTATCTAGGGCACGAAGGTATGCCTCCTCAGCAATAGTGGAATTATTAACTGATGCAATGACGCCTGTTTCGAAATCTGAGTTAATACCAATTCTTGTAAATATGCCATAACCAGCAAACATCAATCCGCATAAACCACCAACAATTAACCATATATAATTGCTGTTAATTTGTTTTTTCATTATGGGTAGGTCGAAGAATAGTTTTATTTCTGAAGCGAAGCTTGTGTTGAAGGTTCACCCCAATCTACAAAAATCGGTGAAGACCAAGCTCGCTCTTCATTAGGCGCTAGACAATTATCATTTATGTCACCTCGTCGATCACCATAACAAAGATTTACTTTTTTGCAATTTCCATATTCATCGTATTCACAACGAAGATTATCTGCGTTTACTGCGAGACTTGGTGCCTCAATAGCGCGAACATAATATACCGCATCTCTACCAAGTGATGTATATTCTTCATCAATAAAATCGACTGTGCAGCCATCTGGATTGGGTTCGCATGGGATAGTTTTCCATGGGTCCTGAATGAGTTGAGACATATCCTCATTAGGTGTTATTTGTGGCAGAATTCGAATTACTTCTATTCGCGTAATTATCTTTCTAATATCAGATGGATTAAAGCACTCACCTCGACATAAATTATCTAAACGTTCTGGTGTTAATGCATTATAGCTGTAGTCAGGACACCCTGGTTTTTGCTCAAAAGCACCTATCGCATTGACTTCGAATCTTGGTGCATGGGTCATCATTACTTCATCACCCATGCTCACAGATTTAGTATTATGGGCATTTTTCATATCAAACCACAGTAAGATTCGATCGCCACTGGTTCCATACACAGCTTTCTTTTGCATGGATTCCCATATCGAATTTCTATCTCTACCATTTGAGTGAACTGCGATGAGTCCTCCAGTGGTAAAGAAAGATGCTTGTCTTTCTCTTTCAGTAATCATCAGTGGAACAATATCTAATCTTCTTGTTTTTGATGTTGTTTTAATTAAATCAATATCCTCACCTGCGGCCATCAGGATTCTTCCAAGATCAACATCATCACTTAAAGCAATGGGCTCACCATCATTAAAACGAAAGGCTTTTTCGGCATTTTTTGTGGCTGGCCCAAGAACTGATTCCGTCATCCCTCTTCTGGAATATTCTTTGTAACCGGTTCCCGGTCTGGCTGAATGATTATCACTGGATGCCATAAAACCAAAACGAAATCGCCGGGGATTGTCTGGGTCATCAAAATTTGTTAATGCCGTTATGTATTGAGCAGAACCACCAGGTCGATAATTAAATGCAGGTAAAAAACAATCCTTACATTGACCCGAGTCTAACCAATCTTCGGGGCCTTCTCCACGGACTGTTAAGTGTCCAGCTGTCGCTGCATTAGTATAATCTTGTCTTGCTGTTGCTGCTCTTATTGAGCACTCTGTTGGCGATTCACCAAGAGCGAGACAACGTTCCTCAATGATTTGTCCAGCACGATGGCAAGAAGGAAGATAACCATCGGTGGGTTCAGGGCAGATGGGTTGTTGTTTTTCGTTCATCACTATAGCGCGGTAATCACGATACTCTTCTGAGTTACCATGACCTGAAAAAATCTCAAGCAGAGTTTGCCTATCTGGATCATGCTGATCACCAATGAGTTGTTTATTAAACTCACTGCCAGGCGGAGTATAAAATCCCCAGGTTGTGCCATGTGGGATAACCATTGATTCAAATCCCCAGTCATCTAGTTTAGAAAACAATTCTGCTGGTGTTTCAGCACTTTCTCGGCAATTAATGGGAAGATCCCAGACTGATTTATCTGTTTCACATTCTTTGGTTTCTCTTAGTTCATGCAAGTATAAATTAAAATCTAACATTCTTTGGTTTGGATCTAGTGCGAATAGAAGTGGCCCATTTCTTAGTGGCAAGCCTTTTAAGGCGGAGTTTGCAATGCCTCCAGAATGTATGGGACGTTTAGGAACTTTCTCAGTTTCAATGTCCCGAAAAATGACATTTTTATGGCCAAAATGAGTATCTGGTGTAGCTCCCACTTGCGTCCACTCCCAGCCAAGAAAAGCCACAGTATCTGGATTTGAACCATTACCACCAACAGCATTACATTGCTGTATGGAAGATATGGTTTCTGACCAACGTCTGGGCGTGGAAGCTTCGGCATGATCATTAATAGACCAAAAATCAAGAGCTGAACAGAATCTGGCAAAATCACAAGCATCAGCAAGTGGATGAGAACCTTCACCCTGAAGCATTGGGAGACTCCCTAAAAATGCATCAAATGAGAGGGTAGTATGAGCATGCAAGTCACCAAATAAAATTTGTTTAGTATTATTTTCATCAATATTTGAAGCTGCTTGTGCTTGCGTGGAAGCCCTTTCCTGAATTACTTCCATAGGAATTCTTTGATTAGTAATGTTGCCAGGCCCATCATGTTTACCTAACCAGCCATACGCAAGTGCGAAAAACAAAGTTATTAATAATAAAGTTAACATAGCTAAACTGATTACAACTTTTTTTACTGATTTTGATAGTGTCATATTTTTCTCTATTCTGTTCTTAATAGATTGCTTTGAATTAGAGCATCACTTATATATAGCTTCAACGCAATTATGTTTTTTACCAAGATTAAAAATAATATGTGCTTTATTTGGCATTTCTAATAAATTATCGGCCGTCCATCGCTCAAAGTGCTGCATAAAGAAAGTTAATTTTTCTTGATTCATTGAATTTGTCTTCTTTTTTTTATCGTTAACGTAAAGTTTCTTTTCTTGTTTGGCTCGCCAAGTATTTATAATATTCATATTGGGCGGGTTAAGGAAAAGTAAGGTATTCACGAGAGAAAATATTTCTTGATAACCGCCGATTAATTGTTGGTTTACATAGTTTCTCCATATTCCTTTTGTGTCCATAGATCGTTCTAGTTTATTTATTGGCTCTACAAGAGGTTTTGCTTTAATTGGTGAGTTTCCTAGGCACCAACCTTCAATAATAATTAATCTTATGGGTCCATTCACTCGATTCCATTTTGAAATGGGCTCACGATCATCTTCCACCTTATTGAATCTAGGAAGCATAATATCTTCTCCCAGCTTAAGATTTTTCAGTTTATTGAGATAATCTAGAAGCATACTTATATCGTGGGTGCCAGGAACTCCTCTAGTCTTTAGTAAAGGATGTATAGTTTTGCTTAAACGCACTCTTTGTATTTTAGTTAAATAGAAGTCATCAAGTGATAGCACAGCAACTCCTCCATTTAAGTGGGGTTGTATTGATAATTTTATAAAATCTGCCAGTGTTGATTTTCCAGACCCTATTGGACCATTTATTCCAAATATATATGGCGAGAATTTTTTAACTTTCTGATTTATCCAAGAAGTTAAAGGGATATAATAGTTAACAATCGGTGTTTCAAAATCTTTTGGCAATTGATGCTTATTAATGAAATGGTCAATTAATTTTTGTGAAATTAATTCAGAGTAATCAGACTGATCTCTATTCATCATTTAATAGGCATTGGCTAGTTCAAGTTCCTGGGTAAAACCAAAGCTTGCATGATCTTCTATTTTATCCACATACAAACGGCCATTTAAGTGATCTAATTCATGCTGGAAAACTCGCGCATGGAAATCAGAGGCCTCTCTTGTGATTTTTTTACCTAACAGATCATAACCTGAATATTGAATTTTTTTAAAGCGCGGCACTAAGCCACGCATTCCAGGAATACTGAGGCATCCTTCCCATCCAGATTCAATTTCATCATCTAATAAACTATATTCAGGATTGATTAATACTGTAAAAGGGATAGCTGGGCTTTGAGGGTATCTGGGATTATTTTTAAAGCCAAAAATTATGACACGTTTTACAATACCTATTTGGATTGCAGCCAAGCCGGCCCCATCATTTGCTATCATGGTATCTTTCATGTCCTCAATTAATTGATATAGTTCGGGCGTGTTGAAATTTTCAATAGGCTTGGCTATCTTACGTAAGATTGGATTACCCATTTTTAATAATTTTTTTTCAGCCATAAATTTTTACCAGTTTTCTGCAGAGTAATCCTGCTGAGATGGGTTTAAGATAATGAATACTTCAAATTAAGTTTAATAAGCATACAAGAATGTTAAATTAATTTATAAATTTATTTTTTCTGGAAAATTATATATGAATAATATTTTATATTGGTCTATTGCAGTTGCAGTTGGTGGCTTTCTTTTTGGTTTTGATACCGCAGTTATATCTGGAGCTGATCAACCTTTACAGAAATTATGGCATTCTAGTGACCTGTTTCATGGTGCATTGGTTATGTCATCTGCTCTATGGGGTACTGTTCTTGGGGCACTCTTTGGTGGGATAGTATGCGAACGCTATGGGCGAAAGAATATTTTAATTACAGTGGCAATACTTTACCTCTTGTCTGCACTGGGCTCAGCATTGGCAAGCGATCCATATTTCTTTGCTTTGATGAGATTACTGGGCGGATTTGGAGTTGGTTTATCTTCTATTGTAGTACCAGCATATATTGCCGAGATTGCTCCTGCTGACCGAAGGGGGAGCTTGATTGCTCTTTATCAGTTTCAGATAGTTTTTGGAATCTTAGTGGCATTTCTGTCTAATTTCATTTTGTCTGAGTTCTTTGCTTTAAATTGGAGATGGATGCTTGGTATTGAAATTTTACCGGCGATGATCTTCTTAGCTATGGTAATGAAAGTTCCTGAAAGTCCAAGATGGCTTCTTTTAAGAAGAAATAATGAGGTCGAATGTAGTCGGATCTTACACATTATTGATCCTAAGACTGCTGCAGAAACTATTGTGAATATTAAGAAATCACAATATGGATCTAATCAGGATTATTTATTTTCAAAGTTATATGCGACTCCAATCGCTTTAGCGATTTTCATCGCTCTATTTAATCAACTCTCTGGGATAAATTTTATTATTTATTTTGCTCCACGCGTTTTTTCTCTGGCAGGCTTGAGTGATTCGATTGCTTTATTATCATCAGCAGGAGTAGGAGTGGTTAATCTGATATTTACATTATTTGGTATGTTACTAATCGATCGTTTTGGTCGGAGACTTTTGATGATTATTGGTTCTTTGGGCTATATTTTTTCATTAACAACTATTTCTATGGCCTTTTATGCAGGTGTTGATGGATTAATAGTAGTATTCCTTGTATTTTTTTTTATTGGTTCACATGCCATAGGTCAAGGAGCAGTAATTTGGGTATTTTTTGCAGAAATATTTCCGAATAATGTTCGTACTAAAGGTCAATCACTAGGCAGCGGAGTTCATTGGGTCTTGGCTGCGTTAATTGCGTTGCTTATGCCTTATTTTTTGGGTCAATATGAGGCTTATGTAATATTTGGATTTTTTGCCATTATGATGTCGTTACAATTAATCTTCGTTATTTTTTATATGCCAGAAACCAGACATAAAACTCTAGAAGCTCTATCTGAGAAATACAACTAAACCAAATCTGGTAATTATTATTTTTTTATTTGGATGCAATCATTGTTTACAGATCTTAACAAAACTTTCATAGACACTCGTGCGAAGATAAATGTAGACTCAAAGAGGATAATGATGGGTAACTAATGGAGTTTACGAAAATGAGTTCTGCAAAAAACACTAAATTATTAATTGTATTTTTGATGGGTAGTTTTTTAATGGGTTGCTCGCAATCGACAAATACTAATGTATCTAGCTTTGGCAATATCAGTTTTGTAAACTCAGGCTCTCCTGAAGCTCAAGCAGCTTTTTTGTCGGGAGTTAAGGCATTGCATAGCTTTCAGTTTGATGGGGCGCGTATCGCTTTTGAGGAAGCGCAATCAATAGACCCATCATTTGCTATGGCATACTGGGGACAAGCGATGAGTGATAATCATCCTCTTTGGGCTCAGCAAGATAAGAAAGCCGCTGTAAAAGTTTTAAATCGATTGGCTCCAACCTTCGAAGAACGGTTAGCGAAATCTGGTAGTGAGAAAGAACAGGCATACATGACAGCAATCGAAGCCTTGTATTTTTCTTCCGATGATAAACTTGAGAGGGATTTTGCATACTCATCTGCGTTGGCTCGTATGCATGAGAAATGGCCTACTGATCATGAAATTTCAATTTTTTATGCGCTGTCATTATTGGGAACAATGCGACCTGGTGATGACGGTTATCGTCGTCAAGCACTAGCCGCATCAATTGCTATGTCTGTTTTCAGAGAAAACGAAAATCATCCCGGTGCTGCGCATTTCACAATCCATTCTTTAGATGATCCTGAGCACGCAATTCTTGCATTGCCTGCAGCTACGGTATATGCAAATATTGCACCATCATCAGCACATGCGTTGCATATGCCATCGCATATATTCCTTCAATTGGGAATGTGGAATCGTGTTGTGAATTCCAATATCGAAGCTTATGCGGCGGCTGTCAGTAATAATAAGAAATTAGGTTTGAAAGAAGGCAGGGAAGATTTCCATACGCTTTCTTGGTTGGCTTATGCCAATTTAATGCTTGGTCATTTTGATCGAGCTGAAGAGAATGTAGCAATGGCCCTTGCGACCGCTGAAAGAAATCCAGATGATGCCCGTATTTACTCTGGTTATCTGACTATGCGAGCTCGGCATGTGATTGAAACTGGTGATTGTGGAGAGACCGACCTTAAAAATGTTGATTCAAATGAAGGTCAGCATATAGCTTGGGTCACAGCTGTTGGTATGTGTGCAGCAAAGGATCTTGATATAAACACAGCCACAGCGGCATTAAATCGTTTGTCTATGATGCGTGAGAAAACTGAACTGTCAGGTAAAACTTATAATGCACTACAAACACAAGTTTATGAAAAAGAATTAGGCGCGTTAATCAAAGCAATGCAAGGTGAATTTGATGACGCTGTGGCTTTAGCAAAAGAAGCTTCAATAATTGAGCTAGAAAACATGTCAGCTCCATCTGGTCCGCCGGTTCCGATGAAACCAGCTGCAGAGATGTATGGAGAAATACTTGCAGCTGCTGGTCGATATGATGAAGCTGTTAATGCTTATAAAACGTCCTTAAATTGGGTTCCTAATAGAACTCCTTCAATATTAGGTCTTTCCTCAGTTGCCACTAAAAGTGGTAATTTAGAATTGGCTGAAGAGATGCAAACAAAACTTCAATCAACACCGGGCATGAACACAGATCGGTTTAGCGCTTCACTTTAAAATAAAAAACTTCAAGCGAGCAGTCAATTTTCTAATGGATAATAATAATAAAAAATTCTTCTAAAAATAAAAAATCAAAAAAAGGGGTTACCCGGCGAGTTTTTCTGGGTACTTCTGCCAGTGCAGCGGCATTAATTGGGAGTGCCTCCAATACCAATTCACAAACTACTGTAAAAAGGAACTCAGTTGTTAGTGTTCCAGCACCTACCGAATCTCAACTTGATCGTGACGTTGGAATTCTAAAACCACCAGTCTCAATCGAGAGGGCAGCACAGCGTCCAGGGTCTGATTTGATGGTGCAGGTATTAAAAGATCTCAATATTGAATTTATTGCAGCAAATCCCGCTTCAAGTTTTGAAGGCTTGCAAGAATCAATCGTAAATTATGGGGAAGCACCAAATACAATGCCTGAGCTTATCACTGCGCTTCATGAGGAGTCAGCTGTTGATATGGCGCATGGCTACGCTAAGTGTGAAGGCGCACCTATGGCGGTGATGTTACACGGAACAGTGGGTTTGCAACATGCCTCTATGGCTATTTATCAAGCGTATCATGACAAAACTCCAATTATTATTATCGTTGGCAGAGATGATAAATTTTTTCGTCAAGAACAAACCGCAAATGATATCGCTGGTCTCACTAGAGCATTTACGAAATGGGATGCTCAACCAAAATCACTTAGAGAGTCACTCGCCGCCATTCAACGTGCTTATAAAGAAGCTATGACCCCGCCAATGGGCCCAACAGTAATTGTAATTGATACAGAATTTCAAAAAGAAGAGGCAGGCGCTCTTAAATTACCAATTTATGTTCCCCCTATTTTTGCAACTATAAATAAAAAACAAGCAAAAAAAATAGCTGAGGATCTTTTGGGTGCAAATAATCCAAGAATGCAGGTGGGAAAATTAAGGACACCTGAAGGTATTATTGATGCAATTGAATTAGCAGAATTAACTGGATGTTCTGTAAGGACATCTGCCACCAATTTATCAATGAGCTTTCCCGAACGACACCCCCAAACAGGTATTGGGCATGATAGCAATTATGATTATGTATTGGGGTTGGAGTCAGATGGATTGGATGTTTCAATACAAGGACCGAGTTTATTATCAAATGCTGAAAATAGAGATCTTACAGATATTGGTTTTGGCTTTATTAGAGATCCAGTTATTCCACCTAGACGCGATCTTTCTGGTAAAAACGATATTGTGGCTGATGCTCAAGCCAGTATCCCAATGATAATAGAACAATATAAACGCCTTCAAACTAAAGAAGCTCTCGAAATTGTATCAGTGAGAGCATTGCAACACACAGCTACGAATACAAAAAATTATCAGAAAGAATTAAAGAATACATTAGAGAAAAAAAGAAAAGGATGGAGTTCAAGCCCCGTAAGTCTTGCAAGATTGTATTCAGAATTATGGCCGCTTATTAGAGATCTTGATTGGTGTCTTTCTTCACCTACTGTATTTTCCAGTCGCCATCATGTTGGTCTTTGGGATCATAATAAACCTTATAGTTATCTGGGCATGCATGGGGCTGGTGGCATTGGGTATTGTATTGGTGCATCCGCTGGAGCAGGGCTTGCTGCCAAAGACCGAGATCGAATAGTGATCAATATTCAATGTGATGGAGATTTGAATTATACGCCGGGGTCTTTATGGACAGCGGCACATCATAAATTGCCTTTATTAACAATCATGCACAACAATCGAGGTTATCATCAAGAGGTAATGTATCTTCATTATATGGCTGGAGTAAGAGGTAGGGGTAGTGACCGAATGCATATTGGCACTACTTTGAGAGAGCCATTTATTGATTACGCTAAACTTGCAGAAGCCTATGGCGTTAAAAGCGAAGGACCTATTGATGATCCGGAGAAGCTTGCTGCTGCTTATAAAAGGGGCATTAAAGCAGTATTATCTGGTGAACCTTATCTTATTGATGTCATTACTGAGCCAAGATGAATAAACTGCTCTCATCTTTATTATTATTGGTTTTATTTTTATATGGCCCCATCATTAATTCGACCACTAATAATGAAAGTGGTGCCTCACTCTACTTAGATCATGGTTGTTATGCTTGTCATGGCTATAATGGTTCAGGGAGGTATCCAATAGCTAATAATGTGAGTGGCATTATGTCCAGTGAAGCATTATTTACTATGTTTTTGCGATTGCGAGCAGATCTTAATCCAATGACCCCAACAAATAGTATGCCAAATTATAGTGAAGCCGTAATTAGTGACCAACAAGCCCAAGATTTGTATGCCTATATAAACACCCTCACGGACGACCCGCCACAAATTGAAAATATACCGGTCCTTAAGGATATACTTGATAATGCTACTAGGAAAACTGAATATGAATAAGTTCTCTCGAAGTTTTAAATTATTTACCTTGCCCTTTCTCTTGTTGTTTACTCAACAAGGACTTATGGCGCATCATTCAGCAATTGCTTTTGATAAAACAAAATCTGTCACAGTCTCGGGTAAAATTACTCGTTCTGTGTGGCGTAATCCTCATATGGCAATTAACATAGAAGTCCCTGGAGATACTGATGATTTGGTCCTTTGGAAGATTGAAGGTCCTGGAACCACGATTCTTGCTGGCAAGGGCTTTAATAAAAAAATGCTTATGGATGCGACTAAATCTAGTGAAAATATCACTGTAGTAATGCATCCACTTCGATCTGGAAAGCCAGGAGGTTTATTGCAAAGAATTACCCTTGCCAGTGGAAATTCCTATCAAGTTGGAGAAGAGTATCAGGATGCAACAGCAGGAGAACAAGAACGAATAATTCCCTCCCTCGTGGAATGGACGCCACCACCAAAAGAGGAAACATGGCAGGAGAGAGAGGCAAAAACTCGGCCAAAAAATTTACCTTTAGTCGCAAGTGATGCAAGGCAAACTGGATTAGGTGCATTAGATCCTGAAAATCTAAATAAAAAAAGACCCCCAGTTCCTTTTGATTTAACAGGTATATGGTCTTTTAGGGGAGAAGATAGGGGCGATCAAAACTATACGTCAATGTATGGTTCTTATGAATTTAAACCTCATCCTGAATTTACAAAAAAAGGACAAGCAACATTAGATGAATACAAAAGTTATGCTCGCGCTGGTAAGCGATATTATGAACCAACGGCGCAATGTTATCCTGCAGGTATGCCGCGTTTGATGACTCGTTATGGAGCATTGATGATGCTCCAACATCCAACAGCAATTTTTATGGTATCAAGATTAAATAACGAATATAGGGCAATTTGGTTGGATGGAAGAGCTCGTGAACCAATTGAGAGTAGGGATAATAATTGGAATGGTGAGTCTATCGGGCATTGGGAAGGTGATACCTTGGTAGTCGAGTCACTCGGCTTTACCGATGAAAATCACTTGATTCAGCAAGGAATTTTTACTGGCGATCAGTTAAAAATTATTGAGCACATCACGATGCTTAATGATGGTAATACCTTGAAAATAGATTTTATCATGACCGATCCTGAGCATTGGGAAGGAGAATGGAAACATACTAAATTTCGTGATCGAACATTACGCGCAGACATTAGAGAGGCTAATTGTTTTGCCGCTGATAATGAACTTCTGCCAGGTATGTAATCAATATAAGGTAAATTATGCAAATAATTAAACAATTATCATGCCAAGTTCTGCTATTAATTATGTTTGTATTCAGTGGCAATGTAGCTCAATCTCATCACTCCCATGCAAACTTAAATCGGGATGACATAAGGACCTATAGTGGGATAGTTGTGAGATATAGTTGGACTATGCCACATGTATTTCTTAAGGTTCGTGCACCCGATAAGGCCGGTAAAGTAGTTGAATATAGTATAGAAATGGCACACCCACCTGCAATGGCAAAACGAGGTTGGGAAAAGAAAAGTTTTGTTAAAGGTGATTCAATTACCTGGGAAGGACCTCATGATTACAATGAATCGAGGCACTATACAGGATTGAATTGGGCAGAACGTCAGGATGGTTCGAGATTATCAATGACCGAAAAAGAAGATGGAATAATTGTCCCTTCAACAGACTTTTCGGGGTTATGGAAAAGATCAGATTTTGATCCTAAAACAGGAAAAGCAAAATTTAATCCACACTATAAGCCACCAACAAATTGGCCACTGACTAAACTTGGCCAACAATTGGTAGATAATTTTCACGAAGATCAAAATCCTATGGTTAATTGTGGTAATCCCGGCCCTCCAAAAGCAATGATTGTTCCTTATCCTGTTATGATCACTAGGCCCAATGAAAAGACCATTATATTTGAGAGAGAGTTAATGTCTGATGTAAGGGTGATTCACTTAGATCACTCTGTGAGCAGAGGAGCTCCATCTAAACTCGGGCATTCTCTTGGTTGGTTTGAAGATGCGAGTTTAATCGTCCTAACGGATAATTTTGTCAACGATCTTTGGGGGTCTCATACTGGCATAAATTCAAGCGATCAAAAGCGGTTAACTGAAAAATTCACTTTATCCGGAGATGGCACCTATTTAATTGCAGAGATAACGATTGATGATCCAGTATATTTGACAAAAGCACATACTTTTTTCCATCGTTGGAAGAAAATTGCTAACCGGGATGTAATTCAAGCGCCCTGTACAATGGAGAGTGCAAAACTATATTTACAAGGAGGTTAAAATTAAAATTTTTACTTAATCTGCATTGAAGCAACAAGGCAACCACAGGCAAATTCAGGTATTGGCTCATAGAAATATATATCACCCTTTCCACCCGCAGCTCCAGCAATAGCAATTGATGTTCTGATTTCAAAGGCACCTTGGCCGGCAGATATTAAAATCTCATTATCTTTATAGGCAGTCATAGCAGTTCGGTTATTTTCTTGCCAATAGCTTAGAAATTCTCTGTCCCAAGCCTCATTTATTTTTCCACTATCTGGTGTACAGGGCCAATGAGACGTCCCGCCAGTTCCAATTATTGCTATTCTTTCTGGCACGCTATCAAATGCCTTTCTAAGCGCCCTGCCAAACTCATAACTTCTTGATAAAGGCGTAAAAGGTGGCGATTGACAATTAATATTTGATGGTATGATTGGAATATCATAATTAGGTGTAAGATGGTGCAAAGGTACCATCATTCCATGATCAAATTTCCATTCCTCAGCATATGATACGTCGATATTATCTAGCAGTAATGAAATAAGTCTTTCTGATAATTCTCTGTTACCGGGAACATTAACTCGATCAATGCCAAGCCATTCAGGATCTTCAATAGGCCCTTCATAATGATTTGCCATTCCAACAGCATAGCTAGGCATATTATTATTGAAAAAATTTGCGTAGTGTTCGGCAGAAATTAAAAAAATTGCATCTGGACGTGCCATTTTAATTTCATCTCTCAAACGATTAAATTGACTTAGTAGCGAGGCAAGATCTTCTTGATTCGCAATTTCTGGGCGACTCGTAATGCCTGGTGCATGACAACATATGCCCGCATATACCATGCTCATCAGTTTAATTTCATTTTAATTGCAATGCGCATGATGAAATTTTTATTTATCAGTAATATTTTGAGCATTAATACCTTCCGTAGTGAAAACTCGTTTTGTCGCTTCACGGGCTTCTATTCGTTTTCTATGTGCCATCCAATTTGGCATATCGGCAACATGCTCAATAATATCATCCCGTTGACTCCAGATATGAAATACCAATAAATAAGGATCACAAATACTATAAGTATCACCCAGTGCCCATTTTTTCCCTCCAAGACGTCGCTCTACCTCTAAAAGTGTTTTTCTAAGATTTGGGATTCCGGTTTTTTTGAGTTCAGGATGCAATTCTTCGCGATCCAGTAATACATTTGGTCTAAATAGAGGGCGAAATGCAATATGAACTGTACTGGATAAGAAGTTCAACCATTCATGTGCTCGTGCTCTGGCAAGGAGATTTTTTTTTGGGATTAAATCTTTAGAAGATAAATCGGCAATATAAGCTAAAATAGCCGGTGTTTCAGTGAGAACCTCTTTGTTAAAAGTAAGTATTGGTATTTTTCCCCAAGGATTTAATGCTTTATATGTATCAGCTTTGTGTTCATTCACTCTTATCTTGGTTGAGATTGAGTTATAAACTAAATCAGATTCTTCTAGTGCAATATGACAAGCCAGTGAACAGGCCCTTGGACTAAAAAAGAGGTTTAATTTATCCACATTATTTCTCCAAGTATTAAAAGTCATCAATATTTTTATGTATGACACATGATAGCGTTATTTATGAAGAGTAAGCTAAGAAATTCATTTTTGATCAATTGAACACTTACCGTTAATATTCATTATTAAATCAACAATATTAAATATGAAAATAAAAATACATATACTTTTTTTACCCTCTTATATCTTGATGAATTGCCTCCTGATATTTTTATGCAGCACTGCCATAGCCCAAGATATAAAAATACTGCCTGATTGGAGTGGAATTTGGGAGCGCTATGAAGGTAATGGCGGTATGTTTGATATTGCAACGACGCAACCACCAGATGGGAGAGCTGGAAATCCAGGTGTCAGGCAATTTCCACCATTAACTAAATTTTGGGAAAAAAAATATAAGCAGAATCTAGAGTTAGTTGCACGTGATAGATTGCCTGACCCAATATCAATTTGTGGAACTCCTGCAGGATATCCAAGATTATTGGCTTTACCAGATGTTTATGAATTTATAATTAGAGAAGAAAAAACATGGATCATTACGGAAAATGGCCCCAATATTATGAGAATTTATACTGATGGAAGAACTCTCCCAGAAATAAATGAACGTTGGCCAACATATACCGGTGAATCTGTGGGTACCTGGGATCAGGAAGTTTTAGTTTTCACTACGGTTAGCATGATTGGTGAAAAAAATACTGTTCTCGATCGCAGCGGTCTAACTCTTAGTGATCAAGCTGAAATTTCTACTCGTTTGTTTCAGAATGAGGAGGGATTATTGCGTGCAGAACTATCTATTATTGATCCTATTGCATTGACTGAGCCCTGGAAAGTTATTCGTCATTTTAGAAAACTGCCCCCAGGAACGAGAATATTTGATTATGCATGTGCTGAAAATAACCGCAATCCAGTGACTAGCTCAGGAAAAACATTAACACTCGGGCCTGATGGCAATCCTATTGATATAAATTTTGATTAAGAGGCGACTATTATGAATTATAATTTGTCTTTCACAAGAAACATTGTATTAGTTTATTTATTATTGAGTTACTTTCAATTCGCAGCCGCCCATCACTCTAGTGCGATGTTTGATAAAACTGACATTCGTACATCAAGTGCAACAATTAAGGAGTTTCAATGGGCTAACCCTCATGTCTGGATTCAGGTATATATTATAAACTCTGATCAAATGCGAGAAGAATGGAGTATTGAAGGTATCGGGATCAATACTTTATTTAGACGAGGATGGCGACCAAATTCTTTTGTTGCCGGAGATTTAATTCAAATTAGTTTTAATCCCATGCTAGATGGGACGAATGCAGGAGCGTTTATTGGTGCTAAATTTGAAGATGGAAAAATACTGGGAAAGTGGGAGCATATTAAAAAATAAATAAGTGATTTTAGTATTCTTACGATTAGATCTTTTTTATCACTCGATAGAGGCCTAGCCAGTCATTATAGAAATCTCTGACTTGTTCTGTGTTATTCAGATTATGAATGGGTACTTTATTTCCAATATCTTTTTGAGCCATAAGTTACTCTTTATTTCTAAATAATTTTTTATATTAGACATTATCAGTTACATATCCACGTTAAAATAAAAAGATCAGCCACTAAAGATTGCGTAACGAAGCAACGGCAGTATCTTGGTTAAAAGAAAATAGATGATTGTAGCTCCAAGAATGATAATAAATATCCATATAAGATAATGACCATAGTTACTGGTTCTTCCAATAATCCTCATCAATAGAGTTATTAATAAAATAAAGCATACGATGGAAACAATCATAAAGTCAGTGAAAGAAGACTTTACAGAGCGTTACAAGCTTTAGCATTGTTCCTCATCTAAGATAATAAAGATGGGTGATAACAACTGGTTTATCGGGCATTATTTAAATGACTGTCTTTTTCTCTATTTTGATCAACGAGTATATTTATTTCTTCAAATAAGTCTTTTCTTAAACGAAGGATTCCAAATATTTCGACAATGACAAAAAATGGTGCGGCCAGATTTGCTTGAATCGGATGCTTGATTAGAACTGGCATTGATTTTTCGATAGCATGTCCTATAAATTGTAAAGCATATCCTCCAAAAAATGCCAAAGCTGCAATACTTATTGCCGATGGATGTAAGCTTAATAATATTGCGTAATCTGCGATGACCAATCCCATTATTAAGAAGACGATAGAAAATGCCGTATCCAATGTAAGATAAAATAGAAATAAACACACAGTAATAATATGTGCAGCAGTGATGGTATAACTTAAGATCTCAAAATTAATCCAACTCAATGGTATATTAATACCAAGCATAATCGTAGGGATCCCGATTAAATGGAAGAGGATATTGATATTATTTTGATGTGCTGACGCGTAGTTGACCAGCATATCCATGAATTTATTATTTTCTGTCAATGTTATTCCAAATCATATTTAAGAGCTTATTAATTTAGCATGAGATAAGAAAAAAATCTTGATTGGTAATTAATTATTCTCGGCAAGACCTTTAAATGCCAATAACGCACGTTCTCTGGATAATTTAAGATCAACAATTGGTAATGGATAATCTTTATCTAAAGTAATTCCTGCGTCCATTAAGGTTTCCTCAGGTGCCTCCCAAGGCTTATGAATAAATTTAGTGGGTATTTTAGATAATTCGGGAATATATTCTCGAACATAATCGCCGTTAGGATCAAACTTTTCACCCTGAATTATTGGATTGAATATTCTGAAATAAGGAGCAGCATCTGCACCACAACCAGCTATCCATTGCCAAGAGGCGCTATTATTGGCCAGATCCGCATCTAGCAAAGTATCCCAAAACCATCGTTCTCCATGTCGCCAATCTAACATTAGATTCTTGACCAAGAATGATCCAGTTACCATCCGGACTCGATTATGCATATAGCCTGTTTTCCATAACTGCCGCATACCAGCATCAACAATAGGGTAACCGGTCATTCCACGTTGCCAGCACGCGAGAGATTTTGAATTGTCTAGCCAAGGAAATCGGTCGAATTTTTTTTGCAGATTAATTTCAGGTAAATTTTGCCAATAATAGAGAAGATTATTCGAAAATTCTCGCCAACCTAGTTCACTCAGAAAATGCTCAATACTATCTTTTGTGTCGGATGATTGTTTGAGTTCTTTGACACGAAACCATGCTTGATGCGGTGATAATTCACCAAAATGAAAATGAGGACTAAGTCTGGATATGAACTCTTTATCGGGACGATTTCTTCCAATTTTATAATTTTTTATGCCTTCTTTAAGAAAGTTATTTAGTCTTTGGTGAGCACCTTTTTCACCCGGAGACCATGTATCTTCGATATTCTGATACCAATTTATAGATGGCAATAAATTTAATTCAGATAGTTTTTTTGATACAACGTCTTTTTCAAATATTAGTTTTGACGGGCACGCCAATAAATCCCGGGGTATAGGGCCATTTTCAAGGCAACCTTTTTTATAAAAAGGTGTAAATACCTTATAAGGGGTAGCGTCTTTTTTTTTGATATTAGGTGGCTCAAAAAGGAGTGATCCATTGAAACTTCGCACTGTAATATTATTATTCAATAAAGAGGTTTTAATTTCCTTATCTCTACTGATTCGCCAAGGTTCGTAGCAACGATTCCAATAAATTCCTGCTGCTTTTGTTTTTTCTATGAGATCTGGAATTATTTCATCTGCTTTTCCAATAAAGAAATGAAGGTTTTCATCAAGTGATCCATTTAATGACTCTAAACTTTTATGCAGCCACCAACGAGAAGCCTCACCCATACCCCAGCTTCCAGCATTTTCATCATCTAAAATATAAATTGGCAAGATCCTAGCATTATTTTCGGCAGCTTTAGATAAAGCAGGGTTATCTTCTAATCGAAGATCCTGTCTAAACCAGACAATATTAATAGTATTATTCACTGCTAAATATTAGTGCATACACGAGTTAAAACCCATTGTATTTTGTATAAACTTGTAACAAAGTAAAAGTTTGTAATGCTTAATTTATTAATGATGTTATTTTGTAAATTAATTTCAACTGGATGATAGAAATGCGAGTAGCAATTTTTGGCGGAACCGGTTTTGTTGGGTCTTATTTGACCAAATTATTATTGAAAGAAAAATATGAAATATCTCTGCTGGTGCGTTCTATTAGTAACGAAAATGAAAATACTAGTATTACAGTTGGCTCTATAAAGTCTAATGCTGCAATTAAGGAGACTATTAATGGTTGTGATTATGTTATCTATAACATTGGTATTTTAAGAGAGTTTCCAAAGCAAGGCATCACGTATCGCGCCCTGCAATTAGATGGGTTAAGGGCAGTTGTTGATGCGAGCGTGAGCGCTGGTATTAAAAAATTTATTTTAATGAGCGCTAACGGTATACATATAAATGGTACTCCATATCAAGTAACTAAGTATCTTGCCGAAGAGTACCTTAAGAAAAGTAAACTTAACTATACTATTTTTAGACCATCAGTGATCTTTGGAGATCCGCAGGGAAAAATGGAATTTGCTACTCAATTATTTAATGATATGGTGCGGCCACCAATACCGGCAATTAATTTTTATGTAGGAAATTCACCCATTAAAGGGTCTGTAAAAATGTCTCCAGTCCATGTTGATGACGTTGCAGCTGCATTTTATCAGGCACTAAAAAAAGAAAGTACAGACTATAAAACCATTATCCTTGGTGGGACAGATACGTTGTCGTGGTATGAAATTCTTCATCATATTATGGAAGTTACTGAGAAGAAGAAAATTGTTTTTCCGATACCTATAAAACTCATGAAATTAGTGGCAAGTATGGGTCAATGGATTTCATTTTTCCCAGTGACGGTGGATCAATTAACAATGCTTGAAGAAGGCAATACTGCCAATTCTGATTCTCTGTGTGAATTGATTCAGAAGCCACTGATAAGATTTAATGCAAATAATCTAGGTTATCTTCTAAATAATGACTAATTTAAACTCTTTTTCATCCAAATTAAATGTTGTTGTAATTGGTGCTAATGGTGGCCTTGGAAAAGCTTTTGTAAGGGCTTTTGAGGCAGATGATAAAGTTAATTCTATTTATGCTTTTTCTAGAAATATAAAAGTAAGTGAGAACAAAAAAACATATTATTCTTCTATAGATATAGAAGATGAAGAATCAATTAAGCAAGCAGTAGAGCTATCAAGCTCGGACAAGAAAGTTGATCTTGTTATAGTTGCAACAGGTGTCTTGCATAAAGAAACAGGCATTAAACCAGAAAAAAGTATTGCCCAGATTGATCCACATATTATGAATAAGGTAATCAGTATTAATACAATCGGACCTATTTTACTTGCCAAGCATTTTTTACCAAAATTAACGCGAGGTGAGAAAACAGTATTTGCTGCACTATCAGCTAGAGTTGGAAGTATTAATGACAATCATATAGGTGGTTGGGCATCATATCGTGCCTCAAAAGCTGCATTAAATATGCTTATAAAAACAGCAGCTATCGAGCAAAAACGCCTTCTTCCTGAGAGTATAATTATCTCTCTTCATCCCGGCACGGTAAATACTCAGCTTTCTCAACCATTTCAAAAAAATGTAAACGAAGGATCTTTATTTGAGGCTGATGATGCCGTAAATAAATTAATTAATGTAATAGATGGTTTAAATATTAAGGATACAGGAAGTTTTTTAGCCTGGGATGGGAGTTCTATTGAATACTAAAAAATTATTATTATTATTCGCCATTTTCTTTGGAGATATCGTGAGTGCATTAGAAGAGCCGGAATTTAGAGTAGTTGATAAAAACTTAAGTTTTGAAATCAGGTATTACAATGAATATCTAGTTGCAGAGGTAACTCTTGATGGAGATTTTACATCGTCAGGAAATCAAGCTTTTAGAGTATTGGCGGGGTATATTTTTGGCGCTAATCAAGCGACTGAGAAAATGGCGATGACTGCTCCTGTTGAATCGCAGTTAGTCACTTCCTCTGAGAAAATGGCGATGACTGCTCCTGTGCTATCTTTAAAAAACGAGGATCAGCATATTTATCGTTTCGTTATGGAGAAAAAGTACACTTTGGATACATTGCCAATTCCAGATGATGACAGAATTCGCCTACTTAAAATTGAGCCAAGGTACATGGCAGTGAAGGTATTCTCAGGTCGTTGGAGTGAAAAGAACTATAAGAAATCAGAACAACAATTACTTGATGATCTATTTAAAAATAATATTCAAATCATAGGAGCCCCGATATTTGCTAGATATAATGCTCCCTTCGTTCCTTGGTTCCTGAGGCGTAATGAGGTAATGATTGAAATAAATTGGAGTAATTAGGAGCCAAAACGATAGCGTAATTTTAAGATGATTTGATCGCTCATCGGGTTATCCATGGTGTCTTCATATAATTCATTGAATGAGGTGAGCATATTTCTGCTTGACCCTGTTTTAGTAGCGACAATGTAAAGATCTGAAAGAGGTGCTATTTGCCAGCGATAACGAAATTGGATATTCAATTGAGAAATACTAAAGTTGTCAGAATCACCGGTTGGTTTGGTTGTTTCTAATAAATTATAACTGTCACTACTAATGAGATAGAATTTATCTTCATTAGCTTGAATTCCTACCCACTGAAGATTGAGACTGAGTTGCTGTTTTGCAGTAACGAAATAATTGACTTTAAATTCAGGTTGCCATTTTTGAGCACGAAAAGTAGTAAAGTTCTTATCTTCTTGATGCAATAACCAGCCACTTGCATCTACATATTGTATTTCTGCATCAATACTTAGGTTGCTTTTCAGATACCATAATAATTCTAATTTAGAGGTTAATTTTTCACCATATAGATCTTCATCTTGATAAGTTATTTTGCCTAAAACGGAAACCTTCTTTGACTTATTTGTTGAATATTCAAATTCAAATCGATTGCGTTGTTTAATTTTGTAGGTGCCATTACCAAAGCTATTCCTATCTTCGTAACGTGCTGGGAAATAGGCGAAACCAGTTTTAATTCCATGCAAGTTTTTCAAAAGTAACTCAATTCCAGAGCCAAAACCACCAGTAATCTGTTGACCAGTCAGATTTTCTCCATATCTCATCCAATTCCTAATTATTCTATTTTTAAATCTTCCGGTATTTGAATTGATAAAATTATTGCTGTATTGCAAATCACGTATATTACTTCTTTGGTTAAAACCAAAATCATTGACTTGGAGATGTTTATCGAAAACCGTGAGCTTTACTTCATGCTTTTGTCCTCGTTTTGGTGTGAATGACATATCTGCATAACCACCATTTCCAATTCCATCACTCGCTGTATTCGAATTGATGTATTGACCATCAAGCTTGAAAGCACCAGATTTATTTAAATAATGGAAATCCATAGCATGTACGACTGAGTCGCTGGTCGGTTTAGTGACGATGGTCGATAACAAGCCGAGACTCTTAACGTCTCCTTGATCACTATCCTCGTAGAGTATGCGTACTGCTCCAAAATCACGTCCATTTTGATTGTATATATTATTGTCATCTGCTCGATAATCAGTATTTTCTTCGAAAGCAGCCAGAACGCCATAACGCAGTTTCTTATATTGACCTGTGGTTTTAAGCGCACCGATTAAATCAGCCTTGGTGGTTTTTTTATCCCGAGTTGAAATACTTACATTTTCTGGCAACTCTGGAAGTGATGGTGCACTGCCAATCCGTCGTGTATTGATCACAGTAAAACGATTTCGACCTCCACCATGCCGGCTTGATCTGGGTGTGGCGCTGAATATCTCACTACCTTCTTGAAAGAACAATCTTTTTTCAGGAAAAAATGTCTCATTTGCTGTCAAATTGACGACCACATTATCCGATTCTACCGCACCGAAATCAGGTTTAATGGTGGCTGTGATTTGAGCATTGGTTGAAGGTCGCCAAAAGAAATCAGCGCCAGCTTGATAGTCTGTTTCATCATCAATACGATCACGAGTAACTGACACGTAAGGAAAAATACTCCATTGCTGCTTGAGATTAACATTATTCATTCTTGTAGGTTGAAAAAGGCTTAAAAATTGAGGTATTGAGTCCGGGAGTGCAGGCCAAGACCACTCTTCTTCTAGATGAGCAACACGACGAGTAGTAGATAAGTTAATAATTCGATCACCGGTTTTTTTAGGCATCGCCATCTGTGACCAAGGAATATAGAATTCAGCTGACCATCCATCATTTGTTTCAGTTGTGGCGCCATACCAAGCCCCATCCCAATCCATGCTGTATCTTCTTTCTGGCAAAAGTGTTCCATCACCTTCTGAATCACCTAATGATAAGGCCATCCAATATGCATATTTTGCTTCACCGGAGGTATCTAAACTTATCGACACTTTGTCAGATGAACTTCTCCAGTCATCTCTATTGGTAAAGCGTTTAACTAGTGTATTTTTAGGTTGTTCCATATCTATTGAAAAATACAATCCATCAACTGTATAGAAAAAACGAGCCACGCTTTTATAGATTGGTTCTTTAAGCGTATCTGGCTTCGTTACCTTCATTCGTTCAAAAGGGGTAATGTCCTGCCAAATGCTTTCATCAATTTTGCCATCAATTTTTATTTCAACATCGATATCTCGTTGTTGAACGTCAATAATTTCGCTCTTATCAAAGGAGAGTTGAATTGATTCAGATGTATCCTGTGCAAATAAAGGCGAGGGGCTTATTACAATTAAGTAAAGCGCAAGTAAGCCATTCAGCTGAGAGAGTTTTTTACAAATCATGGCGGGGATTATCCCTCAATAGCCAATTAATTACAGTAATTCTCTGTAAAGATTTGTAAGCATTTGTAAAGGTATAGTTACGCTTTTTATGACACAACTGCCTCCTGAAAAGATAATGCATCTTAAATTGACTAGGAACCAAACCGATAACGTAATTTTAAAATGATTTGATCGCTTAAAGGATTATCCATGGTATCTTCAAAAAGATCATTAAAGGTAGTGAGGTTATTTCTACTCGATCCTGATTTGGTTGCCACCAGATAAATATCTGATAATGGCGCTATTTGCCAGCGATATCGTAATTGAATATTTAAGTCAGATATACTGAAATTATCAGACTCTTTATCGGCTTTTTTTACTTCACTTAAGTTATAACTATCAGATGTAAGAAGATAGAATTTATTTTCATTGGCTTGGATACCAACCCATTGTATGTTAATACTGAGTTGTTGTTTTGCAGTGATAAAATAATTGAACTTAAGTTCCTGTTCCCATTTTTGATGATAAAAACTTGTAAAGTTCTTGTCCTCTTGATGAAGTAACCAGCCACCACTTCCATGTACATATTTTGATTTTAAATCGAAGCTTATATTACTCCTTGGGTACCATATAAATTCAATTTCACCCTCAAGTTTTTCGCCGTACATATCTTCTTCTTGGTAAGTGAAGGTGGTGCCATAGGCGATTTTTTTAGATTGATTAGTCCGCATTTCAAGTCTCAATCTAGTGCGTCCTGGCATTTTATATGTCCCATTACCAAAACTATTTCTATCTTCAAAACGATTAGGCCAATGCGCAAAGGATCCTTTGATTTTATTTAAACTATTAAGTGTTAAATCAAGGCTACCACCTACGGCATTTTTAACTCGATGACTATCACCATTTTCCGCATAATGGATATACATATTCATCTTAGAATCTCTAAAGCGTTTCAAATTTGAATTAATAGCTTCGTAGCTGTATTGCAAATTGCGAATATTATTTCGCTGATTGTAACCAAAATCGTTTATTTCAAGATGCTTATCAAATACCGTCAGTTTTAATTCATTTTTTTTGCCTTGACTTGGAGCATATTCCAGATCAATAAAACCCCCAAGTCCAGATCCATTCTCAGCAGTTTCAGAATGAATGAACTGACCATCAGCCCTCCAAATACCTGATCCAGTCAGATAGTGGAAGTCGGCTGCAGTGACCACAGAGTCGGTCGTTGGCTTTGTAACGATGGTTGATAATAAACCAAATCCTTTTGTATCCCCCTGTTCTTTGTCTTCATAAAGTAAACGGAATGCACCAAAGTCTCGTCCAACTTGATTATAAAGTTGCTTATCATCCGCCCTAAAATCAGTATTGTCTTCAGAGGCGGCGAGAATTCCATAGCGAAGTTTCTTATATTGACCTGTTGTCTTAAGAGCACCCATTAAATCTGCTTTTGTAGTCTGCTTTTCACGTTTTGAGAAACTGACACCATCTGGTAATGAGGGTAATACTGGGGAACTGCCGATGCGTCTAGTATTAATAACAGAGACCCTATTTCCACCCCAAGCATACACACTCGCTCTCGGTGTGGCTGTAAATACCTCATTCCCTTCTTGAAAAAACAATCTTTTTTCGGGTAAAAATGTCTCATTTGCTGATAAATTTACAATCACATTATCAGATTCCACGGCACCGAAATCAGGATTTATAGTGGCAGTAATCTGAGCATTTGGTGATGGCCGCCAAAAAAGATCAGCACCAGTTCGGTAAGAGGGGTTATTGTCTATTTGATCATAGGTTGCCGAAGTATAAGGAAAAATGCTCCATTGCTGCCTGAGATTAACACCATTCATTTTTGTTGACTGAAAAAGACTCATGTATTGTGGGATTGAATCAGGCAATGCCGGCCATCCCCATTCTTCTTCTAAGTGAGCCACATCACGAAAAGTAAATAATTTAATAATTCGATCACCGGTTTTTTTTGGCATCGCCATTTGTGACCAAGGAATAAAGAATTCAGCAGACCAGCCATTATCTGTTTCCGCGGTTGAGCCATACCAAGCGCCATCCCAATCTGTTGTGAAAATCTTTTCCGGCATGAGAACACCATCAGCTTCTGAATCACCTAGAGATTTAGAGAACCAGTAACCATATTTGGATTCTCCTGAGGTATCTATTGAGAGCCCAACCTTATCAGAACTTGTTTCCCAATCATCTCGAGATGTGAAGCGTTTCACTAATGATTCTATGGGTTGCTCCATGTCCATTGAGATATAGAAACCATCTGCCGTATAAAAGAATTTTAGAACTGTTTTATACTTAGTTGCTTCTAGAGTATCTGGCCTGATAACTCTGAAAGTACCATAGGCGGAAATATCATCCCATAAAGCCTCATCAATTTTACCGTCAATTTTGATATCAATATCAAGCGGCTTCTTTTGAACGTTAATTATTTCATTGTTATCTAAAGACAGCTGTAATGTGTCAATGTCATTTTGAGCAACTACCAAATTTGAGAATATTATAGTAAATATTAAAACAACAAATTTTCTTACTATTAATTGATACTTACTAGTCACTATTTTCCCCATGCCTGAAATATTATGTTCATCTTTTCTTTTTTACTGTTATTTTTCATTATTATGATAAATAAGATTGATTTATTTTCTTGAGCTAGGGAAGATGCATGTGTGTTTTGAGCGCCTAGTATAGGGATTTTTAATAAAAAAAGCGTTAATATCGGAAACGTTTTCACGAGATGAAACAGGCAGGACAATAATGAAAAAAAATAAGCTTTTTTATACTCTAATATTTTTTACTCTTTTTATATTTTCTCGGTCAGTGAATGGCGAGCGGTTGATTCGTGAATTTAATGGCGGTAAATCAGTCACAACTGCAGAATTTGTAGTTAAGGAGCCTTGGATTCTTGATTGGCGAGTTAATAGTAACTTCAAGGAAAGTATGGGCCTAGAGGTATCTTTGGTTGATGCAAAAACCGGTTTTCTTATTGGCAGAATATTTAAGACGAAATATGCAGGTAATGGCGTCAAAATATTCAATGATGGAGGTCGTTATCGTTTAAGGATAAGCTCATCTTTCACTAATTGGAATTTCAAAATAAAAGAGATTTCTAATGCTGAGGCAGAAAGTTATTCAGCCAAAAGTCAATGAGTTAACTGTTATAAACTCTCTTAAATACTTCAGCAAATTTTTGTAAATCTTCTATCTTCCCCATGCTTACTCGCAAATGATTTGGGTACAGCGAATAAGCTCGATGAACAAGTATATTTTCTTGCCGCATCCTTATTTCGAAATCTTTTACATCTCTACCTATATCAGCAAGGACAAAATTAGTTTCCGATGGCAGTGGCTTGATTCCCTGTTGTATAAATACCTCATTCACCAAGTCTCTTCCTTGATTGATTCTATCAATTGAGTATTCGATAAAATCGTTCTCATTATAACAAGCATGAGCAGCTGCAAGACCTACAATATTAGGCCAAGCCATAACATGATTACGTACTTTTGTTATGAGGTCTTTTCTACCCAATGCATAACCTACACGCATTCCAGCCATGCCATATAATTTTGAAAAGGTTCGCATTACAATGACATTTTCTCCTTCTCGGACAAGGTCGACCATCGAGGTATATTCTGGGTTGTCGGTTAATTCGTTGTAGGCTTCATCAACCAAGATCGTCACTTTTTTTCCAACAGCACGACAGAATTTTCTTAACGTATCGCCATCAATTGTTATTCCAGTTGGATTATTTGGATTGCACAGATACACCATACTCACTGATTTATCTACAGCAGCTTGCATGGCATCAAGATCAATAGACATGTCATTATCAAGTGGCACTCGAAGCACTTTTGTTCCTATTCTTTGAGCATAACCCAGGTGTAAGTCATAAGTAAAAGAGGGAGAAATTATTTGTCCCTCTTTCCCCCAACCCACAACAGCCGCTGAAAGTGCCTCATTGGATCCAGAACTGATTGCTACTTGATTAAGTTCTAATTTATTTTTATCCGCGATCATTTGCATGAGTTCAGCGGCAATTTTACCCGGGTAATAAGCTCCCTTACTGCTAGCTTGGGCAGCAGCCTTTAAGGCATTACTACTTGGACCATATGGATTTTCATTAGCGCTTAGGCGGACGATACTTGGATTAGGCCCCACCATAGAGAGTACAGTTGGACTCACTGTCATACTTGCAGTACCTAGCAGTATCCCATTTAGTAATGAGCGTCTTGTAATTTCCATAGCCATCTTAATCTCCTTGTTATTATTTTATACTAACTTTGACCAGAAAGATTAATCTATTAATTCTATATAAACGCGTCGATTTCGCTTACCTTTTTTTTCAACTTTGCCAATACGTATTTGCCCCACTTCTCCAGTTGAATTGAGATGAGTGCCTCCACAAGGTTGAAGATCAATATCCCCTATCGCTAACAATCTAATATCTTGATCTGTTGATGGAGGTTTAACAGACATAGTACGGATTAGTTCTGGCTGCTCACGGAGTTCTTTCTGACTGATCCATTTAGATTGTATTAAATGATTTTCATCAACCAATTTTATTAAGTCTTGGGCAACTTTTTCTTTATCGACAGGCTCTTCCATATCAAAGTCTAAACGACTTTTAGACGCGGATATATTGCCTCCTGTTACTCCATATTGTAAAACTGAACCCAATAAATGCAGTCCAGTATGCATGCGCATATGTAAGTATCGTCTTTCCCAGTCAATCGCAGTGGTTAGTATTTCGCCTATCTTAGGAATAGGACTTTCTTCAGATAAGATATGTTGGATTTCACCAGCTTCATTTATTGTGGTGTTAATTACCTCAGCCTCATGATCATCCCAAGAGAGTGTTCCTATATCACCGGGCTGTCCTCCACCTAAAGGATAAAATATACTGCTTTCAAGGATAATTACATTATCAATACTTGAGGTCACTCCAGAAGTATTGGTCTTAAGATAAGCGTCTTGTCTGTATAATTTTTGAGTCATAATCAATTATCCTGCCGTAGAAATATTATGATTTAAATTGTTAGGTAGTATAATAACTTACATCAATTAAAAAAATAATGATCTAATTCGGCGTAAAAATGACTCGAGACAAGAATATATATAGAAATTTCTTAGGTATTAAATCAACGGGACGATCTTTTATAAAAATGCATGGCTTAGAAAACCATTTTGTTATTTTTGATGGGCGCGATGTTCCTTTTTTACCTAACAACTCTGAGATATCCAGAATCTGTAACCCGAGAACGGGCATTGGTGCGGATCAACTAATTATATTAAATGAACCAAGCAGCGATGGCTTAAAGTTCGGTGCAAAGGTATTTATGAAGCTACTTAATATTGATGGTCGCGAGGTGGAGGCATGTGGTAATGCAACTAGATGTGTGGCTTCGTTGTTAATGGAAAATGAGACTCTGGCGACAGTGAAAATCGAAACGCTGGCTGGCGTATTGGAGTGCCATAAACTGAAAGATTCTCGAGTGCAGTGCAATATGGGTATCGCTTCTCTTGACCCCAGAAAAATACCCCTATCAATGGATATAGATACCCTTAATGTGAAATTAGAGTCTGGGCCATTATCTCACCCAGTCATTTCAAATATTGGAAATCCTCATGCCACTTTTTTTGTGGATAGTATCGAGGGTATTAATATTGAAAAATGGGCGCCAGCCGTACAAAAAAATTCTTTATTTCCAGAGCAGGTGAATGTGGGTGTGGCAGAAATTATGGATCAGCAGACTCTTAAGCTTGAGGTTTATGAGAGAGGCGCAGGTTTAACATCAGCTTGCGGATCAGGTGCTTGCGCAGCTGTTTATGCTGCCAATAAAAGAAAACTCGATGTTTCAAATAAAATGCAAGTGATTATGCCGGCTGGTTATGTTGACATTGAGCTTCTTGATGATGACTCACTTATTATGAGTGGCCCAGTTGCCTATGTTTACAGTGGGTTACTATCATAAGCTTAATAAGATGAAGCCAATAATTGAAATAATGCCAGCTATCACGGCATAAGGTAACTGAGTTCTAACGTGTTCTATGTGGTCAGTTCCTGCCGCCATTGAGGCAACAACTGTGGTATCACTAATAGGTGAGGCATGATCTCCAAAAACTCCTCCAGAAAGAGCCGCACCCAGAAGCATCGGTACTGAAAGATCCAAGTTTGTAGCGATAGATATAGCAATGGGGATCATGATCGCAAACGTACCCCAACTCGAACCCACCGAAAATGCGATGAAACCGGATACTAGGAATACCAAGGGAGCTAAGAAAATATCAGGTACATTTGCACCCGCGACACTTGCTACATAGGGTCCAGTACCTAGGGATTTTGCAACATCACCTAAAGCTAATGCCAATAGAAGTATGGCTGCAATTGGAAGTAAGTTTCCGGCTCCTTCCATAAAGAATTGCATTAATTCAGCTATATTATGCTTCTTTTTAATTAATAGCATGGTCCAACAAACGAATAAAGCGGCACAAATAGACCAAAAAATGGCTGTAGAGCCGTTGCCTTTCATTATATCTCCGCCACCTGTTAAAAAAAGGAAAACAGGCATTGCAAAAGTCATTGTTAAGATTGGTAAGATCATAAATATTGCGGAGCTTTCTTTGGCATCCGATGATGCTTCGTTTGAATTATCAGATATTTCTGATGAATGCTCATTACTCTGCCAGCTGATTTGACCTTGTTGGGTTCTTATTTCTGCAGCTGCCATAGGGCCTAAATTGATATTTTTCCAGACCACAATGAATGCTAAGATAATCGCAGTAATTGCATAGAGATTATAAGGTATGGATTGTATGAAAACTCCAAAAGCATTCTCCATGCCAGTGGAGGCTACCAATCCGATAATTACCGCCGTCCATGCATTTAAAGGCACCATCACACAAACCGGTGCTGATGTTGCATCGATAAGATAGGCTAATTTCTCTCTTGATATTTTATAGCGATCGAATAATGGCCTACTAACAGAACCGGCAACTAATAAGGTGATATTAGATTCAATAAAAATAACAATTCCTGTCATCCATGCAAGGATTTGTGCCCGAAAACCAGTATGTACCCATTTTCGATTCTCTAAGAAGGCAACAAAACCGCTTACACCTCCAGATTTTTCGATGGTTGTAATTAAGGCGCCAATAAGGAGGGTGAAGATTAAAACACGAGTATCACCAGGGTCACTGAAAACATCAATGATGCTATCAAAACCCTCAGCAAGACCAATCAAAGGGCTAAAATTATTGAGAAGAGTGCAACCAATCCAGATGCCTGCAAATAACGAGGGCATTACTTGTTTTGTTCTTATCGCTAAGATAATTGCAATGATTGGTGGTAATACAGAATACCATTGTGGTTCGTTTAGCATCGTTTATAATTTCCTTCCAATAGTAAAGCCCTCAAGAAAAGAAGAGAGGTTAACTCCTAACTCAGGAGAGAGGTAGCCACCTTCTTGAATAATTACAGTAGGTAGCATTGTATCACCTATCGCAAGACCAATTTTCTTGAAGCCTTCAGTGGTAATAGATAAACCTTGTAATGGATCTTTTTCGTAAGCATCGAGACCTAGAGCTATAACCAAGGCATCAGGTGCAAAATCTTCTATTTTTTCTAATGCAGAGCGAAGAGTACTTAGATAATCATTATCTTTTGTACCGCGAATTAAAGGCAGATTTAGATTGAAACCCACCCCTTTATCTTTGCCAGTTTCATTCGCATGACCCCAAAAAAATGGATAGAAGCGAATAGGGTCAGCATGAATTGAGACGGTGAATATATCATCACGTTCATAAAAGATATCTTGCGTACCATTCCCGTGATGCACATCAATATCTAATATGGCAATTTTATTGAACTTTTCTTTTAATGTTTGGGCAGCAATTGCTGTATTTCCTAGATAGCAAAAACCAGCTGCATAATCCTTAGCCGCATGATGTCCCGGAGGTCTTGATAGAGCATAACAAGCTTGCTCTCCATTATTTACTAATATGGCGGCATGAGTTGCAGAATGAGCGCTCCAGAAAGCAGCCTCCCAAGTATATGGACCAATTGGACTAGATAAATCAGCATGGTGAAAGCCAATTTGACCTTCCGCAGAATCTGGGTAACCACAATCTCTGCGATCGGGATGAATACCGGGCATTACCTCAAGTGAAGTATGTTTTTTTCGCTCCCATCTTTGGTAAATAGTTTGTAAGTAGTGAATATATCTTTGGGTATGAACTTTGGTTATATATTTTAATTGATAATTTAGGGGCGATTCTTCTGTGAGACCAAATTTTCTTGCAGCATTCATAAGTATTTCTGCACGTTCAGGTGACTCTGGGTGTGTTTGTAATTTTCCAGTTACCATAAATTTTTCAGGCGCATGAATTAGTTGTTGTTTTGTGTGAATGACTTTCATGAATTTTATCCAGACTGAACTATAATCAGTTTAATTAGTGATTTAATTGATATTTACTTACTAACGAATATATATTGTTGAGTAATTGAGATCAAAGTTAAGGAAAAAATATAATGAAACGATTAATTATTGGATTATTTTTAATTTCAATCATCGCTTGTAGTGATCCTGGTTCAAATAAAATTCATTACTTAGAAAATATTGATCCTATTGTGAAGGGGTTGAAGGGTGAAGATGTTCGTAAGCACATGGAAATACTAGCGAGCGACGACATGCAGGGTCGTGAAGCTGGAACTGAGTATTATGATAAAGCCGCCCATTATGTCGTTCAAAATTTTAAGGATCTTGGACTTCAACCTCTTGGTGAAAGCAATAGTTACGAGCAACCAATACGTTTTATTGAATCAAGACTCGATATTGAATCAACTGCGATGACAATCCATAAAGACAATCATTCTATTGATCTTGATTTTCGAGATGATTATATCCGTTCTGGCGGTTTTGGCAGTAAAGATGAAGAAATTAATGCGCCATTAGTGTTTGTTGGCTATGGAATTAATGCCCCCGAATACGATCATAATGATTTCGAGGGTGTAAATATTAAAGATAAAATTATAGTCGTCCTCAGTGGTGCACCATCACAGTTTGATACTGATCAACGCGCATTCTATTCTTCTGGTCGAACCAAGGCTCAGTTGGCAATTGATTTGGGTGCATCTGGAGTTATTACATTGCGAACACCTGTAGATCAAAAAAGGAGACCTTGGGCAAGATATCTTCCTGGAGTAGGTTCACCGGGCATGCGTTGGCTCAATAAAAACAATGAACCATTTAATGGATATATTCAGTTGCAAGGAAATGCCACTATCAGTCAGAGTGGGGCAGAAAAAATATTTGAATTATCTGGGCATGATTTGAATCAAATTTTTACTTTGCATGCCGAAGGCTTGACTAATAGTTTTGATATGGGGGTTACTGCTACCCTTAAGCGGTCCTCGATTCAGAGAGAAGTAATATCCTCAAATATCATTGGATTTATTGAGGGTGAAGATCCAATCCTCCGAAATCAATACATAATTTATACAGCACATCTTGATCATATCGGTATTAGAGTTGGTAGTAGCAATGATCATATTCATAACGGAGCTTATGATAATGCCGCGGGCATAGGTTCGATTATAGAAATAGCCAGTAGTATTATGTCTATGGAGCAGCGACCAAAACGATCTATTATTTTTGCTGCATTAACAGCCGAAGAAAAAGGATTACAGGGATCATCATATTTTGTAAAAAACCCAACAATACCAATTGAAGATCTTATTGCTAATATAAATATTGATATGCCATATCTTGGTTTCCCTGTAGCCGATATACATGCTTTTGGTGCTGAGCACAGCTCACTTTATTTAGCTATGGAGCAAGCAACGCAATATACAGGAGCACTATTTACTCCTGATCCACTTCCCGAAGAAGTTCGTTTTGTGAGATCCGATCAATTTTCTTTTGTTAAAGAAGGTATTCCAGCGCTCGCACTAAAAGCCGGAACCATATCCTCGGACTCAAGTGTTGATGGAGCCAAAGAGTTAGATAATTTCTTGAAAAATCATTACCACCAACCAACTGATGATTTGAATCTGCCTTTTAGTATTGAAGGAACTGAGCGTTTCGTCAGAACTGGGTTGGTTCTAGGTCTTATTATTGCCAATGATGAGGACCGACCCACATGGAATAACAATGATTTCTTCGGCGATAAGTTTTCTATGGATTGAATAAGTCCTTATAGTTTTCTCGCAAGATATTCTTTTGTACTTTTGACATTGAATTACGAGGCAATGCGTCAGCAAAAATTATTTTCTTTGGAATTTTGTATCCAGCTAAATGTTGCTTACTGTAATCAATGACATCCGTCTCATTGAGATTTTGGAACTCTGAACAAATGACAACTGCAATGACTGCCTCACCAAAATCTCTGTGATATATACCAATTACAGCAGACTCCTTGACGCCTATAATATCGTCTATGATTAACTCAATTTCTTTTGGGTAGACATTTAGCCCACCAGTTATAATCATGTCTTTTGATCGACCAACGATGGATACATAACCATCTGTATCAATTTTTGCTTTATCTCCGGTTTTAAAAAATCCATTGGCAGTAAAATCCTCTGCAGTTTTTTCAGGCATTTTCCAATAACCCTTGAAAACATTGGGGCCACGCACCAGAAGATTACCAATAACATCTTTATCGACACGCTTATTATTATCATCCACAATTTTTATTTCGATGCCCGGCAAAGGGGGGCCTACTGTCCCAGGTTTACGTGATCCATCTATTGGATTGCTGGTGTTCATATTGGTTTCAGTCATACCATATCGTTCGAGTATTTTATGACCAGTCATGCTTTCGAAATCGTGAAATGTTTCTTCTAATAAAGGCGCTGAACCAGAAATAAATACTCGTATATTCCTACAGTTGCTAAGCGTTATTTTTTTTGTCGCTAATAATCTGGTATAAAATGTTGGTACTCCCATTAACACCGAACATTGATTTATATTTTGTACTACTTTGATGGGATCGAATTTATTCAACCAATACATTGAAGCTCCGGTTGATAGGGCGCACCCTATAGCAACAAACAGCCCATGCACATGAAAGATGGGCAAAACATGCATCAATACATCTTGCTCTGTAAATTGCCAAGTTTTAACTAGTGTCTTGGTATTACTAATCAAATTCTCATGAGTGAGCATAATACCTTTAGGGATGCCTGTTGTTCCTGATGAATAGAGAAGAGCAGCTGTATGACTAAGTGGTGTATCAAACGTTTGAAAGTTAAATGCCGATGCATCCAATGAATCAATTAATGTTCCATCCCCATTTGCTTGAAGAGTAAAAACATATTTAATATTATTTTTCTTAGCCAAATTTTCAAATATAGGTAGATTCTTTTCGTCACATATAATGATGCTCGGCTCAGCATTGCCAATAAAAAAATCAAGTTCATTTGCTGTATAGCTTGGATTTAAAGGGTGATAAGTGAAGCCGCCTTGTAGACAAGCTAAGTAAAGAAAGAGTGATTCAGGACTTTTATCTACCTGTATCGAGACTCTATCTCCAGGCAAAATATTGATCGATTTGAAAAATGAGGCAATCTGTGATGATTTATTTATTATTGTCTTATAGTTATAGGTTGTCCCATCATCAAGAATTAATAAGGGTTTTTCTCCAACCTTTTTGAGAGCATTGTCAAAATGCGTGAAAAGATTAATGTTTTCGACTGACATGCTGTTCCTTATTAAAAATAAATGTTAAAACATCATTTGAATGATAAACAATTAATGGCAGTGAACACAATACTGGAGATTATAAATGGTGGTATATGGAGTAGCTTTACTGGCATTTTGTATGTTGGTTGGTGTTTTTTTAGGGGACCTGCTGGGTAAATTGATCGGTGTAGATGCTAATGTTGGTGGTATTGGTATTGCCATGCTCCTGCTTATTATTATTGCTAATAAAAGAACTCCATTTTTTGAAATAAATGCCATTACTAAATCTGGTGTGAATTTTTGGAGCGCAATGTACATTCCTATCGTTGTGGCAATGGCTGCAAAACAGAATGTTTTTGCAGCACTTTCAGGGGGATGGATGGCCGTCACAGCAGGAGTACTTGTTGTGATTATCAGTTTTTTAATGATTCCTCTTTTATACCGTCTCAACAATAGAGAATAATCATGCTTAAGGAAGCCATATTTAGCGCTTTGTCGAATAATTCAATTATTACGGCATTTTTATTTGTTGGTGTAGTAACAGCTCTTTCCTACTGGATCTCTAATCATATGACTAATGGGAAAATTCATGGTTCTGCTATTGCCATTACAATTGGGCTATTTCTTGCATATATTGGTGGATATATTTCAGAAGGGAACAAGGGTCTTGCAGATATCTCAATATTTGCTGGTGTTGGCATTCTTGGCGGAGCAATGTTTCGAGATTTTGCCATTGTTGCTACTGCTTTTGGTGTCGACCTCAAACACCTTAAAAACGCAGGGATGATTGGTGCTATTTCAATTATTTTTGGAGTGATCTTATCATTTATTATTGGTGCTATTGTGGCGTTAATGTTTGGTTATGACGATGCTGTTTCAATTACCACAATTGGTGCAGGAGCTGCTACTTATATTGTTGGACCTGTGACAGGGACAGCTTTATCAGCTAGCTCTGAAGTAATAGCCCTCAGCGTTGCTGTTGGGTTGATAAAGTCAATTCTGGTGATGATTATGACACCATTTATTGCTCCATATATAAAATTGGATAATGCTGAGTCTGCGATGATTTTTGGAGGATTAATGGGAACTACTAGTGGTGTTGCGGGCGGTTTGGCTGCAACAGATCCAAAGTTAGTCCCATACGGGGCGATGACAGCAACATTTTATACTGGGGTTGGTTGCTTGCTTGCCCCTTCGATTTTATTTTTAATTGTGAATACATTAATAAATTAAAAAAAAGGATCTTATTATTTTTAAATTGAAAGAAATTACTCGTCGTGATGTTATCAAAACATTTAGCTCTATCGGTTTGTTAAGTGCTTTAACTAATAATGCACAAGGGCAATTATCATCTGAGATAACTCATTTTAGCGCATCGGAATTATCAACTATGATTCGATCCCAGAAAGTAAGTTGTGAAGAGGTAATGCGGGCATATCTGACGAAAATAGCTACATACAATCCAATATATAATGCTATCGTAAGTATGCCTGATGAAGATTTATTAATTGGACAAGCAAAGGCTGCAGACATTGAGTTATCAAAAGGCAGTTATCGAGGCTGGATGCATGGTATGCCTCATGCTATTAAAGATTTAGCTTATTCAACGGACCTTCCAACCAGTGAGGGCTCACCAATCTTCGCCGGAACATATGCATCAGCAGATGATTTATTTGTCTCTCGCTTGAGAGCGGCTGGTGCAATCTTTGTAGGTAAAACAAATGTACCTGAATTTGGTTATGGCTCGCAAACCTACAACCCAGTATTTGGACCAACACGCAATGCTTATAATCCCTCGCTTACCGCCGGTGGAAGCAGTGGTGGTGCGGCTGTTGGATTAGCCACACAAATGTTACCTGTGGCGGACGGAAGCGATATGATGGGTTCCTTAAGGAACCCAGCTGCTTATAATAATGTTATAGGTTTTCGCCCAAGCCAAGGAAGAGTCCCCTCCTATTATGTTAATTCGGATAGTTTTTATCAGCAATTATCTACAGATGGGGCTATGGGTAGAAATGTTGAGGATATGATGAGGTTGTTATCCATTATGTCTGGTCCAGATAAAAGAGTTCCATTAAGTTTAAAGGATCCATTGCCCAATTATGACGATCTTAAAGCACCGAATCTAAGAGATCTTAAGATTGGATGGATGGGTGACTATAATAGTTATTTACCTACCGAAAAAGGCGTATTGCAATTATGTGAAACAGCTCTAACAGATCTTGAGGACGAAGGTCTTAGGACAGAATCTTGTATGCCTAAATTTGAGATGCAAAGATTGTGGCAAGCATGGCTAACATTGCGTCATTGGTCATGTCTTTGGGCTAAAAAATATTACGATGATCCAAACACTAGAAAATTACTCAAACCTGAATTAATTTGGGAGGTTGAAGGAGCTTTTAATATAAATGGGCACCAATTGTATGAGGCAGGAAAGATAAGAACTAGCTGGTATGAATCTTTATTAGGATTATTTAATAATTATGATTTTTTGGCGTTACCTTCTGCTCAAATATTTCCTTTTTCGGTTGATTCGCACTGGCCAAAATCAATCAACGGAATAAAAATGGATACTTACCATCGATGGATGGAGGTAGTAATTGGTGGAACCCTAGCAGGGCTTCCGGTAATTAATTTACCAGTAGGTTTTGATACTCAGGGTAGGCCTATGGGTATTCAGTTTATGGGTCGAATGGGTGAGGACGCGAAACTAATTGAATTTGCAATGGCCTATGAAGCCAGTACAGACTATTTAAATAGAAGGCCTAACCTTCAGCAATCACTCTAGTTTTAGTAAACTGCTGCGCCACTATCCTCAGCACGAGAATCAGCAGCCCCAGAAACTATACCAGTTTCAGGATCGCGATAGACTCCCATCGCACTTCCTATTGAGTTCCTTGTACGAATTTTATGTCCATAAGATTCATAGATAGCTTGTGTGTCAGCTGAAATTCCTTGTTTCTCAAAGGTTGTGATATCAGGAAGCCACTGGTGATGAATTCTAGGCGCTTCTATTGCTTCAGCAATGCTCATTCCATGATCAACCACATTGAGGATAGTTTGCATAGTGGTATTAATGATGGTTTTTCCACCTGGACTACCGGTAGCGAAAAGTGGTATTCCATCTTTTGCTACTATTGTTGGAGTCATGCTGGATAACATTCTTTGCTCTGGTCTTATTTGATTCGGAGGGGTACCAATTTCTCCTTTTATATTAGTTACTCCGGGCTGCTCATTAAAGTCACCCATTTCATTATTCAAAAGGAAACCTGCTCCTTCCACTACAATATGTGATCCATAACCAAATTCTAAGGTATATGTTAGAGAGACCATGTTGCCTTCTTTATCTACCACTGAAAAATGAGTGGTTTCATCGCTTTCGTAGATTTCTGCAAATAACGCCGGATCACTTTCTGATTTTTTATTCAAATCAATGGTTTTTTGTAAGTTAACGGCATGTTCTTTTGATAATAAACGCTCGAGAGGCATATCCTCGTTGAAGTCAGGATCACCGAGATAATTTGCTCGATCCGCATAACCGCGACGCATTGTCTCAGTTAAAATATGTAAATATTGAGCTGAATTATGACCAATTTGTTTGAGATCATATTGTTCTAGGATATTTAGCATTTCAGATATTATTACTCCACCAGAACTTGGCGGTGGCATGCTGACGATTTCATAATTACGATAGTTATTTTTAATTGGCTTGCGTTCAACCGCTTCGTATTTTTGCAGATCTTCAAGTGTAATAAGGCCATCATTAGCAGTCATAAAATCAGCTATTAACTCTGCAGTTTTACCACCATAAAAACCTTCTTTACCATTAGATTGAATTCGTTCTAGAGTGTTCGCTAGATCATTTTGCTTCCAAACATCTCCGACTAAATAAGGTTTGCCTTGATCTTTGTAAAAGATTTTTTGTGAGCTAGGATAGTTACCAAACCAGGACTTTCTTCTTTGATTATTAAAATCATCATGTAACTTAAAAGTGATTGGTATTCCTTGGCGAGCTAACCTAACTGCAGGACTGAGTAATTTTGACCATTTGAGTGATCCAAGACGTTGATGCGCCAACTCTAAACCAGCAACTGTCCCCGGAACACCTACAGCTTTGATGCTAAAATGATCAATAGGTCCTATTTCATTATTAATAACTTTACCTTCCGCATCGAGATACATATTTTTAGTTGATGCGAGTGGTGCTTTTTCACGAAAATCAAATGTGGTGGTTTCGCCATTAACTCCATGATAAACGAGAAACCCGCCTCCGCCTATGTTACCAGCTGTTGGGTGTGTGACCGCCATTGCAAACGCCGTAGCCACAGCTGCATCGATTGCATTTCCTCCCTCTTTTAATATTTGAACGCCTACTTCTGAAGCTATCAATGAAGACGAAGCTACAGCTCCGTTATTGCCTCGTTCGGCAGTTTTTCCGGCAGCATTCAGGTTGGTTGATACGATGAATAATAAAACACCGATTGATATAAAAAGTCTTGAGGATTTTATGTTAAGCAAAATGGCACCTATTTTTAGTGATTTAGATTTAAATTGATGGTCTATTATTAATCAGTTTGTTGCAATATAAATAATAAATTGAGTAGGTATGCTAATATTAGATACAAATACATTCAAATTTTAATGCAAAATTTAGTATTATTAAGATGTAAAAGTATTCATCGTAAAATATATTTCTAAATTAATTTAAATATATTTTTCCATTTATCCAAAGGAAAAGCTATGAGAAGTCTTACAACAATTATACTGTGCTTATTCAGCATCACTGCACTGGCCTGTAAAGGTACACTTTTAGATCATAATTTTAAAAAATTAGCGTCAAGCGAAGAAGTTAATTTGTGTGAGGCTTATTCAGGTAAGGTTGTTTTGGTTGTGAATACTGCATCCAAGTGCGGATTTACTTATCAGTACGAAGGTTTAGAAAAACTTAATGAAGAATATGGCAATGAAGGTTTAGTAGTACTTGGTTTTCCCTCTAATGATTTCCGAGGTCAGGAACCAGGAACCGAAGAAGAGATCCAAGATTTTTGTCGCCTTACTTATGGTGTGAAATTTCCAATGTTTGAAAAAACAACGGTTAAAAAAAATAATGCGCATCCTTTCTATCATGGCTTAGCTGATTCTGCTGGAGGTTACCCACAATGGAATTTTCATAAATATTTGATAGGAAGAGATGGTGAACTTATTACTGATTTTAGTACCAGAACAAAGCCATATGATGATGTGATAATTGGTGCGTTAGAAAAGGCACTCCAAGAAAATATATAATAAATATTTACTTTGAGTGAAACGAGCTTTATATCTCTTTTACCTGTAGTCGCGACACTATGTGTTTCATTAAGCTCAAGAAATGTCCTCTTAGGATTATTCTCAGGAGTTATTTTAGGCGTCTTTCTTCTGCATTCAACGTCGCCACTTTTATTTCTTCCCTTAGTAATAACTGACTACTTAGTTCCCGAAATTGCCGATACATATAATGCTAGTATTCTTGTATTACTGGGATTTATTGGTGGTTTTGTAAAATTAATCCAGTATTCGGGTGGTGGCATAGCTTTCGCAAAGACCACTATGAAATATATTGTTAACAAAGCATCAGCTCAGATTAGTGCATGGTTTAGCGGCATTCTTATATTCTTTTCTGATCTTGGAACACCACTAATAGTGGGACCTGTATTCCAGCCTTTATTCGATCGATATGGCATATCAAGACAGAAGTTAGCTTTCATAATTGATTCAACCTCATCCCCGATTGCAATATTAATTCCCTTTATTGGATGGGGGGTATTTACGATGAGTGTTATTAAGGATAGCTTTGAGATTAGCCAGATAATTACCAGTGAATGGGAGGTTTTTATTTCTGCTATTCCTTATCAATTGTATGCTTGGCTAGCTATTAGTATTGTTCCAATATTATCAATATTGGGTTTTGATTATGGGCAAATGCGACTCGCAGAAAGTGCAACAAAAATTTCACACGAATCACCTGAAAATCATTCTAAAAATATTGCAGCAATTTTCGTTTGGCTACCTCTTTTGGTTTTAGGTGTAACACTATTTTCTGTTCTTAATATCCATGGTTTCCCAGATAAACAGATACCAGGCTCTGATTTTAGAGCGGCACTTGCATCTGCATATTTTTTGGCAACCGTTACCCTTGTTTCTTTGGTTCTATATAAAGGAGCAAAAAAACTCAGTGATTTGCTCTCTGTATATATAGAAGGTATATCTGGAATGCTCCCTATTGCTGCAACACTCATCCTCGCATGGGCGTTGGGTCAAGTTAGTGAGGAGCTTGGGACGGGGCAATATGTTGGTAATATAGCCAAGGAAATAGTGAGCCCAAGTTTATTGCCGTTAGTGATTTTTCTTATATCTGCTGTTATATCTTTTGCTATTGGTTCTTCCTGGGGAACCATTATCATCATGATGCCCCTAGCAATTCCTTCTGCTTTAGCTACGGGAAATGAGTTTCCAATAATCATTGGCGCAGTTCTCTCGGGTGCTTTGTTTGGTGATCATTCATCACCCATATCAGAAACCACTATTCTCTCCTCAATTGGAGCGGGCATAGAGCCATTATCACATTTTCGCACACAAATTCCTTATGCTATGACTAATGGTATAATAGCATCGATAGGTTTCTTGATAGCTGGATTTACCTCAATAACATGGATTGTTTTGTGTATGCTCTTAGTGCAAATATTATTCTTAATTATCCTCAAATACCGATATCATTAAAATCCTTCAGAAGGGAGAGAAAAAAGGATAGTATTCTTTTTTGAAGAAGTTAGTAATTAAAAAAAATTGGAGAATTAAAGACAATGAATAGAAGATTATTTTTTGAAATGATGGGCACAGCGGCAGTTGCTTTGGGCGTATCTAAAAAAGCAAGCTCTCAATCAGTTCATAGTGCAGAGGCCAAAATCAAACAATTGGGCTTCATTTTGCCAGAAGCGGCGAGGCCGGTTGCAGTATATGTTCCCTATAGGGTATCGGGTAATCAGGTATTTATCGCTGGTCAGATTCCTCCAAATGGCCTAGCTACTCCCACTTATGGTAAATTAGGAAAAGATCTTACAGTCGATGAGGGTTATATCGCTGCACAACAGGTTGGGTTAAGAATACTAGCTCAACTCAAAGCAGCGTGTGACGGTGATCTCGATCGAGTTATAAAATGTATACAAATTCGAGGTTTTGTAAATTGCACGGATGACTTTACTCAACAATCAAATGTTATAAATGGTGTTTCTGAGATATTGCGTGATGTCTTCGGCGATGCAGGAATGGGCGCAAGAGCAGCGCTTGGCGTAAATTCTTTGCCATTAAATGCGGCTGTTGAAATTGAATCAATCTTTGAGATAAGAGCATAAAAAAAATTAAAAATTTATACAGGTATGAGGAATAAAAAATGAGAACAATTTTATCTATTTATTTATTATTTTTTTCTATGGGATCTGTATTAAGTCAGAATGCACTTCCTTTTGAAATTGAAAGAATTGCTAGTTTTAATGGCCCATGGGCCATGACTTTTTTGCCAGATGGGGATCTTTTAGTTACTGAAAAGTCTGGGCGCCTCTTGATGATGGATCATGATGGCAATAACATGATTGAAGTGACTGGTGTTCCATCGGTGGCATATGATGGTCAAGGTGGATTGGGCGATGTCACGCTTCATCCGGAATACGCAAAAAATAAAATGCTTTACTTGAGTTTTGCAGAGGCAGATGAGGACGATAAAGATAAAAAAGGTGCTGCTGTTATCAGGGCTAAATTAACTATAAATAATAATAAGGCCGAGCTTTCTGAAATAAAATATATCTGGAGGCAGATACCTAAAGTTACTGGAAGTGGTCATTATGGTCATCGAATAGAATTTTCTAGAGATGGCTTTTTGTATATATCATCGGGTGATCGTCAGAAATTTGATCCAGCACAAGACATGACAATGAATTTGGGTAAGATTCTTCGTTTATATGATGATGGAACAATTCCTAAGGATAATCCTTTTTTTGCTGATGGTGGAGTTGCTGCAGAGGTCTGGTCCTTGGGTCATCGCAACCCATTGGGTTTTGATTTTGATGCTAACGGACAATTGTGGGAAACAGAAATGGGACCTAAAGGTGGGGACGAGTTAAACCGAGTAATAAAAGGGAAGAATTACGGTTATCCTCTCGTTTCAAATGGAAGGCATTATAATATGGGGGAGATTCCAGATCATATTACGAGACCTGAATTTGAAGCTCCTAAAGAATGGTGGACTCCAGTTATTTCTCCAAGTTCATTTGTGATCTATCAAGGTGATTTATTTTCTGACTGGAAGGGCGATGGCTTTATATCAGGATTATCTTCAAAATCTTTAGTACATGTTAAATTCTCTGGATCCTCAGCTGAAGAGGTTGAACGGTTTGATATGGGTAAACGTATTCGTTCAGTTGAAGAGGGTCCGAATGGCGCACTTTGGTTATTAGAGGACAAGAAAGGCGCTCGATTGTTAAAATTAACACCAAAACGTAATTAAGGTAGGATCAATCATTAAATGAGTCATCCGTTAAAAAAGAAACAATATTTAAGATTTTACTTAATGTTAGGTTTCTTTTCCTGTTCTTTAGTATCTGCGGAACATTCAGGAGATATCAGAGAAGCTTTGCCAGGCCAAGTATCCAGTCAGCGAATTGAGACTGATATAAGGAAGTTAGTCAGTTTTGGTACACGGCATACTTTATCTGAAACCAAATCAAATAAGAGGGGGATTGGTGCGGCTCGTCGATGGATTGAAGAAGAGTTTAATAAAATATCCTTAGAGTGTGGAAATTGCCTTGAAGTTATAAGAATTAGCGACGTTGTCTCCGGAGAAGATCGTATTCCGCGTGCAACAGAAATTGTTAATATTATTGCTATTCAAAAAGGCAGTATAGATCCAAATCGAATGGTGATGATGAGTGGTGATATAGATTCTCGAGTAAGTGACCCATTGGATTATAAATCGGACTCACCTGGAGCGAATGACAACGCCAGTGGTATGGCAGGGGTTATTGAAGCAGCTAGAGTTCTTTCCAAGTCTGAATTTCCTGGCACTATTATTTATGCTGGATTGTCTGGAGAAGAACAAGGTTTATTTGGGGGCGAGATAGTGGCACGCCATGCTTTAGAGAATGGCTGGGAAATAAAAGCCGTCTTGAATAATGACATGATTGGAAATATTACTGGTATTGATGGAGTTACTGATAATTCATCAGCGAGAGTCTTTTCAGAGGGTACGCGTTATCTTGAGACCAAGGATGAGTCATTAAAGAGACGTTACAGAGGTGGTGAAGTGGATTCACCATCAAGAAATATTGCTCGTTATATAGATAAAATGGCCGACCAATTTATAACCAATCTTGATGTAATGATGATTTATCGTCTTGATCGTTTTGGCAGAGGTGGTCATCACCGTCCATTTAATGAGCTTGGTATTCCTGGCGTGAGAATTATGGAAACGCATGAGCATTATGATCGTCAGCATCAAGATATCAGAGTTGAAAATGGTATTGAATATGGCGATGTAATTAGTGGGGTCGATTTTGAATATGCAAAAAAATTAACCTCATTAAATATTGTTTCATTGGCCGGTATGGCATCAGCACCTCCATTCCCTTCTAATGTAAAAATTGAAGGAGCGGTAACTGCTAATACCAGTCTTAAGTGGACTCTCCCAGAGAATGCTGTTGCAGATAATCTTAAAGGCTACAAGGTTTATTGGCGACTCACTTCTAGCTCTCAATGGACTAATAGTCGCTATGTTGGTTTGGTGGATAATTACACATTAGAAAATATTGTCATTGATAATTATTTTTTTGGTGTAGCAAGTGTTTCTAATGATGGATATGAATCTCCTGTAGTATTTCCAGGAATAATGGGATCTTTTGATTAGAATTAAATTTCTGAAAATTTATAAATGAGAGCAATTAATGAGTGAACCACGCCAAGCTTCTTTATTAGAGTCATTAATACCAATCATGAGCCTTGTCTTTATGTTGGGATTTTCAGTATATTTCTTTGAATCTGATTCATCGTATGGACCGAATCAAATTGCTCTAATAATCGGTGCAGCCATTGCAAGTATGGTGGCTATTAAAATTGGACATACTTGGTCAAATATCTTGGAGTCCATGGTTGCTAGTATCAGTACCGCGATGGGCGCATTATTAATTTTTCTTTGTGTGGGCGCTTTGATTGGAACTTGGCTAATTTCTGGTACTGTGCCAACACTGATTTTTTACGGTCTTGAGTTACTGAATCCAAAGATATTTTATCCAGCAGCATGCCTTATTTGTGCCGTTGCCGCTCTAGCTACTGGGAGCTCATGGACTGTTGCAGGCACTCTTGGTGTAGCTCTTATAGCTGTCTCGATTGGTTTGAACCTTTCACCTGCTATAGCCGCAGGTGCCATAATTTCAGGAGCTTATTTTGGCGATAAAATGTCTCCACTTTCAGACACTACTAATTTGGCTCCTGCAGTTACAGGAACTGATTTATTTGCGCACATAAAGCACATGGTCTGGACAACTACTCCATCATTTTTATTGGCTTTAATAATTTTTATGATATTAGGTTTTGGTGTAGATTCAGATATAGAAGATTCTACAATAACTCTTTTGACTGAAACATTAGATGCCACTTTCAATATTACTTTATTAGCATTGTTGCCTTTATTGGTAGTTTTCCTTATGGCCATTCGTAAGATTCCAGCATTACCTACAATTTTATTTGGCGCATTATTGGGTGGAGTTATGGCATTTTTTCTACAGCCCGAAGCCGTCATGATTTTTGCAGACTCAAATGATTTACCTCCGACATTATCTTTAATTAAAGGTATTTGGCTAGCCTTAGCAACTGGCTATACCTCAGCGACTGGTATCCCAGAGATAGACAGCTTACTTTCACGTGGTGGCATGGAATCTATGCTTAACACTATGTGGCTTGTTATTAGTGCAATGTCATTTGGTGCTGTTCTTGAGCATGCAGGAATGCTGAAAACAATCATCAACTCATCTCTTAAGGCAGCTAAATCAACTGGTTCCTTGATTACTACAGTTATCCTCAGTTGCATTAGTATCAATATAGTATGCGCCGATCAATATATTTCGATTGTGTTGGCAGGTAAAATGTTTAAAGCAGAATTCAAAAAACGCAACCTTGATCCGAAAAATCTTTCGAGAGTAATTGAGGATTCTGGAACACTAACTTCTCCTTTGGTGCCTTGGAATACATGTGGCGCTTACATGGCAGCTACCCTTGGCGTACCTACTTTTACATATTTACCGTACGTCTTTTTTAATTTAATCAATCCAGTAATTTCAATGATTTATGGATTTACAGGTTTTACTATTGAAAAATTGGATAAAAATAAAGGGTGAGTTTTATTCAAGTTTATATTTTTTATTTGAATGATTGGATTTGTCACAAAACTTTACAATTAATAAGTACGTCCATTCCCTAATTTTCGATTAAGATACATTATGACAAAAAATAATAATTTGTCGGTGATGTTGATTCTAATAAGTTGGGCATCAAATTGTTTAGCCGGTGGCGGTGTTCTATTGTCCGATGATAGCTGTATTATGACCATTGGATTTTATGAGGCTCATTTCACTGCTTATCAGCCTAACTCATCTGGCGATGAGCAATTTTGTGAAGATCTTAAAGGAATGGGTAATACTATTTTTGTTTTGGATTATTTGCATAAAAGCTTAAGTGAAGTGCCCGTAGATTTTCGCATTATTAAGAATGTGACCAATAAAGGTGAGTTTGTGCAGATGGCAGACATAATGGAAATTCAAGATCTTGATCGCTTTACGGTTTTCTATCAAAAACCAATCATCAAAACTAATGCATCCTATACAGTGAGTCATGATTTTACAGAGAAAGGTGAGTATGTAGGGATTGTCACGGCGGGCCACCCAACAAATAATAATATCTATTCATCAGTTTTTCCATTTAGTGTTGGTGCGAGTAATTTGTCGTGGCCAATTATTATCTTCTTTGGACTTATACTTATATTTGGTACTTATTTATTTCGCATGACGCGATCGGAATAGATTGATGCAAATAAAAAAACTCAAAAAACATTACCTATTATTGTTTATATCACTGCTTGCTATGTTTTTGGTATTTCCGTCTCAATGGTATCCCTTTGATATGCGTTTAACGCTTACTTCGTGGTTTGGTGCGGAAAATTACCGGGCCTTACCGCAATCAATAATCACCCCAGATTCACAGTCTGAATTAGCCTGCCCTAATGATCCTTCGGGTTGGCGTGCTTCGCAAATTATCGATGGCGTTAATATTGACGAATCACTACCTTGTTTAGCTGACAATCCATATAGTGTGGCAGCATTTGTATTGGGCACAAATAATGTTAGTAAAGAGACATTACAACGCAGTGGACTAACCTCAGATGCCATTGTAAAGGGCAGAGATCTTGATGGTGACGGTGATCCAGATGAGATTCATATTCGACTGGAAGTTGTGGAACTTAATGGCAGCTCTCCAATCTCCAAAAGACCCGTCACTACTTATGATATCGCTCCAGGTGTTCAGCCTGGAATATGGGTATTTGCTCCAAAATTGATTGGTATGGCCGTTGAAAATTTTGAGACTCAAGAAGCCAGATACTCACTAAAACTTCCTTCGCCGTCAATTCGTATCGAGCAAGGAGATGTGGTTAAAGTTACCCTTGAGAATACACATTATATGCCTCATACATTGCACTTACATGGCGCGGATCATGGCTTCATCGATAGTACTGGTGAAGGCAATGACGGTGTTCCTTTGACAAGTGAGTTACCTATTCTTCCTGGGCAATCACGAACTTATAATTTAACCCCTAGAAAAGCTGGTACGATGTTTTATCATTGTCATGTTCAGCCGCATGTACACGTTCAAATGGGTTTGCAGGGCTTATTTATAATAGAAGAAAATAGACCAAATAATAATCTACAGACTATGAACTTAGGAGCAGGTAAGGTCAGAGCTCCGTCCCAATCTTTAAAAGAATCATATGATAGTGAGTATGATCTTCATTATCTTGATCTTGATAAGGAGCTTGGAGTTAGAATCCAAGAAAATAACGATCCAAGATTAATTACACAATCAATGCATCGTGATTACGATATTACCGATGCGAATGTGGATTTTTTTACTTTAAATGGGCGCTCTTTTCCTTATACATTTAGAGAATCTTTGATCGTTTCGCATGAAGGTGAGAAGGCAAAATTACGAGTTGTAAATGGTGGTAGTAAAGGAATTGCATTCCATACTCATGGACATAAATTTACTGTTACTGAAAGAGATGGAGTTAAGTTACCTAAATCTAATCAGACTCCACAGGATGTGCTTTGGATGGCCACATCGCAGCGCTATGACTTGGACCTTTCTTTTGTTAACGATGGCACTCAGACTTATGGGCCTGGTATTTGGTTATTTCATGATCATCAAAATAAGGGCACGACAACCGACGGTATTGGTCCTGGAGGTAATATTAGCGCGATCGTTGATAAAGGATACCTTGATGAATCAGGTTGGCCAATGACTCGTGGGGTTAGCTATGCTCAATATTTTAGCGCTGATTATTATAAAAAGAAGATTCCAATTTGGGAGAGTTATATCCCATCATTTTATGCGGAACCAGAAAAAGACAGTATTTTGCTATTTAGAATCCTCTTACTGATGCTATTTTTTGGTAGTTTTCTAGCAATCTTGCGGTCTATGTTTTTACAAAGAAAAAAAACATGATTATGAGTAATAAAAAAGTATGGGTATTTTTTCTAAACCTAATATTTATGCATCAATCTTATGGATTACAACATTCAATGTCGAATCATCATTCAATGAGTGGAGATCATGGCGGGATGGTCATGAATGACAATCACGATAATTTGCCTTTGGGTTGCGAAAGAATTTCTGGTGAAGAGAGCATTACGGTAAGTGCTGGACAACAATATGCAAAAGATATTCCTGGAGCAATTTATGGCATGAGTCAGCATGAATGGAATGTGGATCCTTGTACTAGAGTGACGGTTACTTTTATCAATGAAGATGAAGTTCGTCATCAATGGATGGTGCATGGCTTGCCTAAATATTTATACCCAGCTGGAATGTTTCATATAGAAGCAATGGGTGGTATGAGCATAGCTGGAACATTTATTGTTCCGAGTGAGAATCGTAATTACTTGGTTCATTGTGATATGGCTCAACATATGGAGATGGGGATGCGAGGCCAACTGGTTGTGGGCGAAGGAAGTGGTGATTTATGGGCCGTTACTGGAGTCACTGATCCTTTTTATCGGGCTTCTTACTTACCAGATAATTTAATTTATTTGTCCCTCGTCGTATTGTTTTTAGGATATTCTTTAACATCATGGCTTGTGCGGATGCGCCAGAAACGTTAAATTTGAATTACTAAATTAAAATAAAGGTCAATGGTAATGAAGCAGACTGAGAGTAAAAATTCTTCAATCCTTATCAGTTTAGCTGCCTTATTTATTATTATTTACTCTTTGCAAGCTGCTGCACCGCTAATTATTCCTTTCTTACTGGCAATTTTCCTCGCTCTCATTACCTTAAGACCCTTGTTTTGGCTACAAAGTAAAAAAGTGCCAGCATTTTTAGCAGCTTTGATTATTGTGTTATTTATAATGCTTCTCTTTATGCTTATTGGCAGTGTATTAGGGACATCGATAGCAGAATTCACAACTGCATTACCAGAATATCAGGATAGGCTGGACGCGATACTAGAGAATTTTATGGGCGCTGTACCTAATTATTTATCGAGTAATCAGGCCTCTCTAAACATCAGTCAAATTCTTGATCCAGGCTGGGCAATGAGTCTCGCGGCATCTCTATTAAATGCATTGCGAGATGTTTTAACAAATGCATTTTTGATTATGTTTACAATGATCTTTATCTTGCTGGAAGCTTCAGCCTTTGAAATTAAATTACTCGCTGCTTTTAAACGTAAACGCGATTCATTTGTGAGGCAAAAAATATTCGTAGCGAATTTAGGTCGTTATTTAGGTATCAAGACCATTATGAGCATTGCCACAGGTGTTTCTGTAGCTCTGGTAACTTCATGGATTGGTCTTGATTTCCCTTTATTGTGGGGCATGTTTGCTTTTCTATTAAATTATGTACCTACCATTGGCTCTATCATTGCAGCTGTACCTGCGATATTGATGGCGCTAGTTCAATTAGGGGTTGGTGATGCTGTCACCACAGCAATTGCATTTTTTACTATCAATCTTGTGTATGGTAATTTTATTGAACCTAAATTACTCGGTTATGGAGTTGGATTGTCTCCTTTGATTGTCTTTATTAGCCTATTTTTCTGGGGTTGGGTATTCGGACCAGTGGGTATGATACTTTCTGTACCATTAACCATGGCTTTAAAAATGGCCTTAGAAAGTAATGAGCAAACTCAGTGGTTAGCAATAATTATGGGCTCAGAAGACGATGCTCAATACGAGGTTAGCGCGAAATAATTACCCCAATAATTTTCTAGAAATATTGATTGCATTTACCACACGATCAACATGATTAACTGTGTTGTATATATGAGGTGAAAGTCTCAAACCACCAGTACCTGCTAGAATCACGCCACTATCTTTAAGTACATTATCGAGAAGTTGACGCCTGTTCTCTTGAGGGGCTTTCAGGATGATAACATTACTGGTGAAATTTGGATGGTGTGAGGAGACAAAATTTACATCGATATCTATCAATGATTGCCGAAGGTAATTTGCAATTTTGGTTGCTCTTTTTTCAACACCTAATGGGGTGATTGAGGAGTGGAAATTTACTGTTTCAGAGAGCGCTGCAAGGGCAGCATCATTTCGTTGACCAAATGCTTCAAATTTTCTCGCGCCTTTAGCGTTAGTTTCAGCAGCATTGCCCCAACCGATACTGACGATTCCAGGCCAAATGCGGTTTATACTTTCTTGGCGCACAACCAATAAACCAATTTCTCTCGGCCCCATATACCATTTATGAGAACTGCCACTAAAAGAATCGCAGCCTATTGCATTTAGATCTACATTCATTAAGCCCCATGTCTGAGCACCATCTACATGAATATGTATTTGTCTATGCTTAGCTTTTATTGCTTGGCATATTTCTTGAGCAGGTAGTCGGAAACCAGAGATATTTGAAATATGAGTAAAAGAGACTACCTTGGTTTTTTTGGTAATTCTCTCGAGAAATAAATTTACAACTTCATCGATATCTTGAGTGTTAATTGGAATATTAATATGTTTAATTTTACAGTTACTGCGTTTTGCTCTTACAGACCATGAAACATCATTGGAAGGATGGTTTTGGTCCCATAATAAAATCTCATCACCAGCTTGAAGTGATATGCCTTGTGCCACAATATTATTAGCTTCGGAAGTATTACGAACAATTGCTATATCATCAGGACTTATGTTGAGCTGCTTTCCAATGCCATTTCGAGCAACTTCTTTAATTGCCATGATACGCGCTCTATTCTGACCGCTCATGTCAAAGTCTAAATCATCGCTAAAAGAATCTATCGATTTATTAATGGCTGTTGGCATTGGGCATAAATTAGCTGCATTCATGGGTACTTTGTTGTTAGAGAATCCAAATGCTTTTTCTGGAGAAATACTTGTTATATCTGCGGCTGCAATTTTGTATCCGATGAGAGTCCCTGCTAGTGGAGCAGTACTTATGGCTTTGATAAAGTGTCGACGTTTGATATCCATTTTGAATCCTTCAGATAATTATAATTTTAAATTAGTTGGTCATCTTTCAATAAAAACATAATATTATTTTTCAGTCAAAGTGAAATATCCAACAACGCATGTCCATGGTATCGTATTACAAAATAAAATTATGGATCTAACTAATGAATATATTTGATATAGAGCAAAAAAAATTGCCTATCAATGGAAGTAAAATGAAGTTTCCAGTAAATCGAGTCTTTTGTGTCGGACGTAATTATGCTGCGCATGTAATTGAGATGGGTGGCGATGCTGTTCGAGAATCTCCATTTTATTTTATTAAATCAACCGACACGTTATTTATTAATGGTGGCGAAGTAAATTATCCTTCTAAGACAGAAAACTTACATCACGAAATTGAATTGGTGGTAGCGATCCATAAGGGAGGTAGAGATATTCAGCCAGAAAATGCTCTTGAACATATATTTGGTTATGCTGTTGGAATTGATCTAACCCGACGAGATCTCCAATCTGAAGCAAAAAAATTGGGTAGACCATGGGATACTGGCAAGACATTCGGCCAAGCTGCTCCTATTTCGGCAATCCAGCCAGTCGAGAGCATAGGTCATCCTGTTGCAGGTAATATTCAATTAATGGTAAATAATTCTATTCGACAAGATGGAGATCTCAGTGAGATGATTTGGAGCGTGCCAGAATCAATTGCTAAATTATCAACATTTTTTGAACTCACTGCTGGAGATATTCTCTTTACTGGAACACCTTCAGGGGTTGGTAAAATTGTAAAAGGTGATAATGTTAAAGGCAAGATTGATGGCATTGGTCATATAGAAATTAATATTATTTAATATAGTTTGTATTGAATTTAACGGGCACATTAAATTTTTTAATTGGAGTATTGGAAGTGATAAGAATGAAAAGAAGTATTTTATTGTTAAGTTTGTTTTTAACAGCTTGTACCCAAGATGATGATCGTCAGCTTGGTGCTGATATTATCCTTACAAATGCTCGGGTATATTCAATGCGATGGGAGGAGCCAGATTTAGATGGGACCTTATCTTCTGAAGCTCCCAATAATGGAGAATGGCAGCCCGATGCGAATGCGGTAGTTATTCGTAATAGTACAATTACTTTTGTTGGGGAAACTTCAGAAGCTCTTAATTACCAAGGAGAAAATACTCAGATTATTGATCTTGCGGGGGCAACGATATTACCTGGTTTGGTCGATTCTCATACGCATGTATTTGGTGTTGGTGCCGCTCTTGAGAGAGTTAATTTAATTGGAGTTTCGACGGAAGAAGAAATGGTATCAAGAGTTGTTGAAAGAGCAAAAATTACTCCTAAAGGAGAATGGATCATAGGTCGAGGTTGGGATGAAGGAGTTTGGGCAAATCAATATCCGGATAAGATTTTGCTAAGTAAATCTGTTCCTAATCATCCTGTATTTTTATCGAGTCTGCATAGTTTTGGAGGTCTTGCTAATCAAAAAGCATTAGATGTTGTCGGTATAGATTCAACAACGAATGTTCCCATCGGAGGAGAAATTAGGCTAGGAATAGATGGTGAACCTAATGGTTTATTCTTAAATAGAGCAGTCCCTGTCATAAGAGATGCTATTCCTCCTCCAACGCAAGAAGGTCTCATGAATCGTGCTTTGGCTGGACTTAATCAAATGGCTGAGGATGGATTTGTTGCAGTACATGATGCTGGACTAAATACGTCTATGATGGCTGCTTTAGAGCAACTGGAGGCAGATGATTTATTGCCAATTAGAGTCTACGCAATGTTATCTTTGAGGGATGAACCGCTGATGGAAAAATGGATTGAAAAAGGTCCCGATAAAGACATGAGCAGTATGTTAGTTACTAGAGCAGTAAAGGCTTATTATGATGGAGCACTAGGGTCAAGAGGGGCGAGATTGCTTTATGATTATTCTGACCTGACTGGACACCGAGGAATTAGTGGTGATGGTTATGGCTTTAACGAATCACTAATGGCTCGAGCCATGAAAAAAGGGTTCCAAGTTGCAATCCACGCAATAGGCGATGCTGGTAATCGTGAGGCATTGGATATCTTAGAAGGAGTATTTGATGAGGCTCCTTTCACGAGACTTAATCGTCACAGAATTGAGCATGCGCAAATTCTTCATCCTGATGATTTACCTCGGTTAGGCCGGCTTGGCGTTATTGCATCAATGGAGCCACAGCATGCGGTTGAAGATAAAACTTGGGCAGAGATTCGCTTAGGATCAGAGCGTATTAAAGGCGCATATGCCTGGAGGTCTTTAAGAGAGAGTAAAGCTCATTTGACATTTAATTCTGATAATCCGGGCTCTGATCATAATATTTTTTATGGATTGCACTCTGCGATTACTCGTCAAGATAAGAATTCTCAGCCTGAAGGAGGTTGGTATATTGAGGAGTCAGTTAACATAGATGAAGCAATTCGAGGCTATACATCATGGTCGGCTTATGCCAGTTTTAAAGAAAATGAGACCGGTGTTATTGACGTTGGTAGATGGGCTGATCTAAGTGTTATGAATCTCGATCCTTTTTTACTGTCTGATGATAGCCCTGTTGATTTATTGGATGGCCAAATTATTATGACCATTGTCAATGGATCTATTGTTTATGAAAGATGAATTTACTCCAAAATAAAGAGGATATATGAAAATCATTATTAGAAAATTTCGATTAATTTTTATTGGCCTAATCTTTTTATCATTAATTGCTTGTTCTAAATCTGAGGAAATTAAAGTAACTAATTCCTCAGATTATAAATATCAATCATCGGGTACAAGACAGTTCGAATGGGATGATGAGGGCGGCATTGGCTGGGTGAAAGTTTTGCTTGAGGAAGCTAATTTTCGAGATGCTGAGATTGAGATAGCTGAAATGTATTTTCCTCCAGGATATCAAGATACCGCTCATATGCATGAGTTGGAGTTGCTCTTCGTTCTTGAGGGTAGGCTCGATCATATTGTAAATGGTGAGTCACATATATTAAGACCAGGTATGCTGGGCATTGTCCGTGAGCCAGATTTAGTTGTTCATCGTGCAGACTCAGATAATGGAGCACGCGTGCTAGTTATATGGCCTTATGGCAAGGAGGTGCAAGCTCTAGAGGATGAGCAATTGCGTGAAACTTCTTTGATCGTCAATTGATGGTTTTTTTAATCAAGAAAAAAGCTATCTAATGCCCACAATAAAATTAGATTAATGCAAGGAAAATTATCGAGGATAGTAAGTTATAGAGAGGTAATTGCACTCTCATTTGGCGCTATGATTGGCTGGAGTTGGGTGGTTATGTCCGGTACATGGATCATGAGTGCAGGAAGCTTAGGTGCGGTTGCAGCTTTTCTTCTTGGCGGTGGCGTTGTTTTATTGGTAGGACTTACTTACGCTGAATTAGCAGCAGCTATGCCTATAGCAGGTGGAGAGCATACTTATTCTCAAAGAGCCTTGGGATCTACCGCCTCTTTCATTTGTACTTGGGCTATTTTATTTGGTTATGTTTCTGTTGTGTCATTCGAGGCGGTGGCATTGCCAACAGTAGTGGAATATATCGTGCCAGAATTGAGCCAAGGTTATCTGTGGACGATTTTAGATTGGGATGTTCATATTAGCTGGGTAATGGTTGGTATAACCGGAGCATTATTAATATCTTTGATTAATATCGTGGGCATTAAAACTGCAGCACAGATCCAATTATTAGTCACTGGAATGATTTTGATGGGTGGGTTGGTTTTATTAGTTGGTGCCAGCCAATCAGGACAAGCAGAGAATATGCGACCATTTTTAAAAAATCATACCCAAGGTTTTTTAAGTGTGTTGGCAATGGTGCCTTTTATGTTTGTTGGTTTTGATGTCATTCCGCAAGCCGCCGAAGAAATAAAAATTTCATTTAATAAGATTGGACGTACGATAATACTGTCAATCTCAATGGCCATTATTTGGTATATTTTAATAATATTAGCAATTTCCTCTTCACTTGATTATTCCTCTTTGCAGGCTGCAGAACTCCCTGCAGCAGATGCGGCTACTAATTTTTTTGACTCTAAATTTATGGGTAATTTACTGGTTATTGCTGGTATTGGTGGTCTACTAACAAGTTGGAATGCTTTTTTAATTGGTGGCAGTCGTGCGATATATGCGATGTCTATTGCCGGACAATTACCATCATTTTTTAGCGATTTGCATCCCAAATATAATACACCCTATAAAGCCATTATATTAATAGGAACAATCTCAATGATTGCCCCTTTTTTTGGCAGACCAGCATTATTATGGCTTGTGAATGCTGGGGGATTAGGGATCGTGGTTGCCTATGTAATTGTAGCTGTATCTTTTTTAGTCTTACGCTACCGTGAGCCTGAAATGAATCGACCATTTAGAGTTCGTTATTGGCGTTTGGTTGGTTTTTTAGCATTTTTCTTATCATTGGGCTTAGCTGGATTATATTTACCCGGGAGCCCTGCAGCATTGATTTGGCCATACGAATGGGCGATTGTTTTTATTTGGATTATTTTAGGAGTAATTCTTTCATGGTTCGCCAAAAAGGATATGAAAGAAATTACTTAATTGTTATACAGCAATAAATAAATACGAATACTTCTTGAATGATAAAATCAAGATCATGCTTGATCAAGTTCTTGTTGTCGCTGCTAACTCAAAGATAGAATATATGAATTTGAAGAATATTAATTAATTTATCAGGTGAGAACATGAAAAGAAGTAACAATGAAACTAAGTTATTATTAAAAGAAAATTTGGGTGCAGGCATTTTACGTCTGACGATGAATGATTCTCACCGTCGTAATGCTCTCTCCATGGAAATGATAAAGCAATTAAGTGAAGCAATTTACGATGCTTCATTGAATCAAAAAATAAACGTTATTATTATTGCAGCTTCTGCACCAACATTTTGTGCAGGTCATGATTTAAAAGAAATGACAGCAGCCCGAGAAAACTCTGATGGAGGTAGTGCATTCTATGATGAATTGTTTTCTAGTTGTTCAGCCTTGATGCAATTAATTATTGATAATCCCAGACCTATTATCGCAGAAGTATCTGGTATTGCCACTGCTGCTGGATGTCAATTGGTCGCCAGTTGTGATTTGGCAGTAGCTTCAGATCAGGCCGCATTTGCAACGCCAGGAGTAAATATTGGACTCTTTTGTTCAACACCCATGGTTGCTTTATCCAGAAATGTAGCCAATAAACACGCCATGGAAATGTTGTTGACGGGTGAAATAATTGATGCGGTTAAAGCAAAAGAAATTGGATTGGTAAATCATGTTGTTAATGAGATTAATTTATCGGAAAGAACTATAAAATTAGCAACTTCGATTGCAAGTAAATCATCAGTTACGATTTCACTTGGAAAGAAAACATTTTATCACCAATTGGAACAACCATTAGAAGAAGCTTATAAATATTGCTCTGAAGTCATGGTTAATAATATGTTAGAAAGTGAGGCAAAAGAAGGTATAGATGCATTTATCAACAAACGTCTACCCAATTGGAATATTGAAGATGAGCAATGATTTGCATAGTAATATTTCGTCTTAGTATTTGGGTATTACAAACGTGATATAATCCTCGATTGAGCGATAACTTGACAATGAGTAAGGTAGGGTAAAGTGAAAAATATCGTACGTTATAGCATTCCAAATATGTTCACAGCAGCAAGTCTTTTGCTTGGCTTTGCCTCAATTATTACCAGTCAAACTGGTAATATAGAGCAAGCAGCATGGATGATTGTATGGTGTGGAATTCTGGATGTAATGGATGGTCTCTCAGCAAGATTATTAAATGCAACCTCTCCGTTCGGTGCTGAGTTTGATTCTATGGCAGACTTAGTTTCTTTTGGAGTTGCACCTGCAATATTAATGTTAAATGCAGTAATGTATCTCAATGAAATAGATCGCTATTCAAGTGAATTCTGGATTCTTTCAATTTCTGTTAGTGCTTTTGTGCTCGCTGGTGCTCTTCGGTTAGCAAGATATAATTTATCATCCGATAAACCAATGAAAGGATGGTTTTCAGGTATTCCGATTACAGCTGCTGGTGCGGGTCTGACAGCAACGGCCGTAATTTTATTATTACGTCATAATACTATTATGGATGCGGAATGGATTAATTTGTATGTACCTATCTTTATGTTTATTTTGGCTATATGTATGGTTTCAACATTTAAGTTTCCAAAAATGATGAAGCGCGAGGGTCTTTATATCAACCTATTTCAAGCATTTAATTTTTCTATCTCATGCTTTTGCGCCGTAACTCGAAGTTATCCAGAGTTTCTATTTTTTATGGGTATCTTTCTTTTAATTACTGGCACCATAGCGGGCTTGTTTGCAAAAAGCGAAGTAAGGTAGTATTACATCTAGTAATAATTAAATTATAAGAAATATAATTAAAAATTGAATTCAGAAGAAAAAAAATTTTCCCTTGATAATATGCTCGAGAGACGTAAGAGATTTCTCGGTCCAGCTTATCGTCTTTTTTACGACCAACCATTAAATATAGTAAAAGGCGATGGTGTTTGGCTTTTTGATAATAATAATAAGCGTTATTTGGACATGTATAATAATGTGGCCCATGTAGGTCATTGTCATCCATATGTTGTAGAAGCCATCAGAAAACAAGTTGGTATTCTGAATACGCATACTCGCTACTTGCATAGTAATGTCTTGAATTATGCAGAAAGACTTCTGGATAAAATGCCTGATGAGCTCGATGTAACAATGTTTAGTTGCACGGGGACAGAGGCGAATGAACTCGCACTCAGGATTGCACGGACTTATACAGAAGGCACTGGAATTATTGTCACTGAAGATGCTTATCATGGTAATTCCGAGGCAATTGCTGAGATATCTACAGAGGATAATGAGCCCGAAGATCGATCGGATTATGTGGTGACTGTTCCAGCTCCTGATGTATATCGTGGTTTATATTCTAATGGGGATGCCGCAGAAAAATATGCTGAACATATTAAATTTGCTGTGCAAAAACTCAAACAAAGGAATATTAAGGTTGCCGCATTTATTATTGATACAATTATTTCAAGTAGCGGCGTTGTTGGGGCACCACCCGGATATTTAAGGAAAGCTGCAGAAATTGTGCGTGAGGCTGGCGGATTATTTATAGCAGATGAAGTTCAATCTGGATTTGGAAGAACTGGTAAAACTTTCTGGGGCTTCGAACCTGATGAATTTGTTCCTGATATTGTTACTATGGGCAAACCCATGGGTAATGGTCATCCTATTGCAGCAACAGTCATACAGCGCCCCATAGTTGAAAAATTTTCTAATAAAACAGGATATTTCAATACCTTTGGAGGTAATCCTGTATCTTGTGCAGCTGCGATGGCAGTTATGGATGTGATTGAAATGGAAGATCTTCAGAAAAATGCATTGGAAGTGGGTGCATTTTTGAAAGAAGGTATTAAGTCCATTGCATCAAGATTTCCAATTATTGGCGATGTTCGTGGCAGTGGATTTTTTCTTGCAATTGAGATGATAAAGGATAGTAAAAAAAATCCAGCAACTAAAGCGGCTTCTAAAATAGTTCAGGAATTAAAAGAGCGTGGTGTTTTAACAAATACCATTGGACCTGATGAGAATATTTTAAAGCTTAGACCTCCCATGGTATTTACTCGGGAGAATGCTAGCTTCTTCCTTGAGCAACTGGAAATAGTGGTAAAAAAATTTAGTCATAAATGAATAAATAAAGTCTATATTTAATTTAAAGGGAAGTAAGATGTTTGGATTACCTTGGGAAACAACTTTTTGGGTTTTTGGATCTCCTATATTTTGGATTCTCTATACATTAATTTTCCTTTTTCGGACTCGCTCCTGGCCTAAAGATTCTTGTAATGAGGATCGTCATTGAATACCACGGTCATTTTCTTTTTAGTGATCTATTACATAGTAGTATTAGGCATAGGTTATTGGGCTTTACGTAATGGTGGCAGTAAGGATTTAGAAGGTTATTTACTCGGTGGTCGAAAAATTGGCCCTGCAACAACGGCCCTAACTCTTCAAACTACGTCAATGAGCGGATTTATGTTTCTTGGTGCAGGAGGACTTGGTTATATTCAAGGATACTGGGCTCTCTGGTATGCCGTGGGGGATATTGGTGGAGGAGTATTAAATTTTTCGATTATTGGGCGAAGAATGCGAAAATTATCTCAGTTATTTGGCGCACTTACAGCTATTGAGTATTTAGAGAAACGTTATCCTTCTGGCGCTCTTAGATTAATTTCAGGTTCACTTACTGTCTTTTTGCTTGGGTTTTATGTATTGGCGCAATTTATCGCAGGTGGAAAAGGCATGGCATTAGTGACTGGCATACCATACCCAATTGCACTTGCTATTGCTGTTACTGTGATTGTTCTTTATACATTCATGGGGGGGTATTTAGCAGTTGCTTATACAGATTTCTTTCAAAGTTTAGTGATGTTGATTGGGGTACTGTGGATTTTTATTGCAGTTTTATATGAATTGGGGGGCTTTACTGCAGCAAATAATGCGCTTAATAGTCTTGATCCTACGCTGCTCTCTATGTGGGGAAAAGATTTGGGTTTTGAAGGGCAATGGGGTGTAGTGGCAGGAGCAATTTTAATATTTTCGATTGGTTATCTCGGATGGCCACATGTTGTGACGCGACATATGGCTATGAAATCTCCAACTTCAGCTAGAGAGGCTGGAGCATGGGCCACAGCTTGGAATTTATTTTTTGTACCCACGCCATATTTGATTGGAATATTTGCAGTATTAATCCTTCCTGGTATGTCTGATCCAGAGATGGCTATTTTTCAAGTCGCAAATAAATTATTGCCAGCGGCAGCAACTGGGTTAGTTATGGCGGCGATAATGGCTGCGATTATGTCCACAGCTGATTCTCTTTTATTACAAACTGGCACAATCGCGGCTCGCGATTTATATCAGCGCTTCATTAATCCAAAAGCATCAGAAAAACAAATGATCTGGGCCTCTAGAGGACTAGTAATGACAATAGCTATAATTGGCTATTGCATTGCATTAATAGAACCACCATCAGTCTTTAATGTGGTGATATTTACAACATCAGTTTTAGGCAGTGCATTTCTTCCTGCTTATGTTTGTGCAGTATGGTGGAGGAAAGCCAATATGCCAGGCGCATTATCTTCGATTATTGTGGGAGCATTAATTGCGTTTTGTTGGCAGTTTTTTGGAGTTACTGAGATGACAACAATAGCACCTATGGTTGCAGGCGTTATTTCTTCAACCTCCACTATGATAATTGTCAGTCTGTTGACACAATCAAGATATCCTGTGCCTGAAGCTATACTGGAATTAATTGAGGAATCTTCACGAGTTAGATTAATTCCAAATAATATTAGCTCAACATCTAATAATTCTATAGCAACCCAAGCATTAGAGATTAAAAAATTCATAGGAAAGAATGGATGAATAAAGATAATCTAATTTCGGTGATTGAGTATGATATTTATCAAAAGCAAGCCAAAGAAATTGCTTCTAATCTATTAATGATTGATGATTTATTGAGTATAAAGCAATTTTATTATCCTTATTTTTATTTTAAAGCTGAATGCAAAATGCCTTTATTGTATGGTCGAAAGAAGTTTACGGTTAACTCTATGGTGGATGCTTGCAGTGGTCATGCCGCAACAGCAGATTTGTTTGATACCAAAAGAAAAATTGTTCATCAGCAAGAATTACTCATTAAGAGAGTAAAAATTGAGACAGCTAAAATTAAAGCAAAAAATTATGTTATTGATCATTTGAATCGTAAATTTAAAGCGCTGGGTAATTACGGTATTTCTATGAAGGCTAAAGGTGAGATATATAAATTATTTTGGGTACTAGAGTATACAAATAAATCAATTGTAATTGATTCTATCACGGGAGATATTGAACCTTTAAATACAATTAGAAGTGCTTAATAAACTATATTAATGCTTATCTAGGCTAATCCATGCATGGTTTTATACATTCAAATCTAGGAAGAAAATTATGAGTAAGTTTTCAAGAAGAAATTTTTTAAGATCCACAGCCGCAACAATACCATTAGGTCTTGGAGTATCTTCAATACCTCATCAATTAAGTGCGGCTTATGTAACTGGTCAAGCAGATATGCTGGTGACGGGAAAGATTCTTACTATGGATTCATACTTACCAGTTGCTCAAGCAATGGCAATTAAAGATGATCGGATATTAGCTATTGGTGATCTTGAGGAGGTTTTGCCTTTCGCTGGAGCCAGTACAGAAAGAATTGATGCGAGAGATCATGTGGTAACTCCTGGATTCATTGATGCTCATAGCCATCCTTTATTTTCTGAAGAGGCGATCGGGGTTAATGTTAATTTACCAAATATTGATGAGGTAAAAAAAGCGTTGGCATGGAAAGCCTCGCAAACTCCTCCAGGGCATTGGGTGAGAGGAGTCATGTATGACGATACGAAATTCTCAGATGAGCGGCCCTTAAATATTGATGATATTGATCAGGTGGTCAAAGATCACCCTGTTTATGTGGCTCATCGTGGTGGTCATACCGGTGTTGTTAACTCTAAAGCAATAGAAATTGCTGGTATAACAATGGATACCCCTGATCCTATAGGTGGAAAATTTTATCGTGAAAATGGAAAATTTACTGGGAAGGTTGCAGAGCATGCAGTCGATGTCTTCTTTAAAGTAGGTACTTGGCCAATTATGGACCGAAGTGTTCGGCAAGAGGCTGCTCGAATTAGTTCTCAGAATATGGCAGCTGCAGGTTTAACATCAACAACCGATGCTAGTGGAAATCGTAATGATTTACTTGCCTATCAAGATGCCAGAAAGAATGGCGAATTAAATTTTAGAGTGGCATTTATGCCAAGTGGTGGCAGTAAGGTATATAGCGGTTTAAAAGAGGCTGGTATTAGTTCAGGTTATGGTGACGATATGATTCGTATAGGAGCTGTAAAATTTTCAGCAGATGGTTCGGCATCAGAAAGAACTATGAGTATGAGTACCGCTTTTCAAGGAAGACCAGATGATTTTGGAATTTTAACTATGACTCAAGATGAGATTTATAGTGCGGTTGATGATGCTGTTGCACATGATTTTAGAGTTGGGATTCATGCTAATGGTGATGTCGCTATTAACATGGTTTTAAATGCTTATGAGAAAGTACTTAAAGATCATAATGGGATTAATCCGAGGCATCGAATAGAGCATTGCTCGTTAGTTAATGATGAGCTTTTAGGGCGAATAAAAGCATCGGGTGTTATTCCAACTCCTTTTTATACTTATGCCTATTATCATGGCAATAAATGGGTTGATTATGGCTATGAAAAAATGCAAAACATGTTTGCTCATCGCAGTTTTTTAGATGCCGGAATCCCCGTTGCACCAGCTTCAGATTATACCCCAGGGCCATTTGAGCCGATGATGGCCATTCAGAGTATGGTGACAAGAAAAGATGTGCGCGGAAGGGTTTGGGGGCCGGATCAAAGAATCTCGGTTTCAGAAGCGATGAATATTTGTACCATGCACGGAGCTTATGCCTCATTTGAAGAAAATAGCAAAGGATCATTAGTGGCAGGAAAATTGGCAGATTTTGTAATTCTTGAAAAAGACCCGCATGAGGTTAATCCAGACGAAATTATAGATATAAATATACTCAGAACCGTCCTAGGAGGCAGAACAACTTTTGAGGCGTGATAACGTAATTAAATTTTTTTATTGATAATTACCATGTCAAAATAGAATATATTTGTTTTCATAATGTAACGAATATTTTTGAGGTATGGAAATCATTTTATGAATACATTATATTTCGCAGTAACTTAGATATTTAAGGGGGGGAGAGACATTTATTCAGAAAATAATGAAATATTTAAGAATATATTAAGTTATTGATAAATATAATGTTTTTCCTATCTAAAAAAGTTTAAGTACATGATATTTTGACAATTATTTAAATTGTGAGAATAAATAATTGCGCAGTACTGAAATAAGTAAAGCAGCAATTATGGGTTTTGATAAAATAATTTAAGGATTTATCGGACATGGCTATAGCAGTTGTCGTAATTTTTTTGGTTGTTGGTTCAGTTGTATTTCATTTTGTAAGCCCATGGACGTTTACACCATTGGCATCAAATTGGGGTCAAATTGATGACACAATTGAACTTACATTCTGGGTGACAGGATTTGTCTTTGTCGCTATTAATCTCTTTATGGCCTATGCGGTTATTAAATACAGAACAGCACCTGGAAAACGTGCTTCATATGATCCGGAAAACACTAAACTAGAAACTTGGCTAACTATATTTACAACTATTGGTATTGTCGCAATGTTAGCGCCGGGACTTTTTGTTTGGGGTCGTTTTGTTGATGTGCCCGATAATGCGATGCAGGTCGAGGTTTTGGGCCAACAATGGCATTGGAGCTACCGCCTGCCTGGTGCAGATGGTGAATTTGGTAATGTCAGTGGTAAATTAATCACAAGAGAAAATCCTTTTGGTATGGATTATGATGATCCGGTTGGCCAAGATGATATCCTCATTAGTAGTCCTGAGCTCCATTTACCAATTGATATGCCAGTTAATTTGAATTTGCGATCTAAAGACGTGCTGCATAACTTCACGGTTGCACAATTTAGAGTCAAGATGGACATGGTCCCAGGAATGATCACTAGCCTATGGTTCACGCCGACTAAATTAGGACGTTATGATTTATTGTGCGAAGAATTGTGTGGTATTGCTCATCATGCGATGCGTGGTGCAGTGATTGTAGAAGAACCACAGGATTTTGAGAGCTGGGTAGCTTCTAATCCGACTTTTTCAGACACTCAAGTTCGTCTTGCCTATAATGCAGATCCAAAAACTGCAGCCACTCAATATGCTGTTTGTGCAGCATGTCATGGTCAACAAGGTGAGGGTATGGCGGTTTTGAATGCTCCTAAAATTTCAGGTCAAAGTGAATGGTATTTAAGGAAGCAACTAGAAAATTACAAAGGTGGTCTTCGGGGTTCTCATAAAGACGATATTTATGGCCAACAGATGGCACCAATGTCAATGACTCTATTTAATGATACGGCTATAGATAACGTAATTGCTCATATTCAGACTTTCCCAGATAATCCGGCGCCACAAACAATAGAAGGTGACATAGAAAGCGGGGAAAAATCTTATGCAGTTTGTGCTTATTGTCATGGAGGTAATGCTCAAGGCATTAAAGAAATGAATGCACCAAGAATGGCTGGCATGACTGATTGGTATCTTCAGAGGCAGTTAAAGAACTTTAAACATGGAGTACGTGGCCAGCATCCAGAAGATTATTACGGTAAGCAGATGAGTTTTATGGCAAGAATCTTACAAGATGACAAGAAAATAAATGATCTTGTCGCCTATATAAACACATTGTAAAGAGAAGATTAAAAGTTAATATTCATTTTAAAATAGATGGAAAAGTAAGGGGAGCCGAATGGCCTTTGTAGCATACGCAGATCGAGATCATGAGCAAGAACATCATGATCCACAAACATTTCTAACAAAATATGTATGGAGTCAAGATCACAAAGTGATCGCTATTCAGTATGGTGGAATAGCTATCCTTGTTGGTTTGATTGCTTTAGGTTTATCAATTTTGATGCGACTGCAATTAGGCTTTCCAAATTCTTTCGCGTTGATTAATCCTGAGAGTTATTATCAATTCGTTACTATGCATGGAATGATCATGGTGGTATATCTCCTGACCGCCCTCTTTCTTGGTGGCTTTGGAAACTATCTGATACCGTTGATGTGTGGTGCACGTGATATGGTGTTTCCGTTTTTAAATATGCTCAGTGTTTGGTTTTATTTTCTATCAGTCATCATTCTTCTCGCGAGCTTCTTTGTTCCTGGTGGCACGACGGGTGCAGGATGGACGCTATATCCACCACAATCCATTTCTGGAGGAACTCCAGGATCTGGAATGGGTATTATCCTAATGCTTGTCTCATTGGCTGTGTTTATTGTTGCCGCAACAATGGGTGGTTTGAATTATGTTACTACGGTGCTTCAAGCTAGATGTAAAGGTATGACATTAATGCGAATGCCTTTATCTATATGGGGCATCTTTATGGCCACTGTTCTCGCGTTACTGGCTTTTCCTGCACTCTTGGTAAGTGCAATCATGATGATCTTAGATACGACAATCAAAACAAGTTTTTTCATGCCTGCCATGATTTCTGCTGGTGAGCAACTTAGCTATAATGATGGAAGCCCAATATTGTTCCAGCATTTATTTTGGTTCTTTGGCCACCCTGAAGTATACATAGTAGCGTTACCCGCGTTTGGTCTTGTATCTGATGTTCTGGCTACGCATGCTCGAAAGAATATATTTGGTTATAGGATGATGGTTTGGGCAATCCTTGCAATTGGAGGCCTTAGTTTTATAGTTTGGGCTCACCACATGTACGTTAGTGGCATGAATCCATATTTTGGATTTTTCTTTGCCACCACTACGCTTATCATTGCGGTACCCACCGCGCTGAAGGTTTACAACTGGGTGTTAACTCTTTGGCAAGGAAATATACACCTTAGGGTCCCTATGTTATTTGCTATCGCATTTATATTTACCTTTATACATGGGGGTTTAACAGGAATATTCTTAGGGAATGTTGTGATTGATTTACCACTATCAGATACATATTTTGTGGTAGCTCATTTTCACATGGTCATGGGAGTTTCTCCGGTGTTGGTAGTATTTGCCTCGCTTTATCATTGGTTCCCATTAATGTCAGGTAAGATGTTTAATGAAACACTTGGAAAATGGCATTTTTGGCTGACTTTTTTAGGGGCTTATTCGGTTTATTTACCTATGCATTATCTAGGTTTTCAAGGTGTACCGCGTCGTTATTTCTCAATGGGAACAACAGACTTCTTGCCTGAATCAGCGCAAATGTTAAATGCGAGTATCACTGTTTCTGCAATCATACTGGCCGCAGCTCAATCACTCTTTTTCATAAATATCTTTATGAGTTTATGGAAAGGCAAAAAAGCGGAAAAAAACTGTTGGGGCGCCACTTCACTTGAATGGCTTACGCCCGACCAACCGCCAAAACATGGAAACTGGGGCCATAACTTACCTGAAGTACATCGATGGGCTTATGACTATAGTGTTCCTGGGCAAGATCAAGACTATACTCCACAAACAGTACCAGCAAGTGAGGTACCAGTTGGTCGAGAGCATGGTGTAAGCACTGGCTTTGCATTTGAGGAAGTTGAAAAGAAATGACCATAACGCTTATATTTTTAGCTTTCGTTATGGCAACATTAATTTTTTGGTTGCTTAAGCAAACACTTAACACCCAACCTTGGGTATCTGATGCTGAAGCAGATGCAGTTTCTGGAATGTCTTTAAATACAAATCCACAGACGATAGGACTTACTACTTTCCTAGCTGTTGCAACTTCAATGTTTGCCTTGTTTGCTAGCGCTTATACGTTAAGAATGACAATGCCAGATTGGAGTCCAATGAATGAGCCTATGGTGCTCTGGGCTAATACAGGGTTTTTGATATTGGCCAGTATTTCTTATCAATGGACTAGCTCTATAGCGTTAAAAAGTAATACTCAAAAAATTAAATTGGGACTTATTACTGCAGGTTTATTTTCGATATTTTTTCTCATAGGGCAGCTGAGTGCTTGGCAGCAACTTATTGAAAAAGGGATGTATATATCATCTAATCCATCTATTGCATTTTTCTATGTGTTAACTGCAATGCATGGACTGCATCTTTTGGGGGGGCTCTATGTTTGGGCTCGTTCAATAATTAGAGTCTCAAGAGATGCGGATGCTGAAGCCATTCGTTTGAGTGTAGAGCTATGTACCGTATATTGGCATTTTTTACTGCTAGTTTGGGCGTTGCTATTTAGCTTAATGATTTCAACTTAATAAAGAAGGATAGATCTATGTCAGAAGTACCCATGACAGAAACAGGAGAGCCATTGCAAGAAGGATTTGCCGGGGCAGTTGCTGATTATTCTGCTGATAAACAAGCATTCCATGTGCCTTGGGGCAAGGCAATGATGTGGATTTTTTTATTGAGTGATACATTTATATTTAGTACTTTTTTGATTGGCTATATGACTGTAAGAATGTCAGCACAGGACCCATGGCCTATTCCAAGTGAGGTGTTTGCATTAAGTTTTGGTGGTGATCCTATTCCGCTAGTTCTCATTGCGATAATGACTTTTATCTTGATTACCTCAAGTGGAACTATGGCGATGGCCGTAAATATGGGTTATCGCAAAGATAAACAAAAGACATTTTACTTGATGCTTGCCACCGCTATATTAGGCGCCTCATTTGTTGGTATGCAAATGTTTGAGTGGACCAAGTTAATTGTCGATGAAGGGGTAAGGCCTTGGTCTAATCCAATGGGTGCCGCTCAGTTTGGCTCTAGTTTCTTTATGATAACTGGATTTCATGGTTTGCATGTAACGGGAGGTGTAATCTATCTCCTCGTTGTAGCTTTTAGGGTTAAAAATGGTTTCTATGAAAGACGTGGCAATGATTATTCGATCGTTGAAATTGCCGGTCTCTATTGGCACTTTGTTGATCTGGTGTGGGTATTTATTTTTGCATTTTTCTACCTATGGTAATAATGGGAGTAATTTAATATGGCAGGTTCTGACGGACAACAACATCCATTAAGTATTTATTATGCAATATGGATATTACTATTTGTAGTAAGTGGATTTTCCTATGCAGTTGATTATTATCAGCTTCAAGGCACCTTAAGATGGACACTAATTTTAATTTTTATGTTCATTAAGGCTGGCTTTATTACAGCTATCTTCATGCATATGACATGGGAAAGATTGGCATTGAAAATGGCTATCTTGTTACCACCAATATTTTTAATGATATTTATCGGTATTATGTCTATAGAAAGTGACTATACTTTTTTAACAAGAATAGAATTTTTTACAGAAAGCGATTTCGTGCCTGTTTATCATAATAGTGGTGCAGAACACTAATCTAATTGATTGAGTTCGATATTTTGGTTGCTATGGCGGCTACTTCTTCAGATATTTTTTTAGTATCTAAAGTAAAAAATCGACCTTCATGCATTAGTAACTTCCCGTTTACAATTACGGTTACCACATCTTGCTCATCGGTTACATATACTAAATGGGATGTAATATCATAGTTTGGTTGATGATGTACATCATCGAACGCCACTTGGATTATGTCAGCATTCATACCAATTTCTAGTTTCCCTATTTTTTTCTCGAGGCCGAGGATCTTTGCTCCATTTGTGGTTGCCATCTTCAATATCGATATGGCAGGTAGGACCTCTGGATTCATTTGAGTAACTTTTTGAAGAAGAGCGGCTAAACGCATTTCTTCCCACATATCCAGATCATTATTGCTGGCTGCCCCGTCTGTACCTAAGCCGATTAGGATTCCGGCATCCATCATATCTTTGATTGGCGCTACCCCACTAGCTAATTTCATATTGGATGTGGGGTTGTGAATCACACCCACATTTCGTTCGGCTAGAATCGCAATTTCGTTTTCTGTTGGCCAGACCACATGAGCTGCAATGGTTTTTCCGTTAAAAAAATCAATCGAATCAAGCGCTTCAATACTTGTCATACCATAGGTTTGATTTGAATATTCTAATTCAAATTCTGACTCAGACAAATGAATACTGATTGGTGTATTAGTAAGTGAGGCAATACGACGAGTTTCTTTTAGCTGCTCAAGATTTAAAGAATAGATTGCATGGGGTCCCAATATGGGGGTGATGAGTGGACTTTTTTGTAGCCAGCGATTGATATAATCTTCTCCACCATTAATCGCGTCCTCTGCATTCTTTGCATTGGGAGTTTGATTATTACTAACAGTCGAGGATATTAATCCCCTGATGCCGCAAGAATCCACAACTTTAGAAATTACCTCTGGATAGAAATACATATCGACAAAAGTGGTTGTGCCGCCTCGAATCATTTCCCAGCATGCAAGTTCTGTTCCGATTCTTACAAACTCAGCATCAACAAATTGCTGCTCTAAGGGAAATATATAATTGTTAAGCCAGTCAATTAAAGAACGATCATCAGCAATTCCTCGAAGTAAAGTCATTGCTGCGTGTGAATGGCCATTAACTAAACCTGGAAGGGCAATTTTATTTTCCCCAAAAATCCTGTTATTGGTTTTATATTTTATATTTATTTTTTCTATATTATCTATGTCTATTATTAAGCCATCATTAATAGCGATGGCTGAATTTTCTAGAATTGTATTGGACGCATTCATTGTAAGAATATGATCTGCTTCTATAATCATATCTATATGGAGTTTTTCGCTCTGATGCTGCTGATTACAAGATGTCGATAATAATATTAAAAGTAAGGGTATAAAGTAGGATAAATTTATAATTTTATGCATGATTTCTTGATTAGTGTTTTAAATTAATAAGTTAACCTATAGTATAATTCTTTTAAAATCTACAACCGCATTTTTAATAATGAGTTAAATGGAGAGTATTTATTATTAGTTTATTAGGTATCACAGTCATTCTTGCTATTGCATGGGTTTTTTCTGAAAACCGCAAAGCGATCAATGTCAAAGTAATTATCATGGCATTTATATTGCAGTTCCTAATTGCCTATTTTGTGTTGACCCTCGATGTTGGAAAACTATTAATCCAAAAACTCAGTAATGGTGCTCGGTATATTATTGATTTTTCCCAAGAAGGGATTGCATTTGTATTTGGGCCATTAGCAAATGAATGGAGTTTTGCAATTAATGCGCTTCCAGTGATAATTTTTTTATCAGCTTTAACTGCAGTTCTTTATCACCTAGGAATAATGCAATATTTTGTTTCTATCATTGGTGGTGCCCTCAAGAAAATATTAGGCACAAACATCGTCGAATCCATGAATGCCGCGGCAAATATATTTTTAGGAATGGATGGCTCACCTTTATCTGTGAGACCCTATTTAAATAATATAACTGATGCTCAGATGTTTGCGATTATGGTTTCTGGCATGGCATCAGTTTCAGGTACTGTGCTCTTAGCTTACGCGCAAATGGGAGCGCAATTGGAATATCTGCTAGCAGCGTGTTTTATGTCTGCACCGGGCGGATTACTTATGGCAAAAATAATAATGCCCGATGATCCTGATAAAGGTTCTGTAAATCAAGATATCAATATACATGCCACTAAAAGCCCCCATACAAATATTATTATGGCAGCTGCAGCTGGCGCTGGTGATGGAGCTAAACTGGCAGTAAGCATAGGAGCTATGTTAATTGCTTTCATCGCATTAATAGCCATGATGAATAGTATTTTTGTAAGTATAGGATCTTTGGCTGGTATTGATAGCTTAACTATGCAGAAGATACTTGGTTGGATTTTTTCACCAATAATGTATCTGCTTAGTATTCCATGGGATGAGGCGCAGGCCGCAGGTGCTCTATTTGGTGAAAAATTAATTTTAAATGAGTTTGTTGCTTTTAGTCACTTGACTGAATATTTGTCTGGCATGAGTGAAAAAACAATTGTCATTGTCACATTTTCTTTATGCGGTTTTGCTAACTTTGCTTCAATTGCAATTTTAATGGGATCAATGGGTATATTAATCCCAGATAGAAAGGAATTTATTGCCCGTTTTGGTATTAAAGCTGTTTTAGCTGGGTCATTAGCAAATCTAATGAGTGCTGCATTCGCTGGTTTGTTATTTGTGTCGTAAAGGAGTAATACGGATTATGCCTGAGAAAATTATAATTGATTGTGACCCAGGTCAAGATGATGCAGTTGCACTTTTTTTAGCAATGGCTTCGCCTGATGATTTGGATATTCTTGGAATTACCACTGTGGCAGGTAATGTTCCGTTAGATCTTACGCAAAGGAATGCTCGTATTATTTGTGATATAGCAGGTAATCAAGACATGCCTGTTTACGCGGGCTGCTCAAGACCTATGTTACTGGATTTGGTGACTGCTGAGAATGTGCATGGTATATCAGGTCTCGATGGAGTTGATATTTATGAGCCAGAAAGAGAAATCAGTAAAACTCATGCGATTGATTTCATAATTGAGACATTGAAAGCTGCATCAAATAATTCAATTACTCTTGTCCCCATGGGGCCATTGACCAATATAGCCATGGCTATGATAAAAGAACCATCGATATTAAAAAATATTAAACAAATTGTTTTGATGGGAGGGGCAATGCATGAAGCAGGTAATCTTTCACCTTCTGCTGAATTTAATATTTTGGTTGATCCGCATGCTGCCCATGTAGTCTTTGACTCTGGATTACCGATAACTGTGATGAGCTTAGATGTGACTCATCAAGTGCTTACGACGAAAGAAAGAGTCGCTAAGATTAGAGAAATAGATAATCCTGCCGCCAAAGCAACAGCTGGGATGTTACAATTTTTTGCACGATACGACTCTGCAAAATACGGTTTTGATGGTGCACCGCTTCATGATCCTTGCACTATTGCTTGGCTTTTGGAGCCTGATTTATTTCAAGGGAAGCCATGTCATGTAAGTATAGAAACTAGATCAGAATTGACAATGGGACATACTGCTGTTGATTTCTGGGGTGTGACGAAGGCCAAGCCTAATGTTACTTGGATGCATACCATCGATGCAGATGGGTTTTATACATTACTGACCGAGCGCTTACGAAATTTTACCTAAAAAATTATTACATTTTATATTCTTGAGTGGTGGTTTTATCGATTCTTGCACCTACTTGCTGAATGACTTTAGAAGCAGCCCATGAGCCTAATTGAGCACATTCTTGAAGTGATTTATTTTGAGATATGCCATACAAAAACCCTGCTGTATAAGTATCGCCCGCTCCGGTAGTATCAATTACATTATTGGTGACAATAGCCTCTTGTTTGATAATATCGTTGCCTTTGATAATTAATGAACCTTTATCTCCTTGGGTGATAACAAACAATATTTGGGTATGAGAAGAAGCTTTTGCGATCATTTCTTTTTCAGAATTTGTCTCAGTTAAAGCCATTGCTTCGTCTTCATTACCAAAGACGATATCGATACCTTGGCTAATGATATTTTTAAAATCTTGATGATGACGTTCTACACAGAATGCATCAGAAAGTGATAATGCAATCTTACCTTGTGATTTGTGTTTTGATTTTACCGTTTCTTCAGCAATATCTTTGCCATCTTTAATGTCCCATAAATAGCCTTCAAGCAAGATAATTTCTGACTCTCCAATACTGTCTTGATTGACGTCAAGAGCTGAAAGTTCTGTACAGGCACCTAAATAGGTTTGCATAGTTCTTTGACCATCTTCGGTGATTAATACATGACTCCTAGCTGTGGGTGACCCATCTTCTGCAGGAGCTAATCTTATATCAACACCTAAGGACAACATATCATCGATAAATATTGTCCCTAATGAATCATTTTTTACTTGACCAATATAGCCAGCTTTGCCACCAAAATTTGCAAAGCAGGCAACTGTATTAGCCACGGATCCACCTGACATTTCTTTTTTTACTGACATTTTTTTATATAAATCAGATGCACCTAATTCATCAATAAGCATCATTGAGCCTGGTTGTGCACCAATTTCTTCTAGAAATTCATCTGAAACCTGAGCAAGGATATCGACAATTGCATTACTTATTCCTAAGAGTTGAACTTTTTGAGACATTTGAAATTTTTCCTCTTTATAAATTCATATAAATTAATTTATTTATATCCTAAGTTTTTATTATAAGTGTATTATTTGAGTTAGGCATTAAATTATAGTGATCCCTGAAATGAAAAAAATTATCCTTACAGCACAAGAGCTACTAGATGATTCTTATCGACTTGGATTGAAGATAATTCAGAGCGAATATAAGCCAACTTATCTAGTAGTTTTATGGCGAGGCGGGGGACCAATTGGCATAGCGATTCATGAGTTAATGACCTTTAAAGGAATGGAAATTAATCATACTGTAGTAAAAACCTCATCTTATAAAAAATTTAACCAATCTAATCATATTTATATAGATGGTATGAGTAACTTGATTGAGAATATCTCCCAAAAAGATAGGTTACTTTTTATCGATGATATTTTCGACACAGGCAGAACTTACGCAGCCATTAGGGAAGCATTGGTCAAAGAATGTGGAAAAGCACTACCAAATGATATCCGCATGGCTTCTCCTTGGTATAAACCAGAAAAGAATAAAACAAAATACAAGCCAGACTATTTTATACATACAACTAATCAATGGGTCGTTTTTCCTCATGAGTTAGATGCATTGAGTGATAAAGAGTTAGCGATACATCGACCAATTATTGGAAAAGAGACTTAATCATAATGGATAAAGATTTATCTATCTGAGTAACTGATAGTAAAATAACGAAAAATTTTATTAAGATTATATTTAAGGATGAGATATTGATGCATTTGAATGAAAAAAATCCACTTGATATTATCGTATCTGAAGCACCTAATTTTTCAGATGCCGAAGCCATTGATATAGTTAAGGTAAATTATGAGCTAGATGTGACGGTAAAAAAATTAGTGAGTGAGAGAGATCAGAATTTTCTCATTAGTACTAAATTAGGTAAAAAATACGTTTTAAAAATAGCAAATTGTGAAGAAGATCCAGCTGTCACTGATTTTCAAATTAAAGCTTTGACGCATATCGCGTGTAAGCGTGATGATTCTATTATTACGCCAACGATAAAGAATTCAATTTTGGAAACAGACTCAATTCAAATCAAAAAAGATAGCAGTAAATATAAAGCAAGAGTGATTACCTATCTTGATGGCGAACCTTTATGGACATCAGAGAATTCAATACCAGATGCTTATCTAGCTAAAGATATGGGCAGATATTTGGCTCGTCTTGGGAAAGCGTTGAAAGATTTCACTCACCCAGGATCCAATCAAAGTTTGTTGTGGGATATGAAGCAAGCATTATTTTTACGTGATATTACTGGGCATATTTCAGATAGCTCAGCTAAAAGAATGGTTGATGAAGTATTGAGTGCTTTTGAGGGGTATGCGTTACCAGTGCTTGATTCTTTGCCTTGGCAAGTTATTCATAATGATATGAATCCAGATAATATATTAATTGATATTAAAGGGATGAGGCGAGTCTGCGGCATTATAGATTTTGGTGATATGGTTTATTCTCCTTTAATTATCGATCTTGCTGTGGCGGCTGCTTATTTGGATACTGATGACGGTAATCCATTGTATTTGATAAATAATTTTATCACTGGATACAATAATGAAAGAAAGCTAACTTTAGATGAGATAAATGTTTTATTTGATTTGATAAAAGTACGTCTAGCCACGACAGTGGCTATTGCAGAATGGCGCAAGTCATTTCGCGAAGCGAATGATCCATATTTAATGCTAAATTCTGATGATCACTCAGTTAAATTCCTCAAAAGATTAATTGAGATTCCTCGCGAGCATGCAATTCAAACATTTAGGCAAATATGCGCCTCTAATGTTTAAAAGAAAATTTCTGGATTTAATTTATAAGGCTACTCGAATTAAGCCAAATGAACTGCGTGCTACTTTACTATCATTTGGCTTTGTTTTTTTATTGATGACTGCATATTTTATTCTCCGGCCATTAAGAGATGCAATGTCGAGTGACTGGTCAGACCCTGAATTGAGTTGGTTATGGACCTCCACTTTCTTTTTTAGCTTTATTGCTGTCACTTTATACAGTGCAATTATCTCTAGAGTGAAGCTTAAATATGTTGTTCCAGGTGTTTATATATTCTTTTCTCTTTCATTTATTTCATTTTATCTATTCGCTAAAGTAATCCCTGATCCGGATTTTTTAAATAAATGTTTTTATGTGTGGCTCAGTGTTTTTAGTTTGTTTCATGTTTCTGTCTTCTGGAGTTTCATTTCAAATTTATTCTCCACTGAACAAGCTCCTCGTTTATTTAGTTTTATAGCCTCAGGTGCGAGTATTGGTGCAATTATTGGCCCTGCAATACCAATAATATTTGCTGGAGACCTCGGTGTGATGAATTTACTATTAATCGCTGCAGGTATTTTACTGATCCCCCTCCCTATAATTAATCAACTTGAATCACTAAAAGTCGCAGAACTTGGTAACAAAAATTTAATTACTGAGCCGCCTAATAAAAGGCTAGAGAAAGATATCTTATCAGGTTTTTTTACTTTTATTAAAGATCCTTATCTTATTGCAATCGGTATTTTTATCTTGCTTTATGTTGCCATGAATACATTTATTTACTTTGAGCTTAGGAAGTTTTTAATTGAATTTGATAGAGATACTCGTACCCAAATTTGGGCATCTATTGATCTCGCTGTAAATCTATTGGCTATTACAACAGCAATCTTTGCAACTGGCCGAATAGCTTCTCGTTTTGGGATGCCAATGACTCTAGCATTGGTTCCTTTATTAATGATTTTTGGCTGGATGGCCGTGGCTATTTCTCCTATATTATTCGTTCTGGTGGGCTTGCAGGTAATAAGGAGGGCTGGAAATTATGCTATAACCAAACCAGGTAGAGAAATGTTATTTACTATGGTGAGTAATGAGGCACGTTATAAGGCAAAGCCAGTTATTGATATTGTGATTTATCGTGGAGGCGATATGTTAACTGCATGGTTTTACACATTATTAACTGCATCTCTTGGATTCGGTTTAAATATAATTGCGTTAATTGCGACTTGTCTGGCCGCTATCTGGGCCTTTATTGGCATTTATCTTGGAAGAAAATATAATGATCAGAATGATATCGTTATATAGTATAAAAAGTTATTAATTAAAGGACTGTATTCCTCATGTCTTATGAATCATTGCAACAACTGGCAATAACAATACGTGGTCGACGAACGATTAAAATGTTCGAACAACGATCAGTGGATCTTAATATAATCAGGGATGCAATCGAAGTCGCTCGATGGGCACCAAACCATCATCTAACCGAACCTTGGCATTTTTATCTATTGAATAATGAAGTTATTAAGAGAAGTATTGATTTGATTCGCATCATTGTGACTGAAAAAAAAGGCGAAAAACTTGGCAATTTTAAAGCTCAAGATGCCTCAAAGAGGCCAGGTTGGCTGATTGTTACTTGTAAGAAATCTGAAGATAAACTTACTCAGCAAGAAGATTATGCGAGCGTATGTTGTGCGATTCAGAATTTCAGTTTATATCTTTCGGAAGCAAAATTAGCTTCGAAGTGGGCTTCTGGGTCAATAATCAGAGATCAGCGGTATTATGATTTACTAGATATAGATAGTAAATCTGAATTCATTGTGGGGCTGATTTGGTATGGATATCCTATGATTACACCCAAGCAAACTCGTAAAGAAATTAATCAAATTATAACTTACATTGATTAATTTGAAATTAAACTAGTTTTAATGATTACTTATGGATGAGCTCAAGTTTGCAATGTTATTTTTCATAACCTTAAAGCTCAGTAGGTAAATAATTAAAGTTACAAAACCAAAAATAGCCATGACTAAGATAGTATTCCTTATCGAGTTATTATAAATAATGCCAGTAATAATGGCTCCTAATGAGGAGCATAAGTTTTGTATCGTGCCAATTGTTGAGGCCGCTATGCCAGCTATTTTTGGAGCAGGATCAAGGGCCATGGCTGTTGCGTTAGAAATAAGAAAGCTGGTACCAAACATATAAATACAAATACTGCACCATAACCATATAAAGCTTGCCTGATTTTGCCATGCAAAATAGATTAGCGATACGGCGCCAAGTCCTATAAGGGAGGACCCTAACCCCATTATTTGTAATATATTGAATTTCTTAAGTAAACGTCGATTGATGGCAGAACCAATCAATACCATCAGTCCTGCCATTGCAAAAATTGGACCAAACCATTTAACTGGAAAATTATATATACCTATAATTAATGAAGAGGAGGCACTAATCATAGACATGTAACCCATCGTTGGAGTCACAATCAAGAGCATACCAATGATACTTTCTTTATGGCTAAAAAATTCTTTTATACCATTATAAAATTGCTGTTTAATGCGTTTATTCTTATCAGGTTTTTTTGTTTCATATAATCCATTAGTAATGCTAAAAAATATGATCGCGCCAAATATTGTGATTGCAATAAATGGAGCTCGCCAGCTAAATTGCGATACTAAATATGCCCCTATGACTGGTGCTAACATTGGGGTTGCGGTGAAAACCATAACCATTATAGACAGAATACTAGCGGCTTTTTTACCGCTAGCGATGTCTCTCACTATAGCTCGGGAGACCACAACACCAGCTGAGGCGCCCAGTCCTTGAAGAAATCTTCCTAATAACATCACCTCTATAGATGTGGCTAAGGAGGTAATAATGCCAGCAAAAATAAAAATTAAAGTTCCGCTTAATAATATTGGAATTCTGCCTATACGATCAGATAATAAGCCTGCTGGTAATTGACCAAGGGCAAAACCAGCCAAGAAAACTCCTATGATAAGTTGCCCAGCAGATAAATTACTGGAAAGATCAATTACCATATCGGGTATAGATGGCAAGCTCATATCGATTGAGAGCGCGCCCATGCCGGTTAGACAGCCAAGAATAATGATGAATCTTCGCTTTGTTGGAAATTCAATATTCATGTAATAGGTTTTTGAAAATTTAATTAAATAGAGGAAGATCTAATGATACAGAAAAGTAAACTCAGTTATTTACTTATATATGTGGATCAATAGCTGACTAAATGCCAGCAAAAGAGACAATGCAATGGATTAACTATTATTCTTGTTAATCTGTCAATATACAGATAAAATATTCTCCTATGCTTTGAGTTGACTTAGGCTTAGTAGCCTTATGAGATTGGGAGTAACACCGCCCATCATTAGGCGACATAATAGCAATGATCAGACAATAAACATAAGGAACCTAAATATGGCTCGTTTACCGTCACTTCCGGATCCAACAGATCTTTTTGATGTTATCAAAACATACCCAAAGTTTGCTAAACCTTATTTCGAGCTTAGCCATCTCATCATGAGAGGTGATTCTCCTTTGGGAGCCGGAGAGCGTGAGTTAATAGGAGCCTTCGTCTCGGGTCTTAACAGCTGCGACTACTGTTTTGGAATACATAAAGATGTTGCATCTGCTTTTGGGTTTGAAGAGAGTATGATTGAACAATTGATGACAGATCATAATAAAGCTCCCATTAGTGCTAAGATGAAGGCCTTGCTATCATTTGTAAAAAAGTTGACAGAAGCCCCATCGCGTTTAACTGACTCTGATGCCAGTTTAGTACTTGATGCAGGTTATAGCGAAGAAGCCCTTCACGATGCCATTTATGTGTGTGCAATATTTTGCTTCACCAATCGCATTGTTGCTGGCACAGGAGTGAGTTTAGGCGAAAATTCGATGATTCCACGTGATGTCGCAAGAGATGATGACCTTTATCTGCAGTTTTATAACGAGTTGGAGTTAAAATAAGATCCCAATGACTTGGTGATTTAGCGAGATGAAAGGTTCTTTTGTTCTACTTATTAAACATCTGTAAGGAATCTGACCACCAATTTATTCCAGGAGGGCAATCTTTAGCCGATTCAATATTCCTTTAAGGCAAGATAAAGTATGGTATCAACCATCATTTTTTCCGTGAACTTAAATTTCTTGGTGGATCTCATCGAGTTGGGTGACGTAAACATAATCGAACCTTCCAGAAAGGCCATAATCATTCCCGCTCGGGCGTTGGCGTCTCGTCGGGTAAGCGAAGTGTTATATTCCATGAGTAGAAGAGCCATCTGCCCACAAAGTTTAGTATAGAATTCACCCATCAGCAACGAGGCAAAGTCATCGAGATTTGCCTTTGCCCATAGCTGGTAAAAGAAGCCCGCAGTATCGGGTTGAGCATTGGCCCTGATATGCCCTCTGAGGAGCGCCCGCAGATTTTCTTCGGGATCACTACCTACTTCTCCAATCAGTTTATGAACACGGATTGACTCAAGATTCATTGCATAATCAAAGGTTGCTCTAAAGAGATCTTCTGTGGTTTTGAAGTAATATTGAAGAGTTGCAGGACGAATACCGCAACGTTCCGCTACATATCGAGAGCTGAACATGGCAAAACCTTCCTCAATAATGATAGCTCTGGCACTTTCCAAAATGAGCTCTTTACGATCTTCGGCTTTCATGCGCTTGGTATTACGATATCTAGCTTTTTTTGGACTTTCCATATAAATCTACCTTTCTACACCCTTACTAGTCATAGTTTCTGTAAGTCGATACTTTCGGAATTGTCGCCGTCCAACGTCGAAATATTTTCAATGGTAACACTTAAATATCCAAGCTAGATATTTGTAACGAACTTTTGCCTTGATTTTAGAATCAAGAAAATGATAATACTGGCAATCAATAATATGGAACTTGGGTATATCGCCCGCAGATAACTTACATCATTAATGATAAAACCTGACAAAATGGGTCCGATTGAGATTCCCGCTCCCTGAACAGCAGGGAGGAGAACAATGTTCTCTCCCTTGATATCAAAACTCGCTATCCAACCGCTTTGAAACGGAATTACAAAATTATAACCAAAATTAAAGACATTAATGGCAATGAAGAACATCCAATTCCCCTGCACCCAGAAAAATGAAATTACAGCTAATGCGATGAAGGATGATCCCAGTAAAATTGGAGTATGGCGTTTAACTTTACCTGCGAGATATGCGGCGATTAGGGATCCTCCCATACTAATCAATAGTGAGAACGAAAGCGTTGTTGCAATAAATTGGTTTTCAATGCCAAGTTCAGTTCCTATATTTTCAGCAAAGGCCCAAATACTATTCATGCCCGCAAAGAAGAGCGCCACGCCGACAAAACCCAAAATGGTTAGTATTTTTGGGAATTGACCTGAGGCTTTTACACCAATCGCCGCCTCCTGAAATTTTGGTATTTGGTGCTGTGCCCTTGACTGCCCATCGGGAATAGCTTGCAAGAAAGGGACTGCAATCAAAGCTATCACGGCCAGAGCAACATAAATGGAGGCGTTACCAAATTCCGCCAGAAGGGAGGGAGAGGCAAATAATATCAGTCCGCCTATGAATACTTGAATCGATAGCGCTATACCAAAATATCTATCTGGTTTCCCAGAGCGCGCTATACCCGCGACGGCCAGAGAGGTCAGTCCGCCTCCTGCAAATCCCGCTACAAGCCTCAGCATTATCAACGATGCAAAACCTTCGACACCAATACACATTAGGTTAGCAACTGCGATTAATATTACAAACCCAAAAGCAGTCTTTCGCCAGCTCCAGCGGTTAATCCAGTATCTTGCTGTCACATTAGCGATCGCGTTGGCAATCATATCTGCAGACAAAAGCCACCCGATCATTGCTGTATTAAAGAGTATGATTTCGCTGAACATTCCACCCCAGATCGGCAGTACAAAATACACTACCGTACCGACTGAAAATAGGAAACAATAGAGAGTATCTAGTAACAGGCTGTTTGGTCGAGATTGCATATTTTCAGCTAGTGTTGATGTTGTTCGAACAATTTATTGACGACTTGCCACTTATCTCCCACTTTGTATAGTCCATAAAAATTAGTGTATAACAACTGACCATTTATGAAGACCTTTGCCATAGCAAACGCTGAACTCCCGACCATATCAATGGAGACAATTTCCAATTCAGCTGAAGATTTGGCCTTCTGATCTTCGGTCAGATTTTCAGGAGCAGTGCCTATTCCCTCATAAGCCATCCATCCTTCCAACGGTATATATTCAATTTTATCCCCCATATGAACAGCCAGTCGCATTTCAGGATAGAAAGCAGATCTGACTCGGTCTCCATCAAGTTCTAGATAGAAGCCATTCAAATAATTATCGTTCAGTATACGTTCTATTGCCGCACGGTCAGCATCGGTATGCGTATCTGATAAGGCTAAAGTACTCGTGGTAAATGCAAAGGCAATCAGTACTGCAAGGGTCTTTAATATTTTCATTTCAGGTTCTCAATTTTTAGTTTAATAATTTGTTTTATGCTATGACAATTTTTTAAATAGCTGGCGGGTTGCTTTTTCTCCCTCAGAAACGGCATTAGACCAGAGTTGCTCACCAGTCAGCTCAGAATGACCAAAACTGATACGTCCATAACCCTGTCGAATCACCTCTCGGGGAGCAGGATTACCTTCTGACCCAAAGTAATAGCCCGGCTGTGGCACAATGTAGGCATGCCCCCATCGGTTAAGGACGATGCCAGCGATATCTTCCTTCGCATCGAATCCATAATCACCAAACATATCTGTCAGCTGTTGGCGAATCTGCAATTCAAAGTCTCGATAGGGCGTTGAGAATAATTCGTTTCTGGAGATAATCGCCTGCGCCTGGAGAGGTATATCCTCCTTTAAGAAGTGAACATAGAATGTCAATATGGCGGGCTTATTTGGATCCAACGGCATCGTCTTTTCACCCAAATTTAAGGGGGCCCGCAGATTGGTAAACCAACCAAAGCCCTCAAACCACTGAGCTCCGCTAATACCCACTTTTTCCATATACTTCCAATTACGAACAGCTACATTTGCCGTCAGAATTGGTGCGTGATAGAACTCCTTATAGGCATCCCTAAAACTGCCAGGCAGATCATGAACGATATGCTTATTAACCAGACCTTCACTCGCCATAACCACACCACGCGCTTTAACCAGATAGGATTTACCGCTCTGGGTGTCTAAATATACAACATTGACATATTTGGCATCCTCTGGCGTACCATCATGGGCAACGGAGTAGACCATGGAGCGACCCCGAATCCGCACGGGTTGGTCTTCTCGGTCAAGGGCGTCCCAGTTCAATTTATTGCCAAGAATTTCAGGCATGCTCGTACCACCCTCAATCGAATCGGGAATCATCTTCTTAACAAAGTGACGGGCGATCCCTGAATTTCCCCCTGGGAAACTGACCAGGGTAAATTCTTCGCTCTCCATTCCCTCCTGAAATTGCTTCATTGCAGAGGCATAGATTCGCGATGCTGGTGGCGAAAAATACTGAACTGCAGAGTAAGCAGATATCACATCTGGGCTGAGACCGCCACCGGAAGTGGATACAGTTCCTTTAATATAATCGCAGACCTCGGGTAGCAAGCCCATTTCCTGTGTCAGGAATTCTTTTAATGTCATACTATCGAGCCATTCAGGCCAATTTTCTGGCATCTCAAAGTCCAGAGGCTCCCAACTGTATAGCTGTTGTAAATCGGCTTTTAATTGGTCAGAAATGGGCGCACTTTCGAAGCCATTGGCATGGACATTTAGGGCCCACTCGCCTTTACCTGTCTTCGGATCGCGATAGAAGAATCCAGTAGTGGCATTCGCTGTCTCAGCCCCCATTGAGGTGAAGTGATCGGTTGGGAATTTAAGATCTTTGCTTAGGTTTTCAGCTTCAGTTTTCCATTCAAGCTCAGATGGTAGTCCAATGTCATGCCAGTATCGATGAAATAAACCAGCTCTCTCTGCAGGTCCGGGAGGCCAACAAAAACCGTTTGAACCCTGGGGTGCAACCAAATGGTATCCATCGACTTCAAACTCATTCTGCTTGGCATTTCCACCAAAAATCGGGTGATTATCTAGCACCAAGCAATTCTTCTTACCGTCAAATTCAGTCAAGGTGGTGAATGCTGTACTCAGGCCAGCGAAGCCACCGCCCACGGCTACGATGTCATAGATCTCTCCTGTGTCAATAATATCGTCTGGTAATTTACGGAAACGCCCATCTCTCACGGCATGTGCAGCATTTACTACTTCTGCAGTGTTGCCGTTGGATTGTGCGTAATCGCCTATGCCTCCTGGTCCGGTCCAATCTTTCCCAAGACCTGTTAAACCGGTGGTTGAGCCTCTATTTTTGTTGTCTTGACCAAGGGATAAGCCTGGTGCGGTCATAGCCAGTAGGCCGACACCGGAACCAACGAGAGTATTGTTGACAAAATCACGACGACTTATGTCTGTATCCAGTCCTAATCTAGATTCGACTATCTTTTTAGATTTTTTGCTCATTAACTTTCTCCTCAGCTACCATTATTCGAGTATATTTTTCTATCACCTGACAGTCTAAAACTGTCTTCCACAAGAGCTGAGTATTTATAAAGAGTAGGTATTATTTCTCTATAGTAAGCAGTAGAGACTTAATATCAAGCCATTGGGAATGGGGCTTTAGTCCATTCACTCTAATATATATTGTACTCATATCAATTTATCTGTTGTTTGACAGATAGTCAAGTGTTGATCTATAGTAGCTTCTTGGATCGCCCTCTAGAGATCGTGAACCGCTATTGAAATTAATTTGAGTGTCTATTTAGGCAGGTATAGCTCTTACAGGAGAGAAGAATAGTGACAACAGAAACATATCAGAAACTACATAAATTGAATAGCGAGAATGTTCTTCATCCGATGAGTATGCCGGCTTTCGACAATGAGAACCCAATCTTTATGAAACGGGGTGAAGGGGTATATATATGGGATTCTGAAGACAATAAATACCTTGATGGCCTAGGGGGACTTTGGTGTGTTAATGTTGGTTATGGGCGAAAAGAAGTGCTGGATGCAATGCGCGCCCAGATGGACCAATTGACCTATTACAATACATTTGGTGATATGTGCAACCTGCCTTCTACCAAATTGGCGGCAAAGATTATTGAGATGTTGACTCCAGAGGGTATGTCAAAAGTGTTTTTCACTTCTGGTGGATCTGACAGCATCGACTCTTCAATAAAATTGGCCCGCCAATTCTGGAGGCTCAATGGTAAACCTACCAAGACCTCATTGATATCACTTAAAGACGGCTATCATGGCGTTCACATGGGTGGTGTTTCACTGATCGGGATACCTGCGTTCCGAGATCCTTATGGCCCTGTTCTTCCTGGTTGCTACCAGATTGATAACCCCTTTCTATACAGAAACCCCTGGACTGAAGACCCCGAAGAGTTGGGTCAGATTTGTGCGGATATTCTAGATCGTAAGATTGCTTTTCTTGGCGCCGATAATGTTGCTGCCTTTATTGCTGAACCCATACAAGGCGCCGGCGGTGTAATTGTGCCACCAGAAAACTACTGGCCCCTCATCCGACACGTCTGTGATAAGCATGATGTATTATTGATAGCAGACGAAGTTGTTACCGGATTCGGTCGATCTGGCTCAATGTTTGGTGTTCGCGGTTGGGGTGTAGCAGCAGACATTATGTGCTTTGCCAAAGGAATCAGTTCTGGTTATGTCCCTCTAGGCGCGACAGTAATCAATCAAAGGATTGCTGATAGCTTCGTGGAGGCTGGGCCAAATGGAATGGTCGCACATGGATTAACCTACTCCGGTCACCCATTAGCTTGTGCAGCAGGAGTTGCCGCCCTCGACGTCGTTATCAAAGAGAGTTTAGATATCAATGCTGGAAAGGTTGGAGCCTATTGTAAAGAAAAGTTTATGCCACTGGTTGACCGTCATGAGCACCTCGGAGAAGTAAGGGGTAAGGGATTGATGCTCGCGCTAGATCTAGTCACTGATAAGACTAGTCGAAAGTCGGTAAATCCAGCCGATGGTTATTCAGACATGCTGGCAGCTCACTGTCAGCAGAATGGCGTTTTGATTAGGTCTGTGGGACCTAAGATCATCCTCTCTCCACCACTTACGTTCACTAATGATAATGTCGACCAACTGGTTGAAGTAATTGATCAGGCTTTAGCGGACACCAAATACCCCACTTAGTTATGACAATAATTCCTTTATTGGTTAATGCGATTCCAAAGGCTTGGTTATTTTTGGAAAGAGAAGAATTGATATTCCACAACAGAAAATTGCCAGCCAGCCAATTGCAGCAAGACCATAGCTATCTGCCACCAAGCCTCCCAAATAGGAGCCGGCCCCAAAACTAAAAATCTGAACTCCAATAACTGCAGCAGCAATATTTCCCCCTTTATCGAATGCGGCTCCCACTCCCAACATATAAGGGATATAAAAAGCCAATATAAATTGATAACCTAAAATGCCGACTGCAAAAGCCCACTCATTATTGGCTGTGGCTAGCACAATTGAAAATATTGCCCATGGAATCAATGATAGCGTGAGGGGTTTGGTTCGGCCAAAACGTATACCTAGATAAGCTGCTAGGCAGGCGCCGAGAAATTGCGTGCCACTGGATAGAGCGAAATATAGCCCGATTCTTTGCACACTTAAATCAATATTAACCGCAAAACGTTCTGCAAAAGCCCAGATAGCTCCTAGACCAAGCATTAGTAGAATTTCTATAAGAAAAAAGCCAATGACTGGTAGGCGAAAGAAGAGCGCTTGGATGGACGTTGTCTTTGGGTTTGCCATTCTATCGTCAGTATTCCGTGGTAAGTAAACTAACACAGGACAAATAACCAGAACTAAAAGAGTTAATCCCCAGAAAAATATGTAACTCCCACCATCAGCAATGATAGGCGGGAAGAAATAGTACATTGCTGTTGCGGCAATATATGTAACAGCATACATTTTTCCCGCCGCACTTTCTGGAACTGGAAAGCAGGTTGCGATCAAGCGCGATGCAGTTGCATTGGCTATCCCGTAGCCCAAGCCGGTGATGCATCGTGCTGCGATGATTTCTAACTGTCCTACCAACAACGCAGACACAAGGTTTCCAGCGATTACCAGGACCACCCCAACCGTCGCTGTGGAAACCATGGTTAAAGGAATCATGCGAAAGGATACGAGCACAACACCCAAAGCAAGAGCGGAAGTTTCAAGTGAAGCAATAAGTCCGGCCTGAGAGGGAGTTAGTCCTAAAAACTCGATGAACACGCCAATTTGAAAAGGCATCATCAACAGGCCGAGGATACTAATTAGTTTGAGTCCCGTTGCGGCAAAAAATACTTTGTTATTGTTCATAGAATGTCTCAACATCTGGACAACAGTGTGTATCAATTTATACTTTAAGAAGCCTCTGCAGGCTAGACTGAACATCTTCGTCAAACCATTCATTTACTCTTACTTCAATTGGTTCGGCTTCCATTACCGTCAATATTTCTCTCAATTTTTCCCGTGTAGCATCTCGGGTACCAGCCATAGCCCCTGGGGGAAGTTTCAGTATTCTGTCACACCAGGCCACGGCTCGACTCTCTACCAGGTGACGGGGGACCAATTCATCGGCCAGACCGCACTGATGGGCAGTCTGAGCATCCAGAAGTTTGGCCTCTAAAATGAGGTTTTGCGCCTGATGCTCGCCAACTATTCGCCCCAGTGCGTAAATTATGTGTGGATTAATCTTCATGCCTCCCTGTACTTCCGTGATACCAAAACTAACTCTATCTTTGCTTATTACTCGGTAGTCACAAAATAAAGAGAAGACTGCACCCGCCCCCAGACAGTTGCCGGTCAATGCAGCAGCTATCGGAATGCTTGAGTAACCGATTGCCAGAGTCACATCCTTCAGGGCTTGAAAAGTGCGAGTCAACTCGGCTCGGGAGAGGCTAGTGGTTTCCTTTATATCCATTCCTGCACTGAACACTCCGCCTGCGCCAGACAGCACCAGGGCACCCACACCGTCTTTCGATGCAATGAGAATCGCCTCTTTGAGTGACTCCAGTAATTCAAAATTCAAGGCATTTACAGGAGGTCGTGAAATTTGCAGTTCACGCACCCTGTTGCCGCTTAAAAGTTTATGCTCGGTTAATTTCAGCATGCTGCAACCTCCACCATTTTTCCAGTGAAAAACAGTATCATGATATGACGTGCGCAACTACACAAGTTATACGCATTGACATTATCTGTCAAGCAACAGATAATGTCTTATCCTTTATTCCTGGAAAAAACAGGAGAGCCTGATGACCGATAAGTTTAATGCCTTTATAATTAGCGAAATTGATGGTGTCAGAGAAGCTTCACTGGTTCAACTAACGGAAGCTGATCTACCCGACGAGGAAATCTTGATAAAAGTTTCCTATTCGGGTCTTAACTACAAAGATGGGCTTGCTATTTGCGGCAAAGGTATAGTGCGCCGTTTTCCTATGGTGGGTGGGATAGATCTCGTCGGATCAGTCATCGATGGAGGCCAAAGTGAGTATGTCACAGGCGACAAAATTATCGTTAATGGATGGGGTCTATCTGAAGTTCATTGGGGTGGCTTCAGTCAGAAACAGCGCCTGCATCCGGACTGGCTGGTGCGAATGCCATCGGGCTTTGCTGAACATGAAACCATGGCAATTGGAACTGCTGGTTATACAGCCATGCTTTGTGTGATGGAACTCGAAGAGCAAGGCGTAAAACCGGATGATGGCAAGATTCTTGTAACTGGTGCTGCCGGTGGTGTGGGCTCAGTTGCCATCGCGCTGCTCTCTGGCCTTGGTTATCAGATTGTAGCCTCTACCGGTCGCCAGCAAACTCATGATTACCTGCGTTTTCTCGGTGCTACTGATTTTATCAGCCGTAATGAATTATCTGAGACAGGAAAGCCTTTTCAGAAAGAACGATGGGTCGGAGCAATTGACACCGTTGGTTCAACGACTCTGGCTAATGTTCTGGCACAGACTCAATACGGTGGTGTTGTTACCTGCTGCGGATTAGTTGGCGGTGCTGACCTGCCAGCCAGTGTTCTTCCGTTTATTCTTCGCAATGTCCGCTTGATTGGTGTCGATTCAGTGATGGCACCCAAAGAGCGTCGACAACAAGCCTGGGATAGATTAGAGAGCGATCTGGATAGAGGTAAATTGACTCAACTGACAACTATTGAGCCAATGTCTGAACTTTCCCGATTGGGGCCAAAAATCATCGAAGGCAAAACACGCGGTCGTGTCGTTATTGATGTAAATCAATAAACTTAAGGCTTCGCATGTATGTCACATTCTATCAATAAAATTTCAGCCAAGCCTGATTTTCAATTTCGGGTTCCCCTCCTCAATACAGCCTATGCATTCCTAGAACATTATGCCCACCACACACCAGATGCTGAAGCAATTGTATTTAGGGACCAGCGAATCAGCTATCGAAATCTGAAAGAGAGTGTTGACTCGCTCGCCAAATCTCTGCTGGTAGCAGGTATAAAACCTGGTGATAGGGTTGCAACTCTGTCCGCCCCACATCCGGACTGCAGTCAAATACTACTTGCCAGTCTATCTATTGGTGCAATTTGGGTTGGATTGAATAACCGTTATCAGTTGAGCGAAATGCTTCATGTGATAACTGATTCTCGACCCAAAATCTTGTTCAGTCGCTCTAGAATCGGTGAGCGGATATTCGTTTCCGAGATAAAGAAGCTCCAGGAATCTACTGTAAACTTTGAGACCGTCATCATTGGTGATGACCAACTGGTTCCAGATTCTATATCCATCAGCGAATTCAGGCATGGTGGAATAAAAATATCTGCTGAGGATCTTCAGGAGTGCCGCAGAGTTGTAACTGGAGATACACCGTGCGTGATCGTCTACACTTCTGGAACTACAGGTGCCGCTAAAGGTGTTCTCCTGAAGCAATCCGCTAGTGTGCGACACGGCAAGCTAGCGCTGTCTAAATTTAAACCCAACCCACTCCGTGTTATAAATTATTATCCTGTAAATCATGTTGCCGGTGTGGTCGCGAACACCCTATACACATTAGTGGGCGGTGGAACCAATGTGTTAATCGAGAAGTTTTCGTCATCTGAGACTTTGGCTACCATAGAGCAGGAAAGAATTACCCAGTGGGGCGCTATACCCACAATGTTCAAGCTTTGTATGAACGAGCCCGCGTTTTCAACAAGCGATCTGAGTAGCATACAGTTAATCAGTTGGGGTGGGTCTGCTGCGTCAAGAGATATGATCGAGCTCTTTGCTAGGCGGTTTCCCTATCTCTCCACACTTATGGCCATGACGGAAACAACCGGTGGAATTACTCAGATTCCCCCATGTAAAGATATAGACTTATTAGTAAATAGCGTGGGCAAGCCAATGTCAGATTGCGAACTTCGTTTGATAGATGAGCTCGGTTCCGAAGTAGCTAATGGCGATGTCGGAGAAATACAGGTTCGTGGTCCATTCCTTATGCTGGAATACTGGAATAATCCAACAGCTACCGCGACTGCCTTTACGGAAGATGGTTGGCTGAAAACTGGTGATCTCGCAAAACAGGACGCGCAAGGTACCATCTATGTTGTTGGTCGAATCAAAGAGATGTATAAATCCGGTGGCTTTAACGTATATCCACGTGAGGTTGAGCTAGCCCTAGAGTCTCTTGAAAGTATCAATCTGGTGGCAGTTATATCTGTGCCAGATCCGCTTTATGACGAGGTGGGCCACGCCTTCATAGTCCTAAAAACCGATGCCGGCAAAACTTCAGAGAACACAGTCAGAATTCATGCAAGTGGAAATCTTGCCGATTACAAAATTCCTAAGGTTTTTCATATTGTCGATGAGCTTCCGCTAATGCCGAATGGTAAAATTAATAAAAAGTTACTAACTCAATGGGCGGAGGATTATCTCGCCTAAATTATATACGAAAGACAAATATTAGTGTGTTTTTCCCTTGATATATAAAGCAGATAATTGATCTAAGCCGAGCCAGTAAGATAGTTCATTCGGGTGATCTATATCCCAAACAGCAATATCGGCTTGTTTGCCTTGCTCCAAAGTGCCTTTTGTATTTGTTGCACCCAAGGCTTTGGCCGCTTCTCTTGTAACCCCTGCCAAACATTCTTCAGGTGTTAGATTGAAAGTATTTGATGCCAGTGCCATTGCTAGTCTTATCGAACAAAGTGGAGATGTGCCTGGATTACAATCTGTAGCTACTGCCATAGAAACACCAGAATTACGAAGTTCTTGAATTGGTGGTAACTGCGTTTCACGCAAAGTCATGAATGCCCCAGGAAGTAGAACAGCCACACAATCTGCTTCTGCAAGAGCATGAACACCTTCTATTGTAGTATATTCAAGATGATCTGCTGATAAAGCATGAAAATCTGCAGCTAATTTTGCACCATTCGAGTTGGATAATTGATCTGCATGAAGCTTGACCGGTAAGCCCAGAGATGTTGCTTTAGTAAATAGCTTTGTAATTTGATTATTATTGAAAGCAATTTTCTCACAATATGCATCAACTGCATCGATGAGACCAAGATTATTTATTTCTGGTAGAACTTCTTCACAAACATATTGAATATAACTATCACTGTTATTTTTATATTCGGGCGGTATGCTATGTGCGCCCAAAAAAGTTTTATGAATTGAGATATGCTCATTTTCAAGATTACATGCGACTTTTAGCATTTTTATTTCGGTTTCTAGATCAAGACCATAACCGGATTTAATTTCTATAGTTCCAACACCCTCTCGACGTAGAGATGATAATCGTGCTCTGGAATTATTGGTTAAAATGGAAATATCGCAATCACGAGTT